>ENA-ORRE01001060-ORRE01001060.1-human-gut-metagenome-genome-assembly--contig:-NODE-1060-length-19397-cov-5.942509_pt1 | contig 19397 bp, 20 predicted proteins | sample MGYA00242171_ERZ509126 | MGnify/ENA primary metagenome ERZ509126 (study PRJEB26280, sample SAMEA2338648) | human gut metagenome | biome: human gut; feature: human-associated habitat; material: faeces... | reverse complement strand
TTCCGCACACTGCAGATGTTCGCCGACGCCCACCTGCTGCACACCATTGACGATGGCTCCAGGCAACGCAAGTACTGCCTGTGTCACAACACGCACCGCTGCCGCCCCGACGAACTCCACTGCCACTTCCATTGCCTGCGCTGCGACCATACATTCTGCCTGCCCACAGTCAATATACCGGCAGTGGACATTCCCGAAGGATTTACGGTAAACGAGTCCGAGTATGTGCTTCATGGTTTCTGCCCGCGCTGCCACCGGGCCCTGTCAGGAAAATAGTTCCTGGAGAAACTGACGGCGAGAGAGCACGGAGACAACGTCGCGCTTGCGTGTAATCAGCTCCCGGGCCTGCAAAGCCGCCAACGCCCGACGCACCCCTTCCACGCTCATGTTGCAGTATCGGCTCAAGGTCGAGATGGAAGCGTGTATCTCTATATTATCGGCTTCGGATGGGGTCGTCTCATTAATCCATACGGACAAAAGGGTACGCAGGGAAGCGTCCTTGACGTGCGCAAGCGCCGACATTCCTTTCTGCGCCCGCAGCGAAAGGTAGTTGACGAAGTTGAGCAGGTAGATTGGCTGCTTGTCGAGAAAGGCCATGAACTGTGTCTTCTCGATGCGCAGCAGCGAGACGTCCGTGCGGGCGCGTAAGGTGTACGGCATGGCCCGTGCCATGCCGTACAGGTGAGAGGCGTCGACAAGCGACCGCTCTCCCAGGGTGAAGAGAATTTTGATGTCGCCCGGCTGGTTCTTCCATTCGAGCTCGAGGACGCCGCCGATGACATAGAGCAGGGCATCCTCGGTGTCACCGGCATGCATGAGCACCGTACCCGCCTCGAAATTGATGAACTCCACATAGGTTTTCTCCAGGAACTGCGACACGTGCTCGCGGCTGATGCCCTGGAACAGCGGCAGGTCCATTATCACGTCGTACATTGTAGAACTCATGCTATCGGATTTGTTTGTATATGTCCGCAAAATTACACATTTTTCCGCTGACCGACAAGAAGAAGTGCGAATGCAGGACGAGACGCCGCACGAGCGGCTCAAAATGAGCTGCAACAAAACCTGGTCTTTATTTCTTAACTTAAGGAGAAGGGAAACGGCAAGGTGGGGCAATATCGGGTAATCAGATGTCTGTGTGGAATCGGCGCTCGTCGTTGGGGCAACAGATGGTAACGGCTGTGTCGGAAACCTGCACCGACACGGGCTCCGGCTCCGTGATGGTACTGAATGATTCGTGACGCAGCCAGAACAATGCCTTGACCTGGCGCAGGAGAACGAAAATAATCTTGCGGGACATTTTTGCGTGTTGTTCTCAGTTTGCCAATATAACGCCGCAGGGCCGCAAAGTGTTCAGAGGTGCTGATATGAGTATGTGTAAACGAAAATAAGGGCGCGACCTTTCGACCGCGCCCTTGGTATGGGTAGGATAGGATTAGTTTCCGAGGCGGAATACTACGGGGAGTGTGAAGTAGGAGCGCACGGCTACGCCGTTGTTCTTGCCGGGCTGCCACTTGGGCATGGACTTGACGGCACGGACTGCCTCCTTGTCGAGGTCGCGATCAACGCCTTTGAGCACGGTGACGTCTGTGACGGAGCCGTCCTTGTTGACGATGAAGCGGACTGTCACTCGGCCCTGGATACCGGCGTCGGCAGCTGCCGGCGGGTAGTTGATGTGGGTGGCGAGCCACTTGTTGACGTTACCCTTGAAGGTTGCGGGCTGTTCTACGGCCTCGAACACTTTCTCGGGCTCGTCCCTGGGCTGGGGCTTCTCCTCGATGACGGGCTTGGGTGTCTCGATTTTCACTTCCTGTGTGAGGAGCTTGGCTCGGTCGATGTCGCCGGTGCCTTCCTGGTTGATGACGCCTACGGTGGTGGTGTTCTCCTGCTGCTCGACAACGTCCTTCACCTCGTTCTTGACCTTGTCCGGGGGCACGATGGCGATGGCGGTCTGCTGCACGGAGGCCACTACTTCCTCCTTGGGCATCTCAGGCTTCTTTTCCTCTTCGTATTTTTGCTCTTCCTGCTCCTCTTCTTCCTGGTCTTCGGCCTCGAACTGAGCTGCCTGCATCTTTTCAGCTGCGAGGGCTTCCTCAGCTTCTATACGGGCGCGGTAGGCGGAGTAGCCTGTCCAGGCCCATACGGCGAGTGCGATGACTACCAGGCCGATGAGGGTCCACAGTACGGCAAGGTTGTGACGCTTGTCGCTGTTCTTGCGGAGCTGGTATGCGCCGAAATCTTTGTTCTTACCTTCAAAGATTAGGTCGCGCCATTCTTTTGATGTCAGATCTGCCATTTTGTCTGTTTTCTTTTTTTAGGGGTCCAACATCCTTACTGTTTATGCGTACGCCAGTAGTCCTGCAGCAACAGCGTGTCCTGATGCGTCATGTTGTCGATCTGGTACTTCGCGATGTTGTTGATCTGCATTTCGTCGAGAACGCTCACGAGGGCTCCGTAGGAGGCCTGCGGGGTGGACTTGATGATGATGACGGGCCGGGTAAGCTTGTCGTCGCGGCGGATGGCCGTAGCCTCCTGCTCGAACTTTGCCTTGTCGGCTTCGCGCATCTTGCCGCCGCCCTGCTGGATGTATTTCTCGCGCAGGGCGTCAATCTTCTCGATCACCTGTTTGTTGCGTTCGCGAATGATCTTGCGTATGCCGCGGTAGGTCTTGGCACCGGAGGCGGATGTCTCGGTTGCCAGGAGTTCTGTCATCTGCAGGTTGTTGTTCTGCGACAGGATCGTACCGCCAGGGCCTTCTATGCCAGCCTCGCCGCCGGCCTGTCCGAAGTAGTAGTAGATTTCGTTGACTACGTGGTGGTCTACGGAATCGACTTCCTGTGTGCCGGGTTTGCGCTTGGCGTCGATGATGATGGTGACGGCATCATCCTCGGAGGCTTGGTTCATCTGCTCCGGATTGTCCACTTTCTCGTTGCTGGGGAGGTTGATGTTCAGAGTCTGGGACTTGATCATCGTGGTACACAGCATGAAGAAGGTGATCAGAAGCATGTTCATGTCGACCATAGGAGTGAAGTCGACGCGGATAGTCATCTTTTTCTGGGCGCCTTTTTTCTTCTTGCCGCCAGAATCGTTCTGTTGTACTTCTGCCATCGGTTATTCTCCTTCCTTGAGAGCGGTCAATAAAGTGAACTTGTTGAGGTTGATGGTCTGGAGGTTGTCCATGACCATGTGCACCACCTCGAACGAGGTGTTTGCGTCGGCCTTGATTGCAACGCCGGTGCCTTCCTTGATCTGTTCGGCAAGGGGCGAGCCGGAGTCGTTGGATACCATGCGGGCTGCCTTCATCCAGATCTGGAACTCGTCAAGGTGCTCCTTGTCGGCGCTGGCGTCGATGGGTATGCCGGTGGGCATCATCTGGCCGGTCTTGGGGTCCTGATACTTGCCTTCGAGCCACTTGTCCATCTTGGTCTGGCCGGAGGGGCCTTCCTTGCCGAGGTCGAGGAACTGGCCCAGGACCTTCATGGGCACGCCAAACGTGTTCTGCTTGGCAAAGATGGCGCGCTGCTCGTCGGTGAAGCTTACCTTGTTGGAATGCTGTTCGTTGTAGAGCGCGGCTGCCTGATCGAGGAGCTTGGCTCTCATCGCGTCGTTGGAGTACGTCTGCGATGTGTCGTTGTGCATCGTTATCCACACTTTCCCCTGGGGGTTGACCAGTACCTGGAGGTAGTTGGTCTCCTGTACCTTGAGCTCGGAGACGGACGGCGGGGTGACCACCGTGGCCGGCTCTTTGTTGAGGAAGGTGGACGTCAACATGAAGAAGGTAAGCAGCAGGACGGTAACATCACTCATCGCGGTCATGTCGATGAATGTGCTCTTCTTTGCTATTTTTACTCTTCCCATTTTGAGCTATTGATTAGTCGGTTTTGTGTTTGCTTGTCTCTGCCGCGATTATTTGTGTGTGGCGGCGAAGGTGGCTACGATGGAAAAACCGATCTCGTCTATAGCGTAGGTGAGGTTGTCGATTTTGTTGGTGAAGAAGTTGTAGGAGATTACGGCGAAGGCGCCGGTGGCGATACCGAAGGCGGTGTTGACGAGGGCCTCGGAGATACCGGTGGAGAGCTCGGTGGAGTCGGGCGAGCCGGAGGCGGCCAGGGCCTGGAAGGACTTGATCATACCCATAACGGTACCAAGAAGGCCGACGAGGGTGCCGAGGGTGGTGAGGGTGGCGACGATGGGAAGGTTCTGGCTGAGGGAGGGCATCTCCAGTGCGGTGGACTCCTCGACGGCGTCACGCAGGGTGGTGAGCTTCTGCTCCTTGCTCAGGACGGTGTTCTGGTCCATCTCCTGGTACTTGACGAGGGTGTTGTAGACTACGGAGGCTACGGAACCGCGCTGCTGACGGCAGCGCTGCATGGCGCCCTTGATGTCGTTCTTGGCAAGCAGGAGCTTGATGTCGGCGACGAACTTGGTGGTGTGGCCCTTGCCGGAAGCGGAGCTGATGGCGATGGCACGCTCGATGGAGATTACGATCACGGTGAGGAGCAGAGTCATCAGGATGGGCACGATGAAGCCGCCCTTGTAGACGGTGCCGAGCAGGTTCTTGGGGTGTCCTTCCTCGAAGTTGGAGTCAGCGCCCATGACGAACAGGAAGATGCAGACGGCTACGGCTGCGCATGCCAGAATGACGAGGAATGCGTTGCGGATGCCACGGATGTTGCTGATCTTCTCGGCCTGCTGTATGGCGGCCTTGGGGTCTTTGGGAGCCGTGCCGGCCTTCATGGTCGGACGGGCAGCGGGTGCTGCCGGACGAGCAGCAGGTGCTGCCGGCTTCGGTGCGTTAGCCTGGGGCTGAGCTTTTGGATTCTGAGCTTCCATAATTTGAAAAACTGATTGTTTTTGTGTTATTTTAGTTCTTTTCTATGCGTGTTTGGTTTACATGGCCGACCCGCCTGAAGTCTGCCGCGCCGTGTGCCCGTTGCCGGGACGTGGTTGTTTTGCTGTAGAACTTGCGCCGGGACGGTGTAGGTTACACTCTGCAAAGTTAGCTAATTTCCGTGGATTCACAATAGGTATTTCATAAAAAAAATTTAACGGCTCATGAAAACATGTTATACAACATATTTTCAGGGCATGCCTGCAGTGTTTTTAGCGCAAATTGGGGTAGAAATGGAAAGCCGCAGCCACGCGTTTAACGAGGTCTGCGGCTTTTTCTCCGGATGCGCGGCGCTGGAAGCGCGCCAATCGCCAGGAGGAATGCTCCGCCCAGAAAGGGGGGATTCCTGCTTACTTGTCGCCTTCGACGGCTGCCACGCCGGGTAGTGTCTTGCCCTCGATGGCCTCGAGAAGGGCGCCGCCGCCGGTGGAGACGTAAGAGACGGAGTCGGCCAGGCCGAACTTGTTGACGCAGGCCACGGAGTCGCCGCCGCCCACCAGGGAGAAGGCACCGTTGCCGGTGGCTTCGGCGATGGCCTCGGCGATGGCACGCGAGCCGCGGGTGAAGTTATCGAACTCGAAGACGCCGGCAGGGCCGTTCCACAGTATCGTCTTGGCGGGCAGGATGACGCTGCGGAAGGCTAAGATGGAGTCGGGGCCGGCGTCGAGGCCCATCCAGCCGTCGGGAATCTCGCCCACGGGGCATACCTGAGTCCTGGCGTCATTGGAGAAGGCGTCAGCGACCACGCAGTCGGTGCCGAGCACCAGGTTGACGCCTTTTTCCTTGGCCTTGGCGATAATGTCCAGGGCCAGCTGCAGCTTGTCGTCCTCGCACAGGGAATTGCCGATGTGGCCTCCCTGGGCCTTGGCGAAAGTATAGGTCATGCCGCCACAGAGGATGAGATTGTCGACCTTGTCCATGAGGTTCTCGATGATGCCTATCTTGGTGCTGACCTTGCTGCCGCCCATGATGGCGGTGAAGGGGCGCTGTATGTTCTTGAGAATCTTGTCGACGGCTGCGACCTCTTTATCCATAAGGAAGCCGAGCATCTTGTCCTGGGGCTTGAAGTAGTCGGCGATGACGGCCGTAGAGGCGTGCTTGCGGTGTGCGGTTCCGAAGGCGTCGTTGACATACACGTTGGCGTAGGAGGCGAGGATGCGGGCAAACTCCTTCTGGCGCATTTTCATCTCCTCGGCGGCCGCCTTGTAGCCGGGGTCGGCCTTGTCGATGCCCACGGGCTTGCCCTCCTCCTCGGGATAGAAGCGGAGGTTCTCGAGCAGGAGCACCTGGCCGGGCTTGAGGCTGTCGGCGGCCTCGCGGGCCTTCATGCAGTCGGGGGCAAACTGCACGTCGGTACCGAGAGCCTTGGCCACGGCGTCGCGAATCTGCAGAAGCGAAAGCCTGGGATTGACCTTGCCCTTGGGCTTGCCCATGTGCGACATCAGGATGAGGCTGCCGCCGTCGTTGAGGATCTTCTTCAGGGTGGGGATGGCGCCGCGGATGCGGGTGTCGTCGGTGATGTGTCCGCTCTCGTCGAGGGGCACGTTGAAGTCCACGCGCACGATGGCACGCTTGCCGGCGAAATTATAGTCTTCTATCTTTGCCATGATTGTCTGTGTGTTTTCTTTACCTTCTGTATCAACAAGGATAATGGCCTTGTGGACGAATCTTGGCCGCAAAATTAACGAAAAATAATAAAAGGAGGGGCGATTGGAGGGAAAATTCGTAATTTTGCAGTATGAAAGAGGAGCACAGAGAGCTGGCCCGGCTCTACCGTGGATGCTTCGGCACGGAGCCGGCGCTGGAAGCACTGCCCGCGTCGGGCGGCAGCCGAAGGTATTTCCGCATGAGCGCCGAAGGAAAGCCAACCGTAATCGGCACCGTCGGCACGGACCGGGCCGAGAACGAGGACTTCCTGGCACTGCAGGGGGCCATGCATGCCGACGGAGTGATGGTGCCAAAGGTATTTGCCGTGAGCAAGGACCGGATGTGCTACCTGCAGGAGGACCTGGGCGGCGTGTCACTCTTCTCGCTGATTGGCACACCTGGGTTCGAGGAGGTGATGACGATTACCGTGCGCGACCTGGCAAGGCTCCAGACCGGCCTGCGCACATTCGGCACTGCCGAGCTGATTCGGCCCCCCTTCAACCGCAGGCTGGTGATGTGGGACCTCAACTACTTCAAGTACTGCTTCCTGCGGCCGATGGAGACTATCTTCGACGAGGCGCGGCTGGAAGACGATTTCGAGCGGATGGCCACCGACATGACCGGCTGCGACCAGCGCCTGTGGGGCTTCATGTACCGAGACTGCCAGAGCCGCAACGTGATGGTGCGCCGGGGTCTCCCCTACTGGATCGACTTCCAGGGCGGACGCCCAGGACCGATGGCCTACGACATGGCGTCGCTGCTCTGGCAGGCCCGCGCCGGGTTCTCCGACAATTTCCGAAAGGAGATGCTCGGCGTGTACGCCAGGGAGGTAGAAAGCCTGCGCGGCATCCCGGCCCGCGAAACAGAGGAGTCCATATATAATATTGTACCGCTGCGGGTGCTTCAGACTCTCGGAGCCTACGGCTTCCGCGGCCTCACCCAGCGCAAGGAGCACTTCCTCAAAAGCATCGGCACGGGAATCCGGACCCTGCACTCTCTGGCGTATAAAGGTGTGCTCGACCGCTACCCGGAAATAAAGAACATTTCAGAAGAATTATGGAACAAACAGACGAATCAGTGCTGACGGTGCGGGTGGAGAGCTTCTCCTACCGCAAGGGGTATCCAGAGGAACGGGCCGGCAACGGCGGAGGCTTCATCTTCGACTGCCGCTGTATGCACAATCCCGGGCGATACGACCAGTACAAGCCCCTCACGGGCCGCGACAAGCCGGTGATAGATTTCCTGGAGGAGCAGGGGGAGGTACAGCCATACCTTGTGAGCGTCAAGTCTCTCGTCGGCCAGGCCGTGGAGAAATACCTCCGCCGCGGCTTCACCGACCTGTGCGTCGGCTTCGGCTGCACCGGCGGACGACACCGATCCGTCTATTGCGCCGAGCACCTGGCACTCTATATAAAAGATGTGTACCCGCAGGTTCGCGTAGTGCTCAGCCATCGCGAACAAAACATCGAGATAGAGCTATGAGAGCGCTCGTGCTTGCCGCCGGCCTCGGAACCCGTCTGAAGCCCTGGACGCTGGAGCACCCCAAGGCCCTCGTGCCGGTGGAGGGGGTACCCGTGCTCGAGCGTGTGCTGACCAAGCTCGAGAGGGAAGGCTTCGACCGCATCGTGGTGAACATCCACCACTTCGGCGAGCAGATTATCGACTACCTTGAACGCCGCACGAACAAAGCCGAGATACGAATCAGCGACGAGCGCCCGCAACTGCTCGACACCGGAGGCGGCATTCTACAGGCCGACCGCGTACTCGGCGGCGACGGACCGCTGTTGGTGCACAACGTCGACATCCTCAGCAACGCGCCCCTGTCTCGGCTCATGCAGCGGCAACTCGACACCGACGCCGACGCCACCCTTCTGACCTCCCTGCGGGAGTCGTCGCGACGCCTGGCCTTCGACGCCAGCGACCGCCTGCGCGGCTGGCACGACCTACGCACCGGCGCCGTCAAGCCCGCCACCTACCAGCCCGGCAGCCTGTCCGAAGAGGCATTCAGCGGCATATACGCCATATCACCACGTGCCATACAGAAAATGCGGGAACAGATGCCTGCGCACCCGTTCCCGATAATGGACTTCCTGCTGACGGCCTGCCGGACGTCCGACTTCCGCCGCTGCTGCCTGCCCGGACTGCGCCTGCTCGACATCGGCAAGCCCGACGCCCTGGCGCGAGCCGGACAGTTCCTCAGCGAGATAATGAACAATTAAGACCCCGCTCAACAAATTTTATTGAACGGAGGCTAAAAGTCGTTGAACTGACGTATGCGGTCCACTTGACGCGGGGTCTTGTGGCGTGCGTCGGCACGCCACAACGGGGTCTTGGCATTGAACTGCAGAACGCATCCGATGACAAGGAAAGCGACGGCTGCACCTCCCTCGCACCACGTCACAGTGAAGCCTGTAGTGAAGCAAGACGCAATCAGCAGAATCGAACCGATGGCATAAGCGATAATCGACAGTGTTCTCATAGCAATAATTCATTAGGGTGAAACAATTCTTACCATTATAACATCGCTGTCCCATCAACTGTTTTGCTATTTCCCCTCCCGAAAAGTTAAAAATGCACATAAATAAAACCGGCTTACGGATGATTCCGCAAGCCGGTTAAAAACATCTGTGCCTTAAGGCTACAGCAAGGGAGCCATCTGGTCGCGGAGGGCGCGGGCGGCGGTGGCTGCGGCGGTGGCGTAGTCGGCGCCGGAGGAGGCGTAGATGATGCCGCGTGAGGAGTTGACGAGCAGGCCACAGTCGGGAGTGAGGCCGTAGCGGCAGACGTCCTCCAGGCTTCCGCCCTGGGCGCCCACGCCGGGCACAAGCAGGAACGAGGAGGGGGCCACGCGGCGCACGTCGGAGAGCATCTCGGCACGGGTGGCACCGACTACGTACATGAGGTTGGAGTCCGTGACGCCCGTCCACTTCTGCGAACGCTTCAACACATTTATATATAGGGGCTGGCCGTCGCGGTCCTCGGTGAGCTGGAAGTCGGCGGCACTGGGATTGGAGGTGAGGCCGAGCAGGATTACCCACTTCCCCTCGTATGCCAGAAATGGTTCCACGCTGTCGCTGCCCATGTAAGGCGCGATGGTGACAGCGTCGGCCTGGAGGTCGTCGAACATGGCCTTGGCGTACATGCGGGCGGTGTTGCCGATGTCGCCGCGCTTGCAGTCGATGATGAGGAGCTTGTCGGGGTAGCGCTCCTTGATGTAGCGGCAGGTGTCGCGGAGCTCTTCCCAGCCCTTGGCGCCGCGGCATTCGTAGAAGGCGCTGTTGGGCTTGTAGGCCACGCAGTAAGGCGCGGTGGCGTCGATGATGGCGCGGTTGAAGGCGACGACGGCATCGTCGCTACCGCTCAGGCAGCCGGGGAGTTTTGCAGTGTCGGTGTCGAGGCCCACGCAGAGGAATGAGCCGAGCCGACGAATTTCAGATATTAGTTGGGTGCGTGTCATAGTTCTGCTTCTGCGAGTTTTGAGGCGTTCTCGGCCACGGTCAGGGCGTCGATGAGAGACTGGATGTCTCCGTCGAGGAATGCCTGCAGGTTGTAGGCGGTGAAATTGATGCGGTGGTCGGTGATGCGCCCCTGCGGGAAGTTGTAAGTGCGTATCTTGGCGGAGCGGTCGCCGGTGCTGACCATGGTCTTGCGGCGCGAGGCGATGTCGTCGACGTACTTCTGGTGCTCGCGGTCGTAGATGAACGTGCGCAGGCGCGCCAGGGCGCGTTCCTTGTTCTTAGGCTGGTCTCGCGTCTCGGTGCACTCGATGAGTATCTCCTCGGTCTGCCCGGTGTTCGGGTTCTTCCAAGGGTAGCGCAGGCGAACGCCGCTCTCTACCTTATTGACGTTCTGCCCGCCGGCACCGCCGGAACGGAAAGTGTCCCACTTGATCTCGCCCTCATGGATCTCGACCTCGAAGGGAGCAGCCTCGGGCAGCACTGCCACGGTGGCGGCGGAGGTGTGCACACGACCCTGCGTCTCGGTGGCCGGCACACGCTGCACGCGGTGCACGCCGCTCTCGTACTTCATGACGCCGTATGGCGCGTCGCCATTGAGGGTGAAGACAATTTCCTTGAAGCCGCCGGCAGCTCCCTCGCTGACGGAGGAGACGGCGAGCTGCCACCCCTTGCGCTCGGCGAACTTCTGGTACATGCGGAAGAGGTCGCCGGCAAAGAGTGCGGCCTCGTCGCCGCCGGTGCCTGAACGTAGCTCGACGATGCAGTTCTTGGCGTCGTCAGGGTCAGGCGGTATGAGCATGACCTTTATCTGTTCCTCGACTTGGGGAATCTGCTTCGCCGCCTCGTCGGCCTCCTGGCGGGCCATGTCGCGCAGCTCCTCGTCCTGCTCGGATGCGAGGATGGCCTTTGCCTCGTCGACGGCGGCGAGCATGGCGCGGTAGCGTGCGGCTGTCTCGGAGAGCAGGCCGAGATCGTGGTACTCGCGCGTGAGGCGCACATACCGCTCCTGGTCGGCTATCACGGCCGGGTCGGAGATGAGCGTGGAGACCTCGCGGTAGCGGTCCTCGAGCACCGCCAGGCGGTCCAGTAAAGAGGGGGTTGCCATATCTGTGGTGAAAAATTTTTCGCGAAGTTAGTGAAAAATCCGCGGAAATGTGTTAACTTTGCACTCGCAAATGCATGGGAAGGGGCGAAAGCGCCGGAAGATGCATTGGCAGAACAACAACCATACCAACCAAATTCAATACAAAACAGACCATAAGTTATGGCAACGAAGATCAGACTGCAACTGCATGGCCGCAAAGGCTACGCGTTCTTCCCGATTGTAATCGCCGATAGCAGGGCGCCACGTGATGGCAGATTTATTGAAAGGATAGGTTCCTATAATCCGAACACTAATCCTGCTACAATAAGTCTGGACTTCGACCGTGCCCTGTATTGGATTGAGCAGGGAGCCCAGCCCACCGACACCGCCCGCAACATCCTGTCGCGCGAAGGCGTGATGCTGATGTTCCACCTGCGCGGCGGCGTTAAGAGGGGCGCCTTCGACGAAGCAGAGGCCCAGCGCCGCTTCGACGCCTGGAAGGCAGACCGCGAGAAGACCGCCGCCGGCAAGCGCGCCAAGGTGGAAGCCAAGGCCAACGAGATCGCCGAGGCCCGCCGCAAGCACGAGGCCGACGTGAACAAGACCCGCGAGGAGGGCATCGCCAAGAAGCGTGCCGAGAAGCTCGCCGCCGAAGAAGCAGCCGCAAAGGCAGCCCTCGAGGCCGAGAACGCAGCCGCCGAGGCCGAAAAGCCCGCCGAGGAGGCATAACCTATCCCTGCACCACCTACCGACTGAATGACGCGCATGGCCACTACGGTCGTGCGCTTCTTTTTGACTGACGACGGCGAACCGACATCACGCCTGATTTGTTAAAAAGACAAAACAAAAAATACACAGCAACTATGAACAACCTGAATAACCCGAGAGAAAGAGACAGCGAGTCGCGCGGCACAGCCCCGATGCGCATCTGGTTCGGCATCTTCATGGTGATTTTCTACGTAGGAATCGGCATCCTGCTCATCATAGCCAACCACACGTTCCAGATCTACAAGCCCGTCATCACCATCATCGTCGGCGCCGTGCTCTGCGCCTACGGATTCTGGAGAGGGTATCGCCTCTGGAAAGGAAAACCTTGACCCGATGACAAATGCGGCGCGATGCAGCGACCGCCGCGCCGGTGACAGAGGGACAGCTTTACGTCCGCCTTCACACCCAACATTCTGACACCTTAAATCCAATACGAGCAATGACAATACGCCCGCTACTCATAAGCATATGCGCGGTTGCGGCACTGGCCGTGGCCGCACTTGCCACATCCTGCGCCGAATACAAGAAAGGCGAATACGCCAAGGGTACCGACTTCATAGCCTGCGAGGACGGCTTCCGCCGCATCCTCGAGGAAGAAATCGAAGTCTTCGAGTACCAGTACCCCGACGCCTTCATCCTGCCCAGCTACCTCAACGAGAACGCCTGCATCGACTCCCTCAAGGCCGGCAAGTGCCGCCTGATCATCGTCACCCGCGAGCTTACCAAGAACGAGTGCCAGCTCATCAAGCAGGAACAGGAGCGCAACGTCCGCCAGCAGTGCATTGCCGTCGACGCCGTGGCCATCATCGTCAACAAGGAAAACAATATCTCCTTCCTCTCCGAAGAAGAGATCGGCCAGGTCATGCGCGGCGAGATCACCAACTGGAACCAGCTCCAGAGCAACGACACCTCGCGCATCAAGATCGTCTTCGACAACGAAGGCAGCTCCACCGTCAACTACATGCGCGACAAGTTCCTGCCCAAGGGCCGACGCATCTCGCAGAACCCCAACGCCTTCGCCCAGAAGAACAACAAGGAAGTCTTCGAGACCGTGCAGCGCAACCGCAACGTACTCGGCATCATATCCGTCAGCTGGCTCGGCGACAGCCTCCAGGCAGCCAACAAGCAACAGACCATGGCCGACCGCGTTAAAGGTCTCGAGAACACCACCGACACCGTCAACGTAGACTTCACCGACGCCGTCAAAGTAATACCCGTGCGCGCCGCCGACGCCCTAAAGCCAGTAAAGCCCTACCAGGCAAACATATTCAACGGCTCATACCCACTCTACCGCAAAGTCTGGGCCATCTGCACCGCCCCCAACGGCTCCCTGCCACACAGCTTCTACGCCTTCCTGACCGGCTTCATCGGCCAGAAGATAATCTCCGAGACCGGCATTCTGCCCTACAACGTGCAGCCACGCGTGGTCAAGGTCTCCAAGTAGGCCCGATTTGCGAGTGTTAAAATTAAATGTTAAATTTGCGGGCCTAAACGTCGCCGGGTGTCCAATAAAAACACCCGTCCCGGCGTTATACAAAGCAAGCGCACCCTACGTGCATCGCAAAACAGACAAACAAATCACTGACAATGAAACTGAAATACGTAGTAGCAATGTTATTCGCCGCCGTTGTGATGGGCCTTAGCGCCCAGGGATACAAGGACGGCGTGGAGTTCTACAAGGCGCAGCGCTTCAACCAGGCGCGCACGCTGCTTCAGCGCAACCTCGACAAGCCCGGCACCGACAAGGCCGCCTCGTACTATTACCTCGGCATGATCGAGATGCAGGTCGACCAGCCCGACCTCGACGCCGCCCAGAAAGACTTCCAGGACGGCATCGCCGCCAACCCCAAGTACGCCTACAACTACGTGGGCCAGGGTCTCGTGGACCTCAAGCGCGGCGACGCCAAAGCCGCCGAGGCTCAGTTCAAGCTCGCAGAGAAGATGGCCGGTAAAGATGTCTCCTCCGTCCAGGTAGCCATCGCACGCGCATACTACAAGGTAGACCCCAGCCTCTATGCCAAGGACATCACCAAGCGCCTGGAGAAAGCCTACAAGAAGAACCCCCAGAATCCCGACTACTACCTGTTCCTGGCCGACCAGGCCGCCGACAACCGCCAGTGGGGCGACGCCAACCAGAACTTCGAGCTCGCATACGGCTACGAGCCCAAGTCCTCCGAGGCTTACGTCCGCTACGCCGACATCCTCAAGGTCCGTAACCCCCAGGAGTCCATCCGCATCCTCAAGCTCCTGCTGACCGAGAACCCCCAGTCCGCCCTCGGCCAGCGCGAGCTCGCCCGCACATATTACGACAACAACATGTACCGCGACGCAGTGGAGCAGTACGGCAAGTACGTCAACAACCCCAACCACTTCGACGAGGACGAGGCCGAATACGCCTTCCTCCTCTTCTGGAACCAGGACTACCAAAAAGGCTACGACTACGCCACCAGGCTTCTGGCCCAGAACCCCGACAACTACTCCGCCATGCGCTTCCAGCTCATGAATGCCGCCCAGATCCCCGCACTGGCCGACAAGATGCCCGCCATGGCCCTGAAGCTGTGGACAGCCCACATCGCCGACCCCGTAATGCGCCCCTTCGCCCCCATCGACTACAACCTCGCAGCCGACCAGTTCAGCAAGGCCAAGGACTACGAGAAGGCCGAGCAGGTGCTCACCGAGGCCACCAAGCAATTCCCCAACGACCCACGCTTCCTGCAGGCACGCGCCTTCATGTACCTCGACCAGGACAACACCCAGGCCGCCACCCAGGCATACAACGAGTACATGGCCAAAGTGTCCCAGCCCACCGCCGCCGACCTGCGCACGGCCATGATTCTCAACTACGCCATGGCATCCCAGCTCAAGGATACCGACGCCACCGCCGCACAGCAGTTCGCCACAGCCCTTAACGGCTACATCGCCCAGGCACAGCAGCTCTACCCCGAAGAGCCCTCGACCTACTTCTTCATGGGCCGCGAGAAGATTCTCAACGCACCCACAGCCAACGCCGGCAGCGTGGCCGTCGACGACTTCACCAAAGGCATCGCCGCCTTCGAGCAGATTCCCGCCGACAAGAACCGTCCGTACGTCAACAACGCCGTGACCATGTACAACTACCTGGCACGAGCCGCCGCCAAGGCAGGCAACTCCGCACAGGCACGCGACTACTACAACAAGGTCCTCGCCCTCTCCCCCAACGACGCCGACGCCCAGGCCGGCATCAAGACCCTCAAGTAAGACATCCGACTCGTAAATACACAGGCGGGCAGCCATCCATCACGGACGGCGGCCCGCCTTTCTTTCACCGCACATGTGAAAAATGGCCTGTCGGTGGTGTGCGGTAAAAGATTTTTTTGTATTTTTGCAGAGTTTTTAATTATCCAGGCCTGCTCCGCCGCCGCCTTGCGGCAACAGCGGTCAAGGCCGAGATTTCAAACACATTCCGGATGGCTGAAATCATCAAGATAAAGAAAGGGCTCGACATACCCCTGCCAGGACGTGCGGACACCGCCGAGAGCGTGGACGTGCGGCCTGTCCGGGTCGGCATCGTTCCCGCCGATTTCCCCGGCTATACATGGAAGCTGCTTGTCAAGGTCGGCGACAAGGTCGGCATCGGCACGCCCCTCATGCAGGCCAAGGAGCGCGAAGGGCTCATGCTCGTCTCCCCCGCCAAGGGAGAAGTCGCCGAAGTGCGCCGAGGCGAACGCCGCCGCATCCTCGCACTCGTAGTCGACTGCGCCATGGATGGCCTCGAAACCGAGAAGTTCACGGTGGCCGACACCACCGAAAGCATAACAGACGCCCTCTGCCGCTCGGGCCTGTGGGCTATGCTGAGGCAGCGACCCTACGACATAGTGCCTTCGCCGGACGTCCGTCCGCGCGACATCTTCATCACCGCCTTCGACACCGCCCCGCTCGCCCCCGCCCTCATCGGCCCCGACGACCTGACGGCGCTCCAGGCCGGCGTGGAAATGCTCGCCCGCCTCACCGACGGCAAAGTCTACCTCGGCGTCCCCTTCGGCTCCGGCATCAGCGTACCCGAAGCCGTAGTCACCGAGTTCGAAGGCCCGCACCCGGCCGGAAACCCGGGTACCCAGATCGCAGCCATCAAGCCCGTCAACAAAGGAGAGACTGTATGGACCCTTGACGCCCGGACAGCCGTCCGCATGGGCCGACTCAAGCTCGACGGCGAACTCGACGTAGCCACCCACGTGGCCGTCACCGGTCCCCAAGTCGAGAATCCCGGCTACGCCAGCACCACCATCGGCTGCGACATGGCCTCCCTGCTCAGGCCATTCATCCTCAAAGAGGGACACAACCGCGTCATCACCGGCAACGTCCTCACCGGCGAACCCGTCAGCCCGGAGAAAGACTTCCTGCGCCACCCCTGGCGCCAGGTCACCGTCATCGCCGAGGGCGACAACGCCGACGAGTTCATGGGCTGGGCAAGCCTCAACCCGCGCAAATTCAGCGTCAAGCGCTCATTCCCCGGCTTCCTGCGCCGACACAGCGGTAAGTTCGACTTCGACGCCCGACTGCGCGGAGGCCGACGCGCACCCATCCTCAGCGAGGAATACGACCACGTCTTCCCGATGGACATCTACCCCGAGTACCTGCTCCACGCCATCGCCGACGAGAACATCGACCGCATGGAGAAGCTCGGCATCTACGAAGTGGCACCCGAGGACTTCGCCCTGCCCGAGTTCGTAGACACCTCCAAGCTGCCCCTCCAACAGATGGTCCGCGACGCCCTCGCCAACCTGCGCAAGGAAATGGAATGAAGTTGAGAGTAGAGGGAGGCCCCGCGCTGAAGCGGACGCCAGTTCCAGAATAAAAGCTTCGCCTGACCTGGTCGCCCCAACTCTTAACCCTGACTTTTAACTTTTAACACTACAGAAAGTGAGTGGACTAAAACAGCAGCTCGACCGCATCAGACCGCAGTTCGAGAAAGGCGGAAAGCTTGCCCGTCTGCACTCCGTCTTCGACGGTTTCTACACATTCCTATATACGCCCAACACCACAGCCCGCTCCGGAGTGCAGATCCACGACAGCAACGACTCCAAGCGCACCATGATCATAGTGGTGCTGGCGCTGCTGCCTTGCTGCCTGTTCGGAATGTGGAACATCGGCTACCAGCACGGCCTGGCCACCGGCGTCGGCGGCAACTGGTGGGAATGCTGGTGGTACGGCTTCATGATGACCCTGCCCATGATCTTCGTCACCTACCTGACAGGCCTGGGCATCGAGTTCATCTTCGCCCAAATACGCGGCCACGAGATCCAGGAAGGCTTCCTGGTCTCCGGCCTGCTCATCCCCATGATATGCCCCGTCGACACTCCCTGCTGGATGTTGGCCGTGGCAACCGCCTTCTCCGTCATCTTCTGCAAAGAAGTCTTCGGAGGCACCGGCTACAACTTCATGAACCCGGCCCTGGTGGCCCGCGCCTTCCTCTTCTTCGCCTACCCAGCCAAGATGAGCGGCGATAAGGTGTTCGTGTCGCTTGGCGGCCAGCCAGCCGTCGACGGCTTCACCGGCGCCACTCCGCTCGGCCAGCTCGCCTCCTCCACCGGCAACCTCACCGACCTCACCAACGCCATCGGCGAGAAACTCACCCTCTCCGACGCCTTCTGGGGTTTCATCCCCGGCTCCTGGGGCGAGACCTCCACCTTCTGCATCCTCATCGGCGCCGCCATCCTGCTCTTCACGGGCATCGCCTCGTGGCGCACGATGGTTTCGGTATTCGCCGGCGGACTGGCGATGGGCTATCTGTTCCAGGCGCTCGGCGTGACGGAATATCCCGCCTGGTGGCATCTGATCGTCGGCGGCTTCGCCTTCGGCGCGGTCTTCATGGCCACGGACCCCGTGACCTCGTCGCAGACCAATACCGGCAAGTACATCGTGGGTCTGATGACCGGTGCGCTGGCCGTGCTGATCCGCGTGGTCAACCCGGCCTATCCCGAGGGCATGATGCTTTCGATCCTCTTTATGAACGCGCTGGCTCCGCTGGTCGATTACTACGTGGTCGAGGCCAACGTCGCCCGCCGCAAGAAACGTGTCAAACTCGCAAAATAGGGGAGATAAGTTATGGCAACGAAAAAATTCAAATGCAATGTCTGCGGCTACATCCACGAAGGTGACGCCGCGCCCGCTAACTGCCCTGTCTGCGGAGTTCCCGCCTCGGAATTCACCGAACTGAAGCAGGAGAAAAAGGGGCTGTTCAGCGACAAGAACGGCAATGCCTATATTATTATGTACTCGACGGTGATGGTGGTCGTCGTGGCCGTATTGCTGGCCGTGGCCGCCCTCGCCCTCAAACCCCGTCAGGATGCCAACGACCTGAACGAGAAGAAGCAGAACATCCTCGCGTCGCTCTCGGCACTGGACAAGTCCTACGACGAGTATATCGACGCTTACGTCGTGGACAAGGAGGGCAAGCGGATCGAGGGCGAAGAGGTCTTCGCGCTGCTCAACGACCTGCCGGACACTTTCAAGAAGGGCAAGTTCCCGATCTTCGAGGCCAAGGACGGCCGCGTGGTCATTCCCGTGACGGGCATGGGCCTCTGGGGTCCGGTCTGGGGATACGTCGCCCTGGAGAAGGATATGAACACCGTGGCCGGTATCATCATGGCCCACAAGGGCGAGACTCCGGGCCTCGGCGCCGAGATCGCCACACCGAAGTATCAGGCCCGTTTCGTCGGCAAGACGATCTTCGAAGGCGACGAGTTCGTCTCTGTGAAGCTCCGCAAGGGCGGCGCCAAGGACCCCGCGCACGAGGTGGACGCCATCTCGGGCGGTACGAAGACCTCCGACGGCGTGACGGCGATGCTTTACAACAGTCTGGAAAACTACCTGCCCCTGTTGGAGGCCAAGCGTGCGGCCGGAGCGGCCCCCGCGGCAGAAGTGTCTAACGAAGAAAATGTAGAAAACAATGAGTAAGATGGAAAAAGAGCCTTTGTTTTCGGCCAAGAACCTCAAATACCTGACGGGTCCGTTCTCGGCGAACAATCCGGTCATCGTGCAGATCCTCGGTATCTGCTCGGCGCTGGCCGTCACCGTGCAACTCAAACCCGCTATCGTTATGGCGCTCTCCGTGACGGTCGTTACGGGATTCTCGAACCTCGTGATGTCGCTGCTGCGCAACGGCGTTCCCTCGCGCATCCGCATCATCGTCCAGCTCGTCGTCATCGCCGCGCTGGTGATCCTCGTCGATCAGGTGCTCAAAGCATTCGTTTACGAAGTCTCGAAGCAGCTGTCGGTCTACGTCGGACTGATCATCACCAACTGTATCGTCATGGGCCGCGTCGAGGCTTTCGCGCTGGCCAACAAGCCCTGGGCGTCGTTCCTCGACGGTATCGGCAACGGTCTGGGCTACGGTCTGATTCTGGTGATCGTGGCCTTCTTCCGCGAACTGTTCGGCTCGGGCAGCCTGCTGGGCTTCCGCATCATCCCCGAGAGCTGGTACATGGCCGAAGGCGGTTTCTATTCGAACTGCGGACTGATGCTCTTCCCGCCGATGGCGCTGATCATCGTGGGCTGCATCATCTGGGTG
>ENA-ORRE01001044-ORRE01001044.1-human-gut-metagenome-genome-assembly--contig:-NODE-1044-length-19635-cov-9.965832_pt1 | contig 19635 bp, 5 predicted proteins | sample MGYA00242171_ERZ509126 | MGnify/ENA primary metagenome ERZ509126 (study PRJEB26280, sample SAMEA2338648) | human gut metagenome | biome: human gut; feature: human-associated habitat; material: faeces... | reverse complement strand
AAGCTGCCGATTCAACTTTTTCAGGGCGTTTCTTATCCCGAACTCGCGTTATTATGTCCGCCGTTTCAAAAACGATATTCGCGACGAGGCTGTGCGCAGCAAATTTCAGGATCGTGAGATTGTGGCTACTGATGTCAAGGCCACTGATCTAGAAGAACGTTTTCTTGAGTTGCAGCAGAATTACAAGTTTCGCAAAATCGGCGAGGAAGGGACCAATTCACGCGACACACTTTACGCCATTTCACTCCTAAAGTCATTCCTGTCTTCGCCACAGGCCGCACTTGAATCTCTCAACGACCGTATATCTCGTTATGGCGATAATGTGGATGCAGAAATCTTAGAGATGCGTGACGTTCTCAATGAAATCATCGACAAAGACGCCGACAGCAAATATCATGCATTCCGCGATGAATTGAAATCGCTTGGCTGGACAGGCAAACGCGATTCAGAACGATTTGTGGTCTTTACCGAGCGAATCGCGACAATGAATATGCTTAGAGAGCGATTGATGAAGGATTTCTCAATCAAGGATGAGAATGCCATACGCACTTTCGATGGGTCTATGTCCGACATAGAATCGCAGGAAGTGATTGAGGAATTCGGCAAGAAAGACGGAGTCATCCGTTTGCTTCTCTGCACCGATGCCGGGAGCCAGGGTGTTAACCTCCATTACTTCTGCTGCCGGATGTTCAACTACGACCTTCCTTGGTCGCTGATAGTTCTTGAGCAGCGCAACGGACGCATCGACCGCTATGGACAGGAGCATACCCCATACATCCACTACCTTGTATTGAAAAGCGCTAATGAATCTGTAAAGGCCGACTTGAGGATTATCGAGCGTTTAAAAGAAAAAGAGCAGGTGGTTTATGACACCCTTGGCGATGTCGGATCAGTGATGCGTCTCTACGATTCCAAGAAAGAGGAAACAAAGACAGCGAAGGCGATTGCGAAAGGGAATGATGATTTCCTTGAACCTGACGATGAAGCATTCGACCTTCTCTTTGGTGATGATACTGAGGAGACGACTCCTGCTATTGAAGATAAAGTGCCGGTTGAATCAGGACTGTCGCTATATCCAGACGACTCTTCGTTCTATCGGGACCTTTTTGGCTACTTGAAATCAAACGGTGGAATCGAGCCATCGAATGTCGAGATACGTGACGGCGGAACATATATTGAAGTGCGCAACACTGAGGCACTTGACCGCCTCTTGTTCGACCTCCCTTCAGAGGCAAAGCCCCGCCGCGGCGAGATGTTCCGTCTGCTTGGCGATATGGATAAAGTGCAGAAGTCCATTGCGAAGACACGTCAGCATAAGGAAGAGCGAGATTCCCGCCAGTGGTCTAAATTCCAGGTCCTGTATGACCAGCACCCAGTAGTGGCTCACTACCTCAACATCCTCTCAACCTCGTTGGAGAAAGACAAGGCCATTGCAGCCAAACTGACTTCGTTACCTGAGGGTACCGCATGGTTCCTTTTTCATGGTTCTGTAGCCAACGGTCTGGGTCAGCAGGTTGTCAGCGAGTTCTTTGTCGTACCGGTAACATCCGAAGGCACTCCATCCGGGCATCCCGTTCCTTTGAGCGAATTCCGCGAGAAGTATCTCGATGAGGAACTTTACACCCGTGAAATGAGCGAGGCTGAAATGCTGACACTCGACACTACACTGGATGCTGCCGTATGGAGGGCAGAGAGCTATATGGATTCCAGACAGGCCAACAAGAAGGTACAGCTGAACAATGATCTTGATGCTTATCGGGCCAAACTCGCGAAATGGTACTCCGATGCGAGCGGCCAGCTGACATTGCCGTTGTTCGACGAGACTCCGGCCCAGCAAAGGCGCAGGGAACAGGAGACAAACACAGTTAACCAGATACGCACCACCACCGAGCATCTTGTATCGGAAATGAATACACTTTCTGCAGATGCGTTTCTTCGTCCCTTAGCTGTATTCTATAATTTCAATATCGAGGATTAGGCCATGGAATATAGATTTATCGACAATATCGGCGATTATTTCAATCCTGGATTCTTCACCGAGGATTTCCTCGCCAAGGTAAAGTCCGAATCGGGCAAGACGCCTGAGGAGGTAAAAGCTCTGCGAAATAAGCTGAGCCAGCTCAACGTGGCCTATAAGGAATACAAGAAGGTCATTGTCAACGGTCGGCTGTCGATCCGTCATCAGATCCGCCGCACTCATGAGTTTCACACCGAACTGCTGAAAATGCTTGGTTACGAGCTTGCGGATGCATACAAGGAATGGCTGTGGCTTGACGACACGTCGGTGGTGCCTGTTCGGCATATAATCCGCAACTCCGTCGGTCAGACCCGTATGCTGATCATGGAGATGCAGAATCTTATCCCTATCGGCGATGACCAGCCTGACGGTCTGTTCCAACAGTTCTATGACCAAGGCGAGGATGCCGTCCAAGGCAAAGAGCAGCGTTATCGATTTTCCGACTGGCGCGACACAGTTGGTTTACCCCTTCCCGAGGAAGTGAAGATTCGTCCGGCAGTTATCAACCGTGCCGTCGATGAGATTTTCCAGCTTACCGATGCGCGGCAGCGTCCACGTTTCATCCTGCTTCTTGCCGGTAACAAGGTGTTCCTTCTCGACATCGAGGAATGGCACCGTGGCAGTTATGTGGTGTTCGACATCGAGGAACTGCTGATAGAGGCTTCCACTCAGCGTGATTTTCTGTCCCTCTTTTATCTGTTAGTATCGCATGAGTCGCTTGCCGATATTGGGTCCGCACCGCTGATGAGCCGCATCCACGAGGCATCGGTGCGTAATGCCGTGAGCGTAACCCGCGACCTGAAGCAAGGTGTCATCAAGGCTGTCGAGGAGATTGCCAACGAAGCAATCTATCAGCTGAAACAGAAAGGGGTTACGGAATTTGATGCAACAGCGCTCCGCGACTATGCGCTGACATTCGTGTATCGTCTTCTCTTCCTCTTCTATGCCGAGGCACGTCCGGAACTCGGAATCCTGCCGATGCGCGACGACACATATCTTCACGGCTACTCACTGGAGATGCTGCGCGACCTTGAGCAGGTGCCGATGCACAGTCAGGACTCCCGCAACGGATATTTCTTCGACAAATCAATCCGCCGTCTGTTCTCGCTCATTCATACGGGATATAACGGCAATCCAACCAATCCTGTTCCCAACCGTTTCATAATCCGCAAGATCGATTCGCCACTTTTCGATGATTCACGTCTGCTGGTGCTTAAGGATGTGAAACTGCGCAACGAGGTTTGGCAACGGATTATCGAGGCTCTGTCGCTCTCTCAGGAACGCGGCAAGGCACGTCGTGGCCGTATAAGCTATGCCAATCTTAGCATCAACCAGTTGGGTTCTGTCTATGAGTCGCTGCTTGCTTATCGTGGCTTTTATACTGATCTGGATTATATCGAGGTCCATACCGCCGGCAAATCGGAGGATGGCACATTCCTTGTGCCCCGCGCACGTATGGATGACTTTAAGCCTGACGAAATTCTCCTCAATGAGGATAAAGAACCGGTAGTTCATCCCCAAGGTTGCTTCCTGTATCGACTAAATGGCCGCGATCGCAAGAAATCAGCATCTTATTATACGCCGGAGGTGCTGACCAAGAGTACAGTCAAATATACTCTGAAAGGTTTTGTGGAGCGTCTTGACCGTGGCGAGATGACTGCTGACGAATTGCTCGACCTGAAGATACTTGAGCCGGCCATGGGAGCCGCCGCTTTCCAGAACGAAGTCATAAACCAGCTTGCCGAACTCTATCTTACCTACAAGCAGCGTGAGCGTAAGGCAAAGGGATATAATGACTGGCGTGTGCCTACCGACCGTCGTCAGACAGAACTGCAGAAAGTCAAGACCTATATCGCCGTTAAGAACACTTACGGTGTGGACCTTAACCGCACGGCAATCGAACTTGGCAAATTGGCTCTGTGGCTCAACGTGATGCATGCAGACATGGAGACTCCGTGGTTTGCCCATCACTTGGCTTGGGGCAACGCCGTGGTCGGTGCATGGTTCAAGACCGTGGAAGTGGCTCCCGGAAAACATGACTATTCGCAGCGGCCACGTAAAATCTCCTTCACCGCTAACGGCAAGGCCGTGAAGGGGCGCAAGGCAAATCAGATATATCACTTCCTGTTGCCCGACCCGGGCATGCTCGGCATCCTCAACGACCGCGACACCAAGCGCACCGCCGATCCCGCTGTCATCAAGCTGATGAGAGACCGGCGCAAAGACTGGGTCCGCAGGCTGACAGAATCGGATGTCAGACTCCTGCAGCAGCTCTCCGCCCGCATCGACAAACTCATAGCCGAGGCTATCGCCAAGCAGAAAGAGATTGATGCCGCCACGCTTCCCTCGGTGCAGGTATGGAAATATGACAAAGGCGCCCAGCAGTCGCTAAATTTCAATTATGGCGAGAAACAGAGCCTGAGCGACACCCGCAACAAGACTTCCGAAGCCTTTTGTCGGCTGAAGACAGCCATGGACTATTGGTGTTCCCTCTGGTTCTGGAGCGTTGACAACGCCGATGCGCTGCCCGACCGGGCCACCTACCTGGCCGACATGGAGAAGATTCTCGGCCGCGACGAGCGGGAACAGCGCGACGAGGACCTGCTGTCGGGTCTGCGTTCCACCCCCTCCCTCTTCCCCGAGTTCGAGCCTCAGCCCACGCTTTGGGATTTCTCGACCGACGCTGCTGACGACGGCACCGTAAGTCGCGCCCTATATGAGCGGCTGATGCACTATGGACGGCCCGAAGAGACCGAGCATGAGAAGATTTCATGCGAGGATGTGGTGCGCCGCCTGGCGTTGCGTTACCGCTTCTTCCACCCCATGCTCGAATTTATCGAGGTTTTCGCTTCGCGCGGCGGCTTCGACATTATCGCCGGCAATCCGCCATGGCTCAAACTTACATTCACTAATGAAGAAGTGGCAGCAGACCTTTTCCCTGAGGTAATAGTGCATAGTTATGGAGGCCCGAAAACCGCTAAGTTATTACCCCTATTTATGCAAAACGAGCGTTTTGCATGCTATTATACTAACGAACTCTATGAATATCTTGGATCGGCGGCATTCATGAATGCAGATGTAAACTACGCACTCCTTCGTGGGCAGCAAACCAATCTCTATAAATGCATTCTTGCTAACGGATTTGATCTTTTGAATGACGAGGGGTATATGGGTATGCTTCACCCCGAAGGTATCTATGAAGATCCCAATGGCCAGCCATTGCGTAAAGAAATATATCAACGCCTAAGATATCATTTTCAATATCGTAATGAATTGAAGATGTTTGCAGAAGTAGGCCACACTCGTACTTTTGGCACATCAATTTACTCAAATTGTCAATGTCCGAGTTTCTTGTCCATTCATTCGCTATTTCACCCTAATACTATTGATGAAAGCTTCGTTAATAATGGGTATGGCTTATGTTATGGTATCAAAAAAAATGGTAAATGGAATACGGAAGGTCATCACGATCGAATAGTAAACTTTGATGAAAACGCATTACGTTTAATTTCCAGTATTTTTGAGCGAGAAGAACTATGGAATTGCTGTAAGCTTATTAGCATACAGAATCGCCACATCATTGATGTACTTGATAAACTTTCTAAATTCTCTAAACACACATCAGATTTCTCAAAAATTACGACCGAATGCTTGCATCAAGCAAATAGTATTAGCGACGGCACTATGCATAATGAGACCCGCTTCCCCAATATGAATCATAGAGAAATGATTTTTAGTGGGCCGCATATTTATGTAGGGAATCCTCTATACCAGACACCTCGAGAGATAAGCAAAAAGGGTGGTGATTATGATTCTTTAAATCTGAAAACAATTTCTGATTCTTATCTTCCACGCACTAATTTTATTCCTAATTTATCAACATTAGATTTCAAGAACAAGTTTAATGGCTTCACAGAAGATGATAAATGGATGGATTATTATCACGTTGCATTTCGCAAAATGCTTGATCCAGGACAAGAAAGGACGCTTAATGGTGCGATAATGCCTCCAAACACCGCACATATTAATGGTATTATTTCTGTTACATTCCCATCAATGCAGCAGACGGTAGAATTTGCCGGATTAACTTCATCCATAGTCTTGGATTTCTATATCAAGACAATCGGTGCAGCAAACTTGATGGAGAACCGTATAGCGTCGTTCCCGTTAGGCGTTGCGGAGAAGTTCTGCCGTCCGCTGTATGTGCGCACACTGATGCTGAACTGTCTTACCACCTGGTATGCTCCGCTGTGGCAGGAGATATGGCGGGATGATTTCAGGGATGAGAAATGGAGCATTGAGGATAGCCGTCTCCGTCCGTTCAGTTCCCTCACTCCCGAATGGCAGCGTAACGACGCCCTGCGCAACTACTTCGAGCGGCGGCAGGCATTGGTGGAAATCGACGTACTCACCGCCATGGCGCTCGGGCTGAGTCTCGAAGACTTGGAGATGATTTATAACATTCAGTTCCCCGTGCTTCAGCAGAACGAGGCCGACACTTGGTATGACGCCCGTGGCAACATTGCCTTCACCGCCTCGCGCGGTCTGACCGGCGTCGGTATGTCGCGCAAAGAGTGGGATGCCATCACCGACAAAACTCCCTACACCCTATGCGACCGCATCGCCGACTACCACCGCGCCTGGCAACATTTCTCTTATCTACTAAAAGATTGACATCATGGCAACAGAAATACAAGAGAATTTCAGACCAAAGCCGATTGCCGATCTCATCGACGGCAAATACCTGTTCGTCATTCCATCCTTCCAGCGAGGATACCGCTGGGAAGAGAAACAGGTTACGGACCTGCTTGAAGACATCAAGCAGTTTGCCGATAACGACGTTCAGGGCGCCGACAGTTATTTCCTGCAACCGGTGGTAGTGCGTCCATGCAAATACTATGACAAAGATGCATGGGAAGTTCTTGACGGGCAGCAGAGACTCACTACATTGCTACTTATACTGAAAAGGTTAATGCGGAAACTGAGTGAGGATGACCGTGAGGCTTTCGAGCCGATGCTCTACAAGATAGTTTACACAAACCGTCCCGCATTGAATTTCGATAATCCGAATCCAGCGGATAATATCGACAGCTATTACCTTAGTGAGGCAAAAGAAGTAATTGACGACTGGTTTAAACAAAACCAGCGTACCAATCTTGACGGGTTCAAAGGAAGTCTGCTTTATGACCAAAAGCGACAGGTGAAACTAATATGGTATGCCATCGATGCGACGAGCAAGGACCGGGAGAATATCAATATCTTCAACCGTCTGAACAAAGGGAAGATAGCCCTGACAAGCGCCGAGTTGATCAAGGCATTGTTCATAATGGACAATGACTTACGCAATGACCGAGACGTGCAGGCATCGGAGCGTCTGGCACTGGAATGGAACGAAATGGAACGTCGCTTCCAGGGCAACAAGTTCTGGTATTTCATCAGCGACAACGACGAGGGTATGCAGACCCGCATGGACATACTTTTCGATTTCGTCACGTGTAAAGAGGATGATGCGGATTCCGACTATTCCTATCGGGAATTCCAGAAACTCTATGACCATTGCCGCAGCGAAGAGCGGGAAAAGGAACCGGACGGAAAAGCCGACATGGCGACCTTTGATGCCCCTTGGGCAGACGACATCAGAAATATGGACGATGCCTGGCAACTGGTGAAACGAACATTCGACAGAATGGTGGCATGGTATGAGGACAACCTCTTCTACCATTACATCGGTTATCTCGTTGCCGTCGGTTTCAAGTCACTTGAGATCTATCGCCATCTCGAAAACGAAAAGAAGATTCTCCGGGATAAAGAACCAAAGAGAGAATGGTGCGAGGATGACACCCGTCAGGCATTGCGCCAATTGATGATGGAGCGGTTCAAGGACAAGAACAAATACCTGACCAAGGATGCAATCGATGAGTTTGAATACGGTCAGGAATATGTGGGCCGACTCCTGCTTTTGTTCAACATTGAGTCGTGCCTGACAAGTTGCAATTCCCGGTTTGATTTCGAGAGATTCAAGACCGAGAAATGGGACGTGGAGCATATCGATTCACGTAATGACGCGACATTGCAGGAACGTGAAGACCGCATCAACTGGTTGAGGAATGTGGAGTTCATCCTTGGTCTTGAAGATGATGACGCGGCCAAGGACCTCCGTGCCGAGGCGATGGAACTGATTCCAATGCTTGAGAGAGGAGACTACGGAATAAAGGACAGGTATGCCAAGTTCTACAGTCGCATCAATAAGCACTACGCCAAGGAATCCGGTCAGGATGAGGCTAATGTGGATCTCAGCAAGGTCAATAAAAACTTCATAAGCAACCTCACTCTTCTCGATTCAAAGACCAATCGTGAATATCAGGACTCGCCGTTCCCTTACAAGAGATATCTCATAATGAAATATGACAGGGAGGGAACACGCTTCATACCTCTCGCCACCCGCAATGTTTTCCTGAAATATTACACCGACAGTAATGAGAATTCATCGCATCTGGACCGTGTGAGATGGAATGCCGGAGACCAGCAGGGATATCTGAAAGCTATACATCAGATAGTGGATCCTATATTCGATTCAATTGTGAAACCAGTTCAAAAGGACAATAATCCTGAGAATGACCAAACAGATTCTGAAAATGAGTGAAAAGCTAAAGACATATACTTTCCTGCAGCAACTTGAGCAAGGATATATCCGCATACCACGCATTCAGCGAGGCTATGCTCAGGGCCGACAGACGAAAAAAGTGAATGAAATCCGTCGCACTTTCCTCCATACACTATTTCAAGTAATCAAAGGAGAACGCCCATCCACTGAACTGGACTTTGTGTATGGAAGCATGAAAGGAGGCGCCTTCGAGCCACTCGACGGCCAGCAGCGACTAACTACACTCTTCCTTATTCATTGGATGCTCGGCGTAAATCTCACTAAGAAAGACAATGATAAACAGTCTGTGTTTACTTACGCCTCTTGTCCGTCTTCGGAGGATTTCAGCAACTCTTTGGTGGCTCATGATGCCATGGCGTTGATAAAAGAAACCATCGATAAAAGAGATAAGGCGAAAAAAGAAGATAAAACAGGAATAACTCCTGCACGGCTTATAGAGAAACGCGACTGGTTTCACTGGGAATGGAAATTCGATCCATCTATCAGTTCAATGTTGGTGATGATCGACAGCATCTTCGCTGAAATAATCTCTGACGAGAAATGGGAGGATCATTTTTCCGACTATCGTGCCAATCTCAACAAAATCACTTTCAACGAACTGAATCTCGGCGATTTCGGATTGTCCAACGAGCTTTTCATCAAAATGAATGCCCGCGGCAAGCAACTGTCGGATTTCGACAAGGTGAAATCCACGCTTGAGGAGGAAATCCAGATTCAGCAATCCGAAAAAGATGCCAATGGAACACCTATGGCTTCCATTGATGATGAGTCCAACTGGAGAACATTGATGGACGGGAAATGGAGTGACTACTTCTGGCATACCTATGCTCGAAAAACAATAGCCAATTCCAAGGACCTGCCGAAGGAGGATAGAAAGCGAATGTGTCTGGCTGCGGCTAAAAACTGCGAACGGCAGTTCAAGAAACTTTTGCTTCGTCTGATTCAGTTGCAGCTTCTCTCTAAGAAACCCGGCTCAGAAGAACTGCGCGAGACATGCTACAAAAGGAACGAGGCTGAAATCGACAATCTCCTGATAGCATATAATGACACATTGCTTCCATTAAGAAGCAGTGAGCAACGTGTTGTCGGACCAACAGAGACGTTGATTGATTTTGCAACACTGATCAAAACAGTCAACTCGCTGCTGGTTGAAGATAAAGATGGAATGATAAGCGACATCTTCCGGCAGCTGCCTGAAGACACTCATGTCAATTGCAATAATGTCAATCTGATGCAATCCTTTCTTGAGGATAATGTTCCGAATGATGTGGCGTTGATCTTCTTCGCGGCATTACAGTTTATCCATTCGTTCCCGTTCCGGAATTATGATGAATGGAAAACCGATATCAGCAACGAGTGGAAAATGAATTTCAGCAGGTGGATAAAATCTCTGCGAAATATCCTGTCCAACAACAACAATACTCAGCGCATAGACAAATTATGGCGTTATGAGAATGCTATGAACGCCATAATGGAGATGAGTAGTGATTTAGTTGCTTACAGCCAAGAGTATAACGTTAATACAGACGACAAAAATTTTATGAACGGCTTCTTCGAGTCCTTGACCAAAACCTACAATGGAATTGAAAACAGCGCGCTCAAAGAAGAAACCGACAAAGGTTCGCTGCTGATGTCGGACGAATCCTGGGGAAATATAATAGTCGCCGCCGAAAATGACAGTTATCTATGGGGACAGATACGCGCCTTGATCAAATGGTCGGAGGGTGATATTGAGAAATTCAAGAAATATTCAGCAAAACTTGCCGAGTTGCTCGGATTCATCAATGTCAACAGCAATATATACTACTTGGCCGCTTTGAAATTTGAGCCGGATTCCTGGAAAGCATCCAATAGACTTTATCAGCACAACTACGACCGAGACAACAGTTTCAAACGTTATCTCCGTGATTATGATGATTCCGGTGAAACGAATGCGCCATTGATCAAGAGAATGATTGATCTGTGGATTTCCAGCGACAACAACCCCAATGCAGAGGAATTCATAACCGGCATATTGAATGATAAAAAGTTTGAAACGCCTGTTTGGCTTGACTGTATCATAAAGGAACCGTCCATCCTCGACTACTGCTATAACAAACGCCTGTTTGAGGACAAGGGTCATGTGGTTTTGGCACAGTTAAAGACAATGGACAGCCATTGCATTGACCCTGTGCTCAGATACCTCCAGATACTCGCCATAAATAACAAGAAAACTGACCAAGTGAGCCTCGACGATTCGAAAGGAACGCCACCTCATCGAATCTTATATAACATGGGATCAAACGTTTACTCTCTTACATGGGGCGAACATGATGGAATGTATAGACTCACTCATTCGGATGGCAACTCGCAGGAGTTAGATGCTTCGAATGCAGTGGAAAGATTCTCAGAACTTCTTCTTAACTAACATTGGTATTATGCTGCCGTTGCAACAGGCCTGGGAGGTCACACAGTCGATACGCGAATATATCCGCGCCACCTTCGCTTTCAGCAATGTGAATGTGGAGAGGGCATTCTACGACTTTATTGAGGCTCCTAACCATGGAATGATCAAGGGACCGTACATAAGTCTGCAGACACCCTTTGTCTCGGCTGATCCGAATGCCGAGATTCCACTTGAGATCCAGCCGCGATTCACGCCACATTTGCATCAGATGGAGGCTTTCGAAAGACTTACCTGCCGCAACGGGCACCATCCATTGCCTACGCTTCTCACCACGGGAACCGGCTCGGGCAAGACTGAGGCTTTTGTATTTCCGATTCTCGACTATTGCTGGCAAAACAGGCACCGCAAGGGAATAAAGGTCATTATCCTATATCCCATGAATGCCCTTGCCACTGACCAGGCAAAGCGTCTTGCCGCCGACATCTGGAATGATCCGCGGCTTAAGGGAGAAATCCGCGCCGGTCTGTTTATAGGACGCGGCAAGCAAGGAATGCATCTGCCCCAGACCATGGGACCCGAGAATATCATAGAAGACCGTGACACAATAGTCGATGCAGCTCCCGACATCTTGCTGACAAACTTCAAGATGCTCGACATGGGCCTGATGCAGAATCAGTACGCTTCCCTATGGAAGTACAACATTGAAGATCCAACATTGCTGAAATTCATTGTGCTGGATGAGCTGCACACTTACGACGGCGCTCAGGGAACTGATGTGGCCAATCTGTTGCGGCGTCTGAAACTCCGTCTAAATATCCCGAATGAACAACTCTGTCCAGTAGGCACGTCCGCCACGTTAGGCAACGGTAAAGATGCCAAGGATAAACTTTGCGGTTATGCCTCGGATATATTCGGAGAATCTATTCAGACGGATGCTATAATTGGAGAACACCGACTATCGGCCGACCAACTGTGTGACGACGACCCAGATGATGTTATGCCGACCAATTCCGCAATAAGAAAAATGCGGATAAATGAGCAGGAGGATTACGATACGTATATCGAGAAACAAAAGAAACTATGGGGCATCAAGGCTAAAGATCCTGTGGAACTGGGAGAAAGGCTGAATGAAATTGCAGTAGTTCGCAATCTTGTAGAAATCTGTGAGGACCGGGACTTTATACATATCAAAGCCTTGATGAATCTCCTTGCTGGGAAAAACGAGGATTATGCTAGCCTTCCTGAAAAAGTTGGAGGCATAAATCCTCGTCTGGTGGTTCTGGAATCACTGTTAGCACTGATAGCCGAAGCCAAGCACCCGGTAGAGAACTCTAACAAAACAATGCCTTATCTATTCCTGCAGGTACAGCTTTGGGTCAGGGAACTTTCCGGCATCCGGCGTGTGGTCGGAACAACTCCAGAATTTACATGGCGCGATGAAAACATAGCATCTGAACACGACAAGGTGTTTCTTCCCGCATGGTATTGCCGTGAGTGTGGAGCGACAGGCTGGTATATGCTCAAAAACGAGCATGACGATAAATTTGTAACCGATGAGACAGCAACTGTTCAGGCAATAGCTAACCGCGACAAGCGCATCTATCTGGTGTACCCCGTAGAGGAAGGAACGATTGCCGAAGATTATAAGAATAATGCCGGATATGATCGAATATGGATTGATCCGGTCTCTCTTGAACTCTCATTGGAACAGACACCGGGATTCATTGAATGTCATGCTGCGCGACAAATCGAGACGCAAGGCAACAATGACAGATGGATGAATGTCTGCCCTGAATGCAATGATTCAAATGAACCGATTGCCATGATCGGCACGCAGGTCGCCACACTCGGCTCTTTATCGGTGGGCCAGTTGCTGTCGTCAAATCTTGAGAACGCAGATCAGCGGAAGATTCTTGCATTCACCAACGGCGTGCAGGATGCAAGCCATGATGCCAGTTTCTTCGAGGCACGTAACTTCAGGTTTATGTTCCGTACAGCCGCACAGAAGGTTGTAGGGCTATATAGCAGATCTATATCTCTAAGCGAACTGAGTAAGCGGTTTGTGAACTATTGGAAAGCGGAAGAAACTGGATATGATTCCGACAAATATGTCTATACGTTCTATCCCACGGATCTTGAGGGACGCTATCCGTTAATCGGGCAAAAGCGTGACCAGCAATTCCTTGATGAATTCGATTTGCGCATGACCTGGCAGATAACCCAGGAGTATGGTTACGGTGCTTTCATAGGCCGTACATTGGAAAAAACCGGGAGTTCGGCAACATTCTTCAAAGAAGATGAATTGCGTGAGGTTTTCCGGCTCATGCAGCCGTGGCTGGAGGCGAATAACCGGACAAATATAACTGAGGAGAAATTTATTCGGTTCCTCAATCTTGTGTTGCACCGCATGAGATTGCGCGGAGGCATTGACCATCCATATCTCAAAGCCTACCGTGAGGATCCAGGATGGTATAAATTAAATCGTCCTGACGGACATTGGTTGAACCGTACATTCGGAGGAAAGCAGCGATGGCCACTTTTGACTGTAACCTGCCAGCGCGACGATAAGTTGCGCAATGCTCTCGATTCCACATATCGCCGTAATGACAAGGCTCCAATAAACTGGTATCACAGCTTTTATGAGCGTAATTTAACCGAAAACGAAGCCCTGAAGGAAGAGTATGCACAACTGATCAATGATTTTTATGTCCGTCTGTTTGAGGTGCTGGATCAGATCGGCATAGTTACCTCTGTCACCGGGAAAACCGGCACCAACTATGCCATTAATCCCGAACATCTGTATATCAGCAATAAGGTAAAGCATTTCCGTTGCGGACAATGCCGTAATCAGATACGTATTGCCCAAGAATACACTCTTGCTAAAGAATCGTGCTGCATGGGGCATCTTTGCAACGGCAGATATACCGTCGACGAACCTATACAACTGAGCTACTACCATAACGTATATCACCGCAATCATATTCCGAGAGTGTTCGCCCATGAACATAACGGAATGCTTGACCGACAGACTCGAGAAGATATTGAAGACAGCTTCATCAAACAGGATAAACCCAATTCAATCAATACTCTGGTGGCGACTTCCACCCTTGAGATGGGTATCGACATCGGTGACCTGAACTGTGGTATCAACATATCTGTGCCTCCGACGACCGCAAATTTTGCCCAACGAAATGGTCGCGCGGGACGTAAGAGCGGAGCGTCGCTGATAGTCAATTATGCCAAGCGCGACAAGCCGCACGATATCTTCTACTTTGCCGAGCCGCTGGACATGATGAATGGAGATGTGAACACCCCGGGATGTTATCTTGAAGCCAAAGAGATTCTGGCACGTCATTTCTATGCATTCTGTATAGATTCTTGGGGAGCTGCCGACAAGGAAAACAAGATTCCTGCGATTATGAAACTTATTCCTGTCGGAGGTAACTTTATCTCAGATCCGAATTTTTTCATTAACCGTCTGCATAAATGGATAGTGGATAATTTCACTATGCTGACATCGCGATTTGACTCGCAATATACCAGTGATGTGCAAACAATCATTCTTCCTGAGCTATTCAACAGTTTCTCGGCTGGCATATACTTCAATACGGTTGTAAAAGCATTTGAACGGCTGAACAATGAATATAGAGGCATCAATGCAGATATTGAACACATTAACCAGGAAATAAAAGCGAGACGTCTGGCTAAAACAGACCCGGAATATAATGAACTGGCAAGACAAATCGTACTTCTTCGTCGCCGACGTGAGGGACTTGATGGCGTGGCCGTGCTTGAATTCATGACGGATTCCGGCCTGTTGCCCAACTATGCTTTCCCTGAAACAGGAGTAAAGCTCAACGCAACGGTCAGAACTGATAATGAAGGTGGCAATCCAATTCCTGATGATGAGTTCGAGTTGGTACGTCCTGCCTCACAAGGTATCAAGGAACTTGCACCGGGTAATGTATTCTTCGCAAGGCACTACAGACTCACCGTTGATGGACTGGTGACGACCGACTGGAACGATTCTGATTCCGTAAACGAGAAGAGATTCTGTTCAGAATGTGATTACATGGAAGATGAGCATCCCGGACATGCGAATGTCTGTCCCAAATGTGGTAGCGCAACATTCGGTGCCGCTTCAAACGTACACAGATTTGTGCGCCTTGAATCAGTAAGAAGCTGGATGCATCGCAAGGATGCAATGGCCGATGACCGAAAGGACGACCGCGACAATTATTTCTTCAGAATGAGCCATCATTTCAGGTTTAAAGAGGATAATGCCGTGTCGTATGCCATGACAGAAATTCCATTCGGCATTCAGTATGTGAAGAATGTAGAACTGACGGATGTCAATCTCGGCGACGGGAAGGTCATGACTGCTCAGAACCTGAATATCAACGGGCAGGAGAATGTCCAGCGTCATGGATTCATCGTCTGCCGTCATTGCGGCAAAGCCATCCACAATCCCACAGAAGTGCAGCGTGAGCCGAATGTCAACAAAAGGATGCGATTATGGCACTATCCGTTCTGCAAGCATAAGGATAAAGAATATGAGGACCGTGCCGACGACGTTTTTGAGGAAACATATCTTTTCCGCAGTTTTACCACGGAGGCAATCAAAGTGCTCCTCCCTGTCGGCGAAATCGACACCAAGGCTCAGGTTGCAATGTTCAAGGCAGGCTTGATGCTGGGAATGCGCAGTTTCTTTGGAGGCGAGCCTTCGCATATCCAGATACGAGATTATAGGGAAATGAACATGACAGCAGGCAAATGGGACAACTATCTGGTGATGTTCGATACGATTCCGGGTGGTTCAGGCTATCTTGCCAAGCTTGTCAAGACAGAGAATTTCACGCAATTGCTGAAATATGCATACGAGAAAATCCGTGACTGCAAATGTCAGCATTCGGGCAAGGATGGCTGTTACCACTGCATATTGACTTATGCCAACCAGTTTGAGCAAAAGAACCTGAGCCGTGCAAAAGCCGAGGAACTATTCCGGCGCATATTTGAGAAGAGCGATAAATGGCAAACAATCAACGGTACCCTTGGAGGAATTAATACATCCGGCGGTATCGAAGAGAGCGAATTGGAAGAACGGTTCATACGTACACTGAAACGTTATGCAGAATCACAAGGCGGCAAGCTGGAGGTCAGCACAGCTTTCGGTACCAAATTGTATTACCTGATTCTGAATGGTAAGCAATTTATGTTGCAGCCTCAATATATTCTCGGCGCGTCAAAAGGAGTCAGATACTATACTATCGCGGATTTTCTGATCACTGAAGTAAATTCCGACAATAAGCCATTCGCCATCTATCTTGACGGTTATCGTTATCACGGGGCTTCCTTGAACGGGTCAGCGCCTCGCTTTTTCCTTGATGTGGAACAGCGTGACAGCATAATCGCATCAAACAGATTCATTCCATGGACACTGACATGGGAGGATCTTGATTTGGCCGACACTACTTCCGGCAAGAATCAGACCCGAAATGATTCTATGTACCGCACGGGCAATGACCAGACAAAGAGTCTGGTGAAAAAACTCTATGGAAGGAACTCTCATTTGGCGGAATGTCTGAACTCTTTTGACAGACTTATGTATGCCTTGCAGCATCAGAATAAGAATAATCTGGCCGATGAAGTCGCATCTCTGTTAGTGGAATATAATCTAAATCTAAAGCGCAGTATGCATTCAAAGACTGAAATGGGTGCCTATCTTTCTTTCGGAAAACCCGCATATCAATTTTCAATTCCTCCAACTAAGAATGACTTCTTCTTTACATCTACAGCTCCTGAACAAGCGCCGTGGGTAAAGACATTGATAGCGATTCCGTCAAGACCCATATCGGAAACACGGTATGTGATCAAGACAGATGAAACCAATCAGGATCTGAAGCGTGATATTTGGAATCATTTCTGGAGGTTGCACAATCTGCTCGGCCTTTTTGGCTGGGATGCCGTATATTCTGAAGATTCCACCACGATGGCGTCAGAAGCTCATGCTTCAGATACAGTTGCCTTCGCAGAACTGCTTGAAGCATACGATAACGAAGAGTTGAACCAGATGATTGAGCTGCTTTATGGCAAAGGAATTGAAATTAATCCTGAAGGATACTTCGTACTTGAGGAGAATGGCGCCATTGTAGCTGATGCACTATTAGGCAACACGGAATATAAGTTTGCAGTAACTGAAGATCCAACTTCCAGAGCCGCACTTAAGTCACGGGGATATGCCATCCTTGCACCTGATGATATTGAAACACTTAAAACCATAATCGGACAATGAGACTGTTTATAAGCGACAACTGCTGGGACGAAATTATAGACCTTCCCAAAAAGATTCAGACTCGCGTCAAGGAGTTCCAACGCAAGTTTAAGGAGAATCCTTATGGTCATAACATAAACCTGGAGAAGATCACGCAACTCAAGGACCAATCCATGCGCACTGTCCGTATTAATGATGAGTATCGGGCCATCATCGGTGTGCTTCCTGGTGATGAGTTCTGTCTACTCCACATAGACCACCATAACGAAGCAATGGAATGGGCAAAGAACAAGAAATTCGTATGGAACGATTATATCGGTTCATTTCAGATTATACCCGTGGTAGAGTCTGCCGAAACCAAAAATGAGCAAAAGGAAAATTATTCTTCAGAGACTGTATCATTGTATGCAAACATCACGGATGAACAGCTGCTGAAGATCGGCGTGCCTTATGAGTCATTCTCTATTGTACGAAGCATAATGGACCTTAATGATCTTGAAGCCAAGCAATCATTGCTCCCGGATGATGTGTTCGAGCGATTGTTCTATCTATCCGACAGGGATATGACTGTCGATGAAGTGATCGGGGACATCGAGGCCGGGAAGATTAATGAACGCAACAGCGCAAATAACAAACGTCGTTTCGTTGAGATATCTGGTGACAATGCCCTTGAGGAGATTATTGATGGCGATATACAGAAGTGGCAGATCTTCCTCCATCCCTCACAGCGTATGCTTGTGGATTCCGATTTCACAGGAACTGTTAAAGTAACAGGTGGCGGAGGTACCGGGAAAACCGTAGCGGCTCTTCACCGTCTCAAAAAGCTGTCCAAGAAGGGAGAAGACAAATCAGTTTTGTTTACCTCCTATACTACTACATTGATTGACAACATCAAAGATCGGCTTGCTCCGTTGGGTGTGAACATGGCTGCGGCAACTGTAAACAACATAGATGTGATAGCTGTAGACCTTGGGAAAAAGTATGGACTGCTCGATAAGCTTAATGTCAATCTTGACTATGACGCGACCAAAGCTGTGTGGCGTAAGGTAGCTGATGAGAATCTTTCGGAATTCTCAGCAGACTTTCTTGCTTCCGAATATGCCGACATCATTGCCTTCAACAATATAAAATCAGAAGGTGAATATCGTAAGGTTTCCCGTATTGGTCGTGGCAAACCTATTTCTCCCAAACAGCGCAAAGCCGTCTGGAGCCTTGTTGAAGACTTTCGTCAGAGACGTAAGGAGATGGGAATCATTGACCGTAGCGACCTCTTCAATCTTTTGGCTGATTACCTAAACGACAACAACATACGTCCGTTCAAACATGTGATTGCGGATGAGATTCAGGATTTCAGCAATCCGGAACTCAAATTCCTGCGCAGTCTCGTTGCAGAAGGCCGAAATGACTTGTTTTTGGTCGGTGATCCATACCAGAGAATCTACAACACCAAGGGAATCAACTTCACTTCGGCAAGCATCAATATTCGCGGAAAGCGTAGCCGAAGACTGAAAATCAACTACCGTACGACAGAAGAAATCAAACGTGCCGCAACCGCTCTTGTCAAAGGAATTGAATATGATGACTTCGACGGAGAACAGGAAACCCTGAAGGGTTACCTCTCCTTGATGCACGGCCAACGTCCGGAATACCAGATATTCGATTCCCGTGAAAAAGAAATCTCGTTTATCATAGAGGCTATCAAGGAATGGGTTAAATCGGGTATGCATTACAACGATATCGTACTTGGATGCCAGTTTAAAGATGCCCTCCGCACTTATCAGTCTGCCCTTCATGAACAAGGGATTCCGTATAGAAACATCAATGGTAACGGTTCAAAAGATGGTGTCGTACTTTCATCTCTCCATCGAATGAAGGGTCTGGAATTCAAGGTAGTCATTATTGCCGATGTAAATGACCGCACGTTTAATTACATACCTCAGTCCATTGATCAGACAGATGTCCTGGCTATGCGGTCGCTGGAACAGTCACGGCGTTCGCTGATGTACGTGGCAATCACACGTGCCATGCAAAAAGTCCTGATTACCGGCATCGGCACCAAACCCTCATCCCTGCAGAATCTATAGTTACAACCCATATTCCACGCCCCAAAGAATCTGTAAAAAACTGGTCCTTTGGGGTATCGCTTCTCATAAACACTCATGGGAACAGTATCCTCAATTAACTTTCTGTAGAATCCTTATTTCATTTCCACTTGACTTCGTCACTTTGAGAATGGCCTAAAAACGCGAGTTCGGGATAAGAAACGCCCTGAAAAAGTTGAATCGGCAGCTTGAAAA
>ENA-ORRE01001038-ORRE01001038.1-human-gut-metagenome-genome-assembly--contig:-NODE-1038-length-19766-cov-5.722642_pt1 | contig 19766 bp, 16 predicted proteins | sample MGYA00242171_ERZ509126 | MGnify/ENA primary metagenome ERZ509126 (study PRJEB26280, sample SAMEA2338648) | human gut metagenome | biome: human gut; feature: human-associated habitat; material: faeces... | reverse complement strand
CTTCATGGCCACCGACCCCGTCACCGGCTGCCGCACCCCCATCGGCAAGTACGTCTACGGCTTCCTCATCGGCGTCATCGCCATCCTGATACGCTGCTACAACACCGGCTATCCCGAGGGCGCAATGCTCGCCGTGCTGCTCATGAACTGCTTCGCTCCCCTCATCGACTGGTGCGTCGTCAACGCTAACATACGCCGCCGCATGGCACGCGCCAAAGCCTGATAAGCTATGAAAATCAACAAAAACAGCAACGTCTATACCGTTATATATATATTAGCGCTTGTGCTGGTGGTGGGCGTGGGCCTATCGCTCGTCTACCAGGCACTCCGTCCTACCCAGGAGGAGAACATGGCCAACGACAAGAAGCGCCAGATCCTGGCCGCCGCCCTGATCTTCCCAACCCAGGGCGAGTCCGTAGCCGATCTGTACCGACAGCACATAGTGGCCACCCGCGTGGTCAACTCCCGCGGCATGGACGCAACAGGCGCCCCCGACGCTTTCGCCGTCAACATGCCCGAGCAGGCCAAGCTCCCCGCCGACAGGCGCCTGCTGCCCGTGTTCGTCTGCCGCGTAGGCGAACAGATGAAATACATAGTGCCCGTCTACGGCGCCGGCCTTTGGGGGCCCATCTGGGGGTACATAGCCATGAACGCCGACGGACAGAGCATCTACGGCGCCTACTTCGCACACCAGGGCGAGACCCCGGGCCTCGGCGCCGAAATCGAGAAGCCCGCATTCTCCGACCAGTTCAAGGGCAAGACACTCTACGACGAAGGCACCTTCGAGCCTGTCAAGGTCGTCAAAAACGGCCACGAACCCGAGAAAGGCAGCTACGTCCACGCCATCAGCGGCGGCACCATCACCTCGCAGGGCGTGCAGAAAATGCTCGACAACTCCATGCGCCCTTACGACGCCTTCTTCCGCAACCTCCAAAACCAGGATAAGAAATGAGCAGCCTAAGCAAAGAAGTCAGGCAAGCTTTCCTCAACCCGCTGTCCAAAGACAATCCCGTAGTAGTCCAGATTCTTGGCATCTGCTCGGCGCTGGCGGTGACCGCCAAGCTCGAGCCGGCCCTGGTCATGGGCATCTCCGTGATATGCGTGCTGGCCTTCGCCAACGTCATCATCTCCCTGATACGCACCACCATCCCCACCTCCATCCGCATCATCGTGCAGCTCGTGGTGGTGGCAGCCCTGGTGGTGATTGTCGACCAGGTGCTCAAGGCATACGCCTACGACGTCAGCGTCCAGCTATCAGTCTTCATCGGCCTGATCATCACCAACTGCATCATCATGGGCCGACTTGAGGCCTTCGCGCTGACGCACCGCCCCTGGCTCGCCTTCCTCGACGGCGTGGGCAACGGCATCGGCTATGCCACCATCCTGCTCATCGTCGCCTTCTTCCGCGAACTGCTCGGCAGCGGCACCCTATTCGGCTGCCAGGTAGTGCCACAGGCCTGGTACGAAGCCGGATACGCCAACTGCGGACTCATGATTCTGCCTCCCATGGCCCTTATCGTCGTCGCCTGCATCATCTGGGTGCACCGCTCACGCAACAAAGACCTCCAAGAGAAATAAAACCGCCGAAACGCTGAAACATGGATAACCTGAATCTATTCGTACGGTCGATTTTCGTCGACAACATGGTATTTGCCTACTTCCTGGGCATGTGCTCGTTCCTGGCGGTCAGCAAGAACGTCAAGACGGCCTTCGGCCTGGGAGTGGCAGTGAGCTTCGTGCTCATGATAGCTCTGCCAGTCTGCTGGTGCATCAACCAGTACATCCTCGTCCCAGGGGCGCTGAACTGGCTCGGCGAGGAGTATGCCGCCACCGACCTCAGCTTCCTCGGCCTCATCATGTTCATCGCCGTCATCGCAGCCCTGGTGCAGATACTGGAGATGGTAATCGAGAAGTATTCCCCGGCGCTGTACAACTCCCTTGGCATCTTCCTGCCCCTGATAGCGGTGAACTGCGCTATCCTCGGCGCAGTGCTCTTCATGCAGCAGCGCGAGTTCGGCAATGCCTGGACGGCCACCGTCTACGGCGCCGGCTCAGGCATCGGCTGGCTCCTGGCCATCACCGCCCTGGCAGCCATCCGCGAGCGCCTCAGCGTAAAGCACATCCCCGCACCCCTGCGCGGCGTCGGCATCTCATTCATCATCACCGGGCTGATGGGAATCGCATTCATGTCGTTCCTCGGCATTAAACTCTGACAGCAATGGTACTACTCACTATAAGCTGGACATCGGTATGGGCGGCAGCGCTCATCTTCACCTGCATAGTAATCGTGCTCACGGCCGTGCTGCTCGTGGCCAAGAAATTCCTGGTGGCCAGCGGCAACGTCCACATCGACATCAACGACGGCGCCAAGTCGTTCGACGCCCCCGCCGGGTCGTCGCTGCTCGCCACCCTTGGCGACTGCGGCGTGCATCTCTCGTCGGCCTGCGGCGGCAAAGGTTCCTGCGGCCAGTGCAAGGTCCAGGTGCTCGAAGGCGGCGGCGACATGCTCCCCACCGAGGCCGTACACTTCTCCCGCAAGCAAGTAAAGGACCATTGGCGCCTCGGTTGCCAGGTCAAAGTCAAGCAGGACCTCAAGCTCGCCGTAGACCCCGCAGCCCTCGAAGTCAAAGAATGGGAATGCGAAGTAATCGGCAACCGCAACGTCGCCACATTCATCAAGGAGTTCATCGTCAAGCTCCCCGAAGGCGAGCACATGAACTTCGTCCCCGGCTCCTACGCCCAGATCCGTATCCCTAAATACGACATGACCTACGACGCCGACATCGACAAGACCCTGATCGGCGACGAATACCTGCCAGCCTGGCAGAAGTTCGGCCTTTTCGACCTTAAGTGCCGCAATACCGAGCCGACCGTGCGTGCCTACTCCATGGCCAACTACCCGGCCGAAGGCGACCGCATCATGCTCACCGTGCGCATCGCCACACCTCCCTTCAAGCCCAAGCCCCAGGTAGGCTTCCAGAACGTGTCGCCGGGCATCGCATCGTCGTACATTTTCACACTGAAGCCGGGCGACAAGGTGCTCATGAGCGGCCCATACGGCGACTTCCACCCCATCTTCGACTCAAAGGCCGAGATGATATGGGTGGGTGGCGGCGCCGGCATGGCACCCCTCCGCAGCCAAATCATGCACATGACCAAGACCCTGCAGACACGCGACCGCAAGATGAGCTACTTCTACGGCGCACGAGCCCTCAACGAGGTCTTCTACCTCGACGACTTCCTGCAGCTCGAACGCGACTTCCCCAACTTCCACTTCTACCTGGCCCTCGACCGACCCGACCCGGCAGCCGATGCAGCGGGAGTGAAGTACACAGCCGGATTCGTGCACCAGGTCATGTACGAGCAGTACCTCAAGGACCATCCTGCCCCCGAGGACATAGAATACTACATGTGCGGCCCAGGCCCCATGAGCGCCGCCGTCAACAACATGCTCTACAACTTAGGTGTAGAACCGGAGTCGGTGCACTACGACAACTTCGGCGGCTGATGGATGGCGCCGAGCCGAAGCCCGGCGCCAACTCCAAAGGCATGGTTCCGCCTGCACATACCTGAATAAAACTAACACCCAAACAATATCATGAAAAGAGACAACGAGATTTTCGACATCATTGACCGGGAACACCTGCGCCAGCGCCGCGGCATCGAGCTGATCGCCAGCGAGAACTTCGTAAGCGACGAGGTAATGCGCGCCATGGGCTCCTGCATGACCAACAAATACGCCGAGGGCTACCCCGCCAAGCGCTACTACGGCTGCCAGGAGGTCGACAAGACCGAGAACATAGCCATCGAGCGCGCCAAGAAGCTCTTCGACGCCGAATGGGCCAACGTGCAGCCCCACTCCGGCGCACAGGCCAACATGGCCGTCTTCATGGCCTGCCTCCAGCCCGGAGACAAGTTCATGGGCATGGACCTCAGCCACGGCGGTCACCTCAGCCACGGCAGCCCCGTAAACTTCTCCGGCCTCATGTTCCAGCCCATCTCCTACACCGTCGACCCCGAGACCGGTCGCGTCAACTACGAGGAGATGGAGCAGAAGGCCCGTGCCGAGAAGCCGAAGCTGATCATCGCCGGCGCCAGCGCCTACTCCCGCGAGTGGGACTACGCCCGCATCCGCAAGCTCGCCGACGAGATCGGCGCCATCTTCATGGTCGACATGGCACACCCCGCCGGCCTCATCGCCGCCGGCCTGCTTGAGAACCCCGTCAAGCACGCACACATCGTCACCACCACCACTCACAAGACCCTGCGCGGTCCCCGCGGCGGCCTCATCCTCATCGGCAAGGACTTCGACAACCCCTGGGGCAAGAAGACCCCCAAGGGTGAAGTCAAGAAGATGAGCGCCCTGCTCGACAGCGCCGTCTTCCCTGGCGTACAGGGAGGCCCCCTCGAGCACGTCATCGCAGCCAAGGCAGTCGCTTTCGGCGAGGCACTCCAGCCCGAATGGAAGGAGTACGCACTCCAGGTAAAGAAGAACGCCGCCGCCATGGCCGACGCCCTCATCAAGCGCGGCTACAAGATCATCTCCGACGGCACCGACAACCACTCCATGCTCGTCGACCTGCGTCCCAAGTTCCCCGACATGAGCGGCAAGAAGGCAGAGCGCGTCCTCGTTGAGGCCGACATCACCGCCAACAAGAACATGGTGCCCTACGACAGCCGTTCGCCCTTCCTGACCTCCGGCCTGCGCTTCGGCACCGCCGCCATCACCACCCGCGGCGCCAAGGAAGACATGATGGAGACCATCGTCGAGTTCATCGACCGCGTCCTCAGCAACGCCGACAACTCCGACGAGATCGCCAAGGTACGCCAGGAAGTCAACGACATGATGAACGAGATGCCCATGTTCGCCTGGTAAAACTTGTGGCGGCACCATAAAAGCGCATCTGCGGCTTTGGCACCGCCAAGGATACCTTAAGAACCATAAACGGAGGTTGCGTCAATGTGTGGCGCAACCTCCTTATTTTGTGGAATCGAGGGTGCGGAGAGGACCGACGGCATCGATGTCGTGGACGGAAAGGCCGAGACTACGACATTGGCGGAGCAGAGATTCGCGGTCGTTCTCGTAAAGGGAGGCCAGCAGGACAATCTGTGGTTTGAAAGAGAGGTGGGAGAGGTCGCCCTCGAAGCCGTCGCCGAGCAGGAGGAAGTCACACGAAGGTATGGAGTCGGTGACCATGGTGCACCAGGCGATGCGGTGGCCGATGACATCGAGAGTGGCTTCGGTTCCTTTCTCAATGTCGACGAGGTTTTCGCGGCCGTCGAGGTAGATGGCCACGCGGTCAGCCTGTTGCACGATAAAGCCGTCGCAGGGTTTGCCCGAGGGTAGCCATAGGATGCAGCCCACTGCCGCCAAGGCGAGGGAGCCCCCGGCTATACCGAGCGCTTTCCGCCGCGTGCGTTGCCAGAAAAGCAGGCAGAAGAGGGATGCTGCCACAAGCAGCGGCACGGAGCCGTGCACCCATACATTGTGCAAGACGCTCCGGGAGGCCACGTTCTCGGCCATATACATCAGCCCCTCCGTACCACGGTCGATGAGCCACGCCAGCCAGGCGAAATCGACGCCCAGGCACAGCCCGGCGATATACACCAGTCCGAAGCCCAGGTAGAAAGGCATCAGTAACCCGACAAGGATGTTGGGCAGAAATGCCGAAAGCGGCAGGTTATGGAAGTGGTAGGCGCTGAGTGCCAGGGTTCCGGCCATTGCCGCCGTGGTGGACAGGAAGATCTCGGTGATGCGATACAGGAAATGGTGACGATGGTGGTCAACGGGGTTCAGCGAAGACGAGAGTATCAGCATGCCTGCAGCCACGAAGCTGAGTTGGAAGCCGGCCGTGGCGAGCTGGTTCGGCTCGAAGAGAAGAATGAAAAAAGCGGCAGCCATGAGGGCGTTGCAGGAGGTGTTGCGGCGCTCCAGCACCAGGGCGCCTAAACAGAAGGTCATCATCACGCAAGCGCGTACGGCAGCGGTCTGCAGACCCGTCAGGCAGGCATAGCACCAGAGCAGGACTATCACACCGACCCAGCGCCATTTGGCGGGAGCTATCAGGGTCAAAGGAAAGAGGAGCAGCGAAAGGAGCAGAGCCACAATGCCAACGTGCAGGCCACTGATGGCCAGTATGTGGCCTAAACCGGACAGGCGGAATGTCTGCAGACTGTCCTGGTCGAGCATGGAGCGGTCACCGAGAGCTATGGAGCCTAACAGCTGACGCGATATGTCGGAGAGTTGCGAGGTCTCCAGGTCCTGCGCGAGTCCGTCGCGGAAACGAAGCAGACGAAAACGCATACGTTCGTCCTGGCCAACCTCCCACACAGCCTCTTCCGGCGACCATTGCCGGTACGCCACCCCGCAGCTGCGCAGCCAACGGGTATAGCTGTCGTCCTGCACATTGAGGTTCTCCTCCAGCGGCTTGAGGTCGCGGATGAAACAGATACGCGCACCAGGTTCGAAGTATCGGTCGGTACTTAGCACCAGCAGCAGGTTCTGCGGGTGCTCCCTCACCCTCCCGTCGGCATCGGCGAAGGCGTCGGCACGTACTGTCATCCGGGCAGAGGTAGTGGTCTGGCGGGCATCCTCCACGGTGCCAATCACCAACGGATAGTCGCCGGCGTTGCCGGCGTAGGGACGGTGCAGGATGCTGGAGGAGGTGCCGACAGCCATTGCCAGGACACCCACCCAGCAGTAATGCAGGGGCGCGGCCTTGACGGCCCCGGAGGGCGTGCGGCTCCTCAGCAAGGCCGCCAGGTATATCCCCGCAGCCGAGAGAGTCAGAAGCGAGACAATCCACCATCCGGCGCCGAGGTTTCCTGCCGCCAGGCCACAGAGCAGGCCGGATAGCAGCAACAGGAAAGGATAGCGCCGGAGCATGGAGGGCTATTTGCCGAGGATGAAGAGGAGCGGGGTGGCGACGCGGCGTTTCCACGAATCCTCCTCGTGGGAGGCGCCGTGGGCCAGGAGCGTCATCAGCGACTTGCCGGGCACGTAACCGTGGCTTTCAAGCAACTCGACGAAGCGGGGCTGCCAGTCGGCATACAAGGCATCGAGGGTCTCGGTGCCGCGGTCGAGGTAGACGCGGTGCGTGGCCGGGGAGGGGAGCTTCTTGTCCAGGTATGCGTAGATGGCCTGCGGGAAGAAGTCGGCAGGGCGGTCGAGCAGCCCCACCCAGTGGGTGGAGAGACAGAGGGCGTTGCCGAAGACTTCCGGGTATTCGCACATGGTATAGAGCGAGATGAGTCCGCCCATGCTGGAGCCGAGGAGGGTGGTGGATGCGACGTCCGTGCGGACGTTGTACGTCTGATTAATGAATGGCCGGAGGGTATTTGCAATGAAAGCGGCGTAGGCATCGCCGCGCAGTGGCCTGTCAGACATCCGGGTAAAATCTCTCAGCAGCGAGTCGGGGATGGCCTCGAGAGCCTTCTGCGGCGCCAGGTCTCCCAGGCGACTCTCCATACGGCTGTGGATACCTACGATCACGGGCGCGGCAAGGCTGTCGGAGACAACGAGCCTACCGACCGCCGAGTCCAGTTCCCACGACTGCCGGTTCCAAGTGGTAGTGGCATCGTAGAGGTTCTGACCGTCATGGGCGTAGATGGCGGGATAGGCGGGGCCATCGGCAGCATATCCGTCGGGTGTCCAGACGTCGATAATGACGGTGTCGGCAAGCTGTGGCGACCAGAGGCAGTGACGGTGCACCGCTCCCTTGTCGGCCTGCTGAACAGGAGGCCTGGCGGCCAGCAGCAGGCAGTTCAGAAGCAGCGTGGCGAGCAGGAGAGTAGTACGTATTCTCACTTTACTATGGAGTATTTGGGTTTGCGTCCCTTGATTTTCAGCGGGGCGATGTCGACGATGAGCCGCTTGGCATCGGTGCGGGGTATTGCCACAAGGGTGTAATGGTCGTGAAGGTCGATGGCACCTATCTCCTTGGCCGGGAGACTGCCCTGGTTGACAAGGAACCCGACAACGTCCCCTCGCGAGATTTTCTCTTTTCGCCCGGCGGAGATGTAGAGGGTGGCTACGGGAGAAGCGGGGATGCGGCCGTCGGGGTTGTCGCCGAGGTAGCGGGTATCGTCGAACTGGATATATTCCTTGACGTCCTCGTCGGGACCGATGAGCACGAAAGCGTCGCCGGTGGCATCGACACGGGCAGTGCGGCCGTTGCGATGGGTGTAGCTCTCGGCAGTAAGGGGCTGGTGGTAGTGTATGATGTTGCGGACGTCGGAGATGTCGAGTCCGCGTGAGGCAAGGTCAGTGGTGACCAACAGCGGCCTTGTGCCGTTGTTGAACAGCGCCAGGGCCTTCTCGCGGTCATGCTGGTCAAGGGCTCCGGTGTATAGGCCCGGATCGGCACCTAACTTCCGCAGGCTCTCAGCCACTCGCTCTGCGCTCTCGCGATAGTTGACGAAGATGATGGTGCGCTCGGTACCGGTGGGCATGAGCTCCAGCAGGAGGCGCCGCAGAGTGTCGAGCTTGTCGCGCACGTCGCTGTCGACACGGTGCACACGCAGGCGACGGCGCAGTTCTTTTCCTTCGCCGAGATAGTCGAAGCGACGCAGGTCTTTCGGTCGGATGAAGTCGGGCAGCGAGGCGAGCGGAGTGGCGGAGGTGAGCACCAGGCGGCTGAGATTCTTCATGCGTCCGACGATGCGGGCCATGTCCTTCTCGAAGCCAAGCTCGAGGGCCTTGTCGAACTCGTCGAGCACGAGATAGCTGACGTCCAGCAGCTCTATATTGCCTCTCTTGGAGTGGTCGAGCAGACGGCCCGGAGTGGCGATCACTATGTCAGGCGTTACGTTCAGCGACGCCTCTTCGTCGCCGGTGTCGTGTCCGCCGTAGAGGACCGTGACCTTATAACCTGGCACGAGCTGCCGGGCCACCGAATAAATCTGCTGCACCAGCTCGCGTGTAGGGGCGATGAGGACGGCCTGCACTCTCTGGCACGGCGCCTTGAGCAGCTTGAGCAGGAACAGCAGGAAGGCCAGGGTCTTGCCGCTGCCGGTGGGCGACAGCAGCATGACGTCGCCAGGCCTGGCGACGGCCTCAAGCATCTGCCGCTGCATGGCGTTCAGCTCCTCTATACCGAGCCGCTGGCGCACCAACGGCAGAAATTCTTTCTCTCGCATACCCTTTATGACAACTCAGGAATGATTCGCTCGATTGTCAGAGAAAGCCAAGTTCGAGCTTGGCCTCCTCGCTCATCATGTCCTTGTTCCACTCGGGTTCGAATACGAGCCGGAGGTCAACGCCCTTGGGGCCTACGACGCTCAGGAGCTTCTGCCGTACATCCTCCATGATAAAGTCGGCAGCGGGACAGCCTGGAGCCGTAAGGGTCATGTCCACGTGCAGCTTCTCATCGTCCGGGTCATAGTCAATCTTATAGATGAGGCCCAGGTCATAGACATTGACGGGAATTTCGGGGTCGTAGACGGTCTTGAGGACGTCTATAGTCTTGGCGGTAATTTCCTCCGCGGAGGGCATTTTCTCTGCTTCCATAAGCGCAAAATTACTAAATACCTGCGTAATCACAAAAAATTTATGTAACTTCGCAGTCGGAAACCAAATAGAATACCAGATGAAGAAGATACGCAAAGTCCTCTGCTTGGCCGTAGCCATGCTGCTGTGCGGCCTCGGAGCGCAGGCACAGTTCCGTGCCGGCATCCGCGCCGGCGTCACCATCAACAAGCTGCACCTCAGCGACCTGGGCGCCAATTTCAACTCCGACAACCGCTGCGGATTCACGGGCGGCGTCATGGCCGAATTCACCATCCCGGTAGTCGGCATCTGCTTCGACGCCTCACTGATGTACTCGCGCATGAACTCCCAGGTCGACGGCTATTACTACAACGACGAATCAGGAGCGCTGAGGAACGACTTCGAGAACTCCGCCAAGGACTTTCTGCAGATTCCCATCAACATCAAGTACAAGATCGGCCTGCCGGTAGTCGGCAAGATCATCACCCCGTACATCTACACCGGTCCCGACTTTGCCTTCCGCCTGGGCAGCAGCGACTGCTTCAAGCGCTTCCAGGCCGCCTGGGACCTGGGCGTTGGCGTCGAGCTGCTGCGCCATCTACAGATAGGCGCCGGATACTCCTGGGGCATGAACAACGTGGCAAAGAAGATCTGGGACGGCGACAAGATCGCCGACTTCAAGACCCACAACAACTACTGGACCATCACCGCCGCCTACCTCTTTTAAAATGTACTGTAAAATGTACAATAAGCGGTCGCCAGCGTAATCTCGCAAACCTGTACATTTTAAACCATTACGAAAGATGAAAAGACTCCTGGCCCTTGCGGCCTCCATAGTTGTGTGCCTGACGGCCTCGGCGCAGTTCCGCTGGGGACCCGTAGTGGGCGCCAACATCTCCCGATACTACTTCAAGCAGGACCTGCTCAAATGCGGGCAGACGGTCGGCCCGGACGTGGGCGTCATGGGTGAGCTGATGTTCCCCGGTATCGGCATCGGCATGGATATAGGTCTGCAATACCGTATGCACGGCTCCAAGCTCAACTTCTCCGAGTACCCGGTGTTCGAGCCAACAGGCGACAAGACCAGCTACCTGCACACGCTCATCATCCCCATCGACATACGCTTCAAGTACACCCGCCTGGGCGGACTTGAGGACAAAATCGCACCGCTCGTCTACGGCGGCCCCGTCTTCTCGCTGACCATCGGCCACAACAAGGTACCGCCGCTGGAATACCCCGGCGGCTGCTTCGGCCTGCAATGCGGTCTCGGCGCCGAAGTGTATAAGCACTGGCAGGTGTCGGCAGGCTACTACTGGGGCATGACCTACGAGGTGCGCACCCGCAAGCTCGACAACTACAGTGCCCGCTGCCAGGGCTGGCAGGTCAAGGTCGCGTACCTGTTCTGATAATGCGCCGCGCTGAGGCGGGCGCTGAACGCAAAGGAATATGCTCCGCCTGACGGTGGTGCGACCACTCTCAATTTAACGGACACACGAGCCGTGCGTCCCTACATCGCTCAACTGAAATGGCCGACTATGCCGACGTGATACTGCCGCTGGCGGTGCAAGGGACGTTCACGTACCTTGTGCCCGAGGAGATGCAGACGTCGCTGCAGCGCGGCTCACGGGTGTACGTGCCTTTCGGCACCCGCAAGCGCTACACCGGCATCGTCGCCGACCTTCACACCAACACCCCCGCCTTCACCGTCAAGCCCATCATCTCCATGCTCGACGCGCAGGGCATCCTCCGCCATCCGCAACTGAAGTTCTGGAAATGGCTGTCGGAATACTACCTATGCACTCTCGGCGAGGTGTACAAAGCGGCCGTCCCTACAGGGCTGAAGGTTGAGAGCGAGACCGTGCTCAGCCTCAACGCCGCCGCCGACCTGGAGGAACTGGGACCGACCCTCTCCCCCGCCGAGACGGGCGTGCTCGACGACATCATCGCCCATGACCACGTGCGCCTCACCGAGCTGGACCACGACCGCCCGGCCGCCAGCGTGGCGCGGTACGTCAGCAAGCTCCTCCAGAAAGGCCTTGTGGTGGCCGACGAGAAAGCCACCTCCACCTACAAACCCAAGCGCGTGGCCGTAGTCAGCCTCGGCGGCGACATACGCGACAACGACTGGTTGCACCACGCCTTCGACGCCGTCTCCGGCGCGCCAAAGCAGGAACGCCTCCTAATCGCCTTCCTCGAGATGGTCAAGAGCCAGCCCCTGGCCGAAGTCAGCCGCGACGACCTGTTAGGCAAGGCACACGTCTCCCCCGCCATCCTCAAAGCCCTACGCGACAAAGGAATACTACGCGAGGAAAAACGCACAGCCAACCGCTTCAGCGCCCCGTGCGGCACCAAGCCGGTGGACCTGCCTCCCCTCAGCGACGCACAACGCGAAGCCCTGCGCCAGATCGACCGGCAGTGGCGCGACAAGAGTGTCTTGCTGCTGCACGGAGTCACCGGCAGCGGCAAGACCGAGATTTACTGCCACGCCATCCTCTCCGCCCTCGAGGCCGGCCACCAGGTCCTATACCTCGTACCCGAAATCAGCCTCACTACCCAGCTCACCGACCGCCTGCGCAAAGTCTTCGGCGACCGCCTGCTCGTCTACCACTCCAAGTTCTCCGACTCCGAGCGCGTAGACTTGTGGAACCGCATCCTCTCCAGCCACGAGCCTATGGTAATCCTCGGCGTGCGGTCCTCCATCTTCCTCCCCTTCGCCAAGATAGGCCTGGTGGTAATCGACGAAGAACACGAGGCCAGCTACAAGCAATACGACCCCGCACCGCGATACAACGCCCGCGACGCCGCCATCATGCTCGCCCACATGCACGGCGCCAAGACCCTGCTTGGCAGCGCCACACCCGCCATAGACACCTACTACAAGGCCCTCAACGGCAAGTATGGCCTGGTGGAACTCAACGAGCGCTTCCAGGGCGCACACCTGCCCGAGGTGGAGATCGTGGACATGCTCGACCACCGCAAGCGCCGCGACACCGACGGTCTGCTGGCCAGTCCCGTCTCGCAGCACCTGCGCCAGACAGTGGCCTCCGGTCGCCAGGCCATCATGTTCCAGAACCGCCGCGGCTTCGCACCCACCGTATACTGCACCCAGTGCGGGTGGCAGCCCAAGTGCCGCAGCTGCGACGTCTCCATGGTCTACCACAAGCACACCGACCTGCTCACGTGCCACTACTGCGGCTACCAGACCCCCCTGCCGCGCCTCTGCCCCGCCTGCGGCCAAAACACCGTGCGCACTGCCGGCTTCGGCACCGAGCGCATCGCCGACCACCTCCACGCCCGCTTCCCCGAAGCGCGAGTCAGCCGAATGGACCTCGACACCACACGCAACAAGGACGCCTACCAGGACATCATCGAGGAATTCGCCTCAGGCCAGACCGACGTCCTCATCGGCACGCAGATGGTCAGCAAGGGCCTCGACTTCGCCAACGTCAGCATGGTGGGAGTCGTCAACGCCGACGGCCTCCTCCACTTCCCCGACTTCCGCGCCAACGAGCGTGCCTTCAACATGCTCGTGCAAGTGGCAGGACGCGCCGGGCGCCGCGACGAGAAAGGCCACGTCTTCATCCAGACATCCGACCCCACGCACCCCCTGCTCCAGTTCGTCCGCACACAGGACTACAAAGCCTACTACGAATACGAGCTCGGCCAGCGCCGGCAGTACGGCTACCCGCCCTTCACAAAAATCATAACCCTCTACGTGCGGCACCGCGACGAGAAAGTGACCGAATACCTGGCACGGAAATACACCGCCGAGCTACAGAAAATCTTCGGTGCGCGCGTACTCGGCCCCGCCAAGCCGCCCATCGGCCGCATCGCCAACTACTACATACAGACCATCATGCTCAAGATGGAGGCCGCAGCCTCCATGACCAAAGTCAAGCAGCTCCTCTTCCAGGTCTTCGCCGAGATGGCCGCCGAGCCGCTCATGAAATCCGCCCAAGTCTACTACGACGTCGATCCCGTATAAAAAATGACTCAACGCACCCTGACCTACTTCCTGAGCGACCTTCACCTGGGCGCCGCCTACGACCACGGCTCCCGCGAGCGCGAACGACGCGTCGTTGCCTTCCTCGACAGCATCAAGGAGCAGGCCATGGCCATATACCTGCTCGGCGACATCCTCGACTACTGGTACGAATACAAGTACGTGGTGCCCAAGGGCTACGTGCGCCTGTTCGGCAAGCTCGCCGAGCTCACCGACGTCGGCGTGCAGGTGACATGGCTGACCGGCAACCACGACATCTGGCTCTTCGACTATATCCAGAAAGAACTCGGCGTGCGGGTGGTGGACTCCGAGCTGACAGAAGAAATCGACGGCATCCCCTTCTATATGGCGCACGGCGACCGCACCGGCTGCGACTCGCGCACCTTCCGCCTCATGCAGCGGCTCTTCCGCAACCGCCTCTGCCAGCACCTCTATTCCGCCATCAATCCCCGATGGACCATCCCCTTCGCATTGCGCTGGAGCGCCTCCTCTCGACAAAAGCCACAGCTCTGCTCCAGCCCCGAACGCACCGAGATGGCCCTGAGCCGCCTGGAGACCTTCTGCCACACATACCTGACCGACCACCCCGACACCCGCTATTTCCTCTTCGGACACCTGCACGTGGTGGCACGCCGCCAGCTCTCCGCCGCCGCCGAGATGCTCGTGCTCGGCGACTGGCTCACTCACTTCACCTACGCCCGCTTCGACGGCACGTGCCTCGAAATACACACTTTCTCAGCTGCACACGCAGCTGAAGGGAATACGGTGCGCTAAAACGACCGCCAATAACAAAGCAAAGCCTTTGGAGTTGCCGCCGAGTTTCAGCTCAACGCTGGCTCCCCTATACTTTAAAAATATGTTGTACAACATATTTTTCCACCACCGAGATGAAAAATATAGTTTAAAAATATGTTGTACAACATATTTTTGCATTTTCTCTCCAAAATATTTGGTAGACAGTCAGAACGGTTGTACCTTTGTGCAACCTAAAGCAATCTTTTTTACCTTAAGATTTTTACCTGTAGAACTTAACGGAGGGACCGACCGCGAGGTTGACGCCCTCCGTTCCATTTTTAGTTGAGAGTGTAGAGTTGTGAGTTGCGTGAGTAATTGCTAATTACTCAGTCAATTACTCATTAACTACGGGCGCGGGAGCGGAACAAACAGCGAGACGGCCTTGCGGCAGGCGGTGAGCAGATGCTTGAGCAGCGGCTTATGAGCAGTGAGGCGCATACCGGAGTCGATGTCCTGCATGGCCCTGCGGATATTGTCCATGGCGAAGCGTAGACCTTCCTGCGCCTCCGAACGATCGCCGAACTCATCGAGCAGATACTCCCGCACCGTCAGCGCCTTCTGCAACCGGGCCTTTTCGCCTGCCGCCGTCCAGGCGCCTTTGCCCCCCTGGCGATAGACAGCCATGGGGCGCGGGAAATATTTGATGGAACCATGCCGGGCATAGAGCATGTGCGTGGGATAATCTGGCCATACATCGAGCGAGAACCACTTCTCAAGCTCCGACATCCGCACCAGCTCGCGCCGATACATAACGGAACAATTGGTGATGTAATTGCCCCGGCTGAGGTCGGCGAGAGTCGTGTCGGACTTCTGCCCGCCGTTGCTGAGGCTCTTGATTCCCGTTCCGGCGAAATGGTTGACGACCCTGTGGAAAGTGATGGCACACTCCGGATGCGACTCCATATATCCGACCTGCCGGCGCAGCTTGGTGCGGTCGCACCAGTAGTCGTCGGCGTCACACATGGCCAGGTACTTACCGGTGCAACGCTGCAGCGCACGCAGGTAGTTCTGCCGCAGACCCACATTGCGGCTGTTGCGGAAGACCTTAATCACACCAGGATAGCGGCGCTGCCACTCGCAGGCACGCTCGTAGGTATCGTCCGGGCTACAGTCATCGACCACTATCAGCTCGACGTCAAACGGGCCATTCTGCCGCACCACTCCCTTGATGGCACGTCCGATCAGCTCCTGCTGCCGGTAGGCCACCATCACCACGCTCACCGTGGGTCTCGTCTCCTTCATACCGCAAAGATAGGAATTAATTAGGAATCAGGAATGAAAAACGAGGAATTATTTCCTAAAAGGCCTGTTTTCAATTGAGATAAAAGCCATATTTGCGGCTGCGGGGAAGATTGAGTAATTTTGCAGTGGAAAATGAACTATGACAGAACTGACCGCAAATAAGTCTCGTGCGCAGAGACTCGAAGGATTTATCTGGCAGCACGTGCTACTGTGCGTATCGCTGTTCGTTATGACCCTTGACGCAGCGCTGTGCCTGCGTTCCAACCTCGGCAGCAGCGTTATTTCCACAATCCCGTACGTCATGACATTGGCCGGTGAATCGGGGCAGGCCCCTGCGTTTACCATCGGAGAATATACCTATCTGATGAACTTCCTGCTTGTGGGAGGGCAGATGCTGGTGTTCCGGCGGCGCTTCGAGCTTGTTCAACTGTTCCAACTGATGATAGGCTTTCTGTTCGGCTTCCTGCTCGACATCAACATGGTTCTCACTGCTCCTGTCGTCTGCGACGCACTCCCGTTGCAGATTGGCGTTCAGCTGGCCGGTTGCGCGGTGCTGGCCTTCGGCATTTCCATGGAGATACGCTGTGGGTCGGTGACGATGCCCGGCGAGGGTTTCCCCGTGGCCGTAAGCCGCGTCACCGGCGCACCCTTTCCGAAAGTCAAGATCCTGGTAGACATCTCCCTGGTGACCATCGCCATTGCCCTGGGATACTTCTATTTCGGCCGCTGGCAGTGGCATGTGGTGGGCGTAGGCACGCTGGTGGCCATGGTTCTCGTTGGAGCGCTGGTAAAGCTCTACAATCCCCTCATGGGCTGGTTCGACCGCCTGCTTTGCTTCCGTCCTCACTTCCGCCGCCAACTCTACGGCCTCGCCCGCTTACTCTACCGCCAAGGCAGATAACCCCGAATAAGTCCTCCGAAAAGACACGAAAAAAATCGGGACACCAGCAAAAACAGAGAATGACTGCTAAATTGCAGCCACCCTCTGTAATGGATAGGCGGTTAGGGGGGTTACTTTCGCAGGTTTTCTTCCTCCTTGGTAATTTCAGGATCCATGCCCCAGCTCTGCTTTGTGAGGCGCACGTAGTTGTTGTAGCGCCAGCGGGCGTTGTCCCTGGCGGCACGGAAGAGCTCGGCGGCCTCGTCGGGGTACTGCTTGAGCACGGAGGCAAATCGGACCTCGCCCTTGAGGAAGTCCTCGAACTTACTCCAGTCGGGCTCCTTGCTGTCGAGCATGAAGGGGTTCTGGCCCTGAGCCTCGTTGTCGGGGTTATAGCGCCAGAGCTGCCAGTAGCCGCACTCCACGGCGCGCTTCTCCTCGTCCTGGCTGTGGCCCATGCCCGCCTTGAGACCGTGATTGATACATGGGGAGTAGGCGATGACGAGCGACGGGCCGTCGTAGGCCTCGGCCTCGCGCAGGGCCTTGAGGGTCTGGGCCTGGTCTGCTCCCATGGCCACCTGGGCCACATAGACGTAACCGTAAGTGGTGGCCATCAGGCCGAGGTCCTTCTTGCGGATGCGCTTGCCGGCGGCGGCGAACTTGGCGATGGCGCCGATGGGCGTGGCCTTAGACGACTGGCCGCCGGTGTTGGAGTACACCTCGGTGTCGAGCACGAGGATGTTGACGTTCTTGCCTGAGGCTATGACGTGGTCGAGGCCGCCGTAGCCGATGTCGTAGGCCCAGCGCCGTCGCCGCCGATGATCCACTGGCTGCGCTTGGGCAGGTAGCCGCTCAGGGCCATTAGGGCCTTGCAGTCGGAGCAGCCCTTCTCGGCGCCCGGCCTGGCCAGCTCGATGAGCTTGCGGGCGGCTTCCATGGACTTGTCGGCGTCGTCGCGGTCGGCAAGCCAGGCGTGTGCGGCGTCGCGCATCTCCTGCGGAGCATCCGGGCACTCGTCGACGCGGCGGAGCATCTCTACCAGACGCTCGCGCATCTTGTCGTAGGCCAGGGTCATGCCGAGACCGTACTCGCAGAAGTCCTCGAACAGGGAGTTGGCCCATGCGGGACCATGGCCCTCGGCGTCGGTGCAGTAGGGGGTGGAAGGGATGGAGGCGGAGTAGATGGAGGAGCAGCCGGTGGCGTTGCTTACCACCTCGCGGTTGCCGAAGAGCTGGGTGATGAGCTTGACATACGGAGTCTCGCCGCAGCCGGAGCAGGCGCCCGAGAACTCGAACAGAGGCTGGGCGAACTGACTGTTTTTGACGTTGAGCCTGGTGTCGACCAGGGAGGACTTGTTGCTGACGTTGTTAACCAGGTACTCCCAGTTGCGATCCTGGGCTTCCTGTGTCTCGAAGTGCTTCATGCTGAGGGCCTTGTTGCCGCGCATGCCGGGACATACGTCCACACAGTTGCCGCAGCCGAGGCAGTCGAGAACGTCGACCTGCTGCACGAACTTGAGCCCTTCGAAGCCCTTGCCGATGGCCGGTTTCATATGGTCGTCACCGAAGGGGGCGGCAGCCTGCTCGTCGGCGTTGAGCAGGAATGGGCGGATGGCGGCGTGGGGGCAGACGTAGGAGCAACGGTTGCACTGGATGCAGTTGTCCTTGTTCCACTCGGGCACGAAGGCTGCCACGCCGCGCTTCTCGTAGGCTGCGGTGCCCTGGGGCCATGTGCCGTCGACGCTCTCCATGAAAGCGCTCACGGGGAGCAGGTCGCCGTTCTGGCGATTGATGGGCACCACGACGTTGGAGATGAACTCGGGAGCGTCAGGCAGGGGCAGCGAACTGTCGGGGAGCTGTGCCCAGGCCGGGTCTACGTCGAGGCGGTGGTACTCGTTGCCACGGTCAACGGCCTGGTAGTTCATGTCGACGATGTTCTGTCCCTTCTTAGCATAGCTCTTGACGATGAATTTCTTCATCTGCTCCACGGCCAGGTCGACGGGGATGACCTCGGTGATGCGGAAGAAGGCGGACTGCAGGATGGTGTTGGTGCGGTTGCCGAGTCCGATTTCCTGGGCTATCTTTGAGGCGTTGATGTAGTAGAGAGTTATGTTGTTCTGCGCCAGGTACCTCTTGATGTGGTTCGGAAGATTCTTTGCCAGCTCGTCGCCGCTCCAGATGGTGTTGAGCAGGAAGGTTCCGCCGGGCTGCAGACCACGCATGACGTCGTACATATGCAGGTATGCCTGGACGTGGCAGGCCACGAAGTTGGGAGTGTTGACCAAGTAGGTGGAGCGGATGGGCACGTCGCCAAAGCGGAGGTGGGAGCAGGTGAAGCCGCCCGACTTCTTGGAGTCATATGCGAAGTAGGCCTGGCAGTACTTGTCGGTATTGTCGCCGATGATCTTGACGGAGTTCTTGTTGGCGCCCACGGTGCCGTCGGCGCCGAGGCCGTAGAACTTAGCCTGGAAGCAGCCGGGGTCGCTGAGGTTGACCTCCTCGTGCACGGGCAGCGAATGGAAGGTGACGTCGTCGACGATGCCGATGGTGAACGAGTCCTTGGGCTGGGGCAGGGCGAGGTTGTCGAAGACGCTCAGCAGCTGTGCAGGAGTAGTATCCTTGGAGCCGAGTCCGTAGCGTCCGCCTACCACCAGCGGGGCGGCGGCGTTGCCGTAGTAGGCGTTCTTGACGTCCAGGTAGAGGGGCATACCGGCAGCTCCCTGCTCGCGGGTTCGGTCGAGCACGGCGATGCGCCTGGCGGTAGCCGGGATGGCCTTGAGCAGATGCTCTGTGGAGAAAGGACGGTAGAGGCGCACGCTCACCAGGCCGGTCTTCTCACCCTTGGCGTTGAGGTAGTCGACGGTCTCGCGCAAGGCCTCGGTGACACTCCCCATGGCGATGACCACGCGGTCGGCGTCGGGGGCGCCGTAGTAGTCGAAAAGGTGGTAGCTGCGGCCGGTGATGGCGCTGATTTTGTCCATGTATCCCTGCACGATGGCGGGCACTTTCTCGTAGTAAGAGTTGGAAGCCTCGCAGTGCTGGAAGTATGTCTCGGGGTTTTCGGCGGTGCCTCGGGCCACAGGCTTGAGCGGGTTGAGGGCGCGGAGGCGGAAGGCCTCGAGGGCGTCGCGGTCAAGCAGGGGCTCGAGGTCCTCGTTGTCCAGGCGCTCGATCTTCTGTATCTCGTGGCTGGTGCGGAAGCCGTCGAAGAAGTTGACGAACGGCACTCGGCTGGAGATGGTGCTGAGGTGTGCCACGCCGGCCAGGTCCATGACTTCCTGGACGCTTCCCTCGGCGAGCATGGCGAAGCCGGTCTGGCGCACGGCCATGACGTCCTGGTGGTCGCCGAAGATGCTCAGG
>ENA-ORRE01001024-ORRE01001024.1-human-gut-metagenome-genome-assembly--contig:-NODE-1024-length-19939-cov-5.142979_pt1 | contig 19939 bp, 12 predicted proteins | sample MGYA00242171_ERZ509126 | MGnify/ENA primary metagenome ERZ509126 (study PRJEB26280, sample SAMEA2338648) | human gut metagenome | biome: human gut; feature: human-associated habitat; material: faeces... | reverse complement strand
ACCAATTGACCCGCATGTACACCAGCCTTAACAGCCTCTTTACCTGCACCAGATACAAAGACAACCTTTTCTCCATTTGTGTTAACGAAGAATACAACCATCTTGTCATCACTAGCCTTTAAGTTAGAAACAATATCCTTCAATGCACCTGCATCCATTCCAGAAACAGACTTAATCAATACATTGACTTTTCCAAAATCTTTAGCTTCCATAGCCCACTCTTTAGACTTCAAAGTAAAGATTTGATTCTTCAAATTGTCGATTTCCTTTTGCATATCGTGCATAGTTTTATAAGCAGCCTCAACCTTCGTATCAATATTCTTAATACCCTTTTGTTTAGCACTACCCGCAATATTTTCTAACATTGCATGTTCAGACGCAAAATCTTCATAAGCCGCAAATTTAGTCTTAGCCGTAATACGACGAGAATCCGAACCAATACTTTCCTCGCTAATGATCTTGCATAGACCAATTTGAGCTGTATTTTCAACGTGACATCCAGCACAGAATTCCTTAGATACATCACCCATTGTTACAACACGAACTGTATCTCCATACTTTTCATCAAATAATGCAGTGGCACCAGACTTCTTAGCCTCTTCAATAGGCATTACCTCTTTCGTTACTGGATATGCCGCACTAATATATTCATTCACAATACGTTCTACTTCAGCCAATTGTTCAGCCGTAACCTTTTCATAATGATTGAAGTCAAAACGCAAATATTCAGGACAATTATAAGAACCAGCCTGGTGAATATGATCACCCAATACCTTAACTAAAGCCGACTGCAACAAGTGTGTACAAGAGTGGTTCGCTGTAGTTGCCAAACGATCTTTGACATTGACTTCACCATGTAAAGACATACCCTTTTCTAATACACCACTATTAATTTTAACAGTATGAATATGTTGTTTATTACGAGTCTTTTGAACATCTAATACCTCAACTTCTACACCATCCGCAGTAAATGTTCCCTTATCGGCAACCTGTCCACCACTTTCGGCATAGAAACAAGTTTCATCTAAAATGATCATACCTTCATCTTCTAAAGAATCAACCATTTTACCCTCTGCATTAAATAACGCAATGATCTTACCATCACAAGTTAAGTGATCATAACCAATAAACTCACTAGGCTCATTGAAGTTCATCAATTCTTCATTTTGAGACGCAAAAGAATCCTTTACATTACGCGCATTACGAGCACGCTCTTTTTGTTTGTTCATCTCTGCATCGAATTCATCACGACTTACTGTAATACCACTTTCTTCGGCAATTTCTTGTGTTAATTCAAATGGGAATCCATATGTATCATACAATTTAAAGACAACTTCACCACTAAGCTTTCCATCCTTAGCCTTGCTGATCTCTTCGTCTAGTAATGCCTGACCAACCTTTAAAGTCTTCTTGAAAGTTTCTTCTTCCACCTTAATCAACTTCTGGTTGAACGCAACATGCTCCTGTAAGTATGGATAGAAATCCTCCATTAAATCTGCAACAACAGGAACTAGTTTATATAAGAATGGTTCATCCAAACCTAATTTTAAACCATAACGAACAGCACGACGAAGAACACGACGAAGTACATATCCACGACCACTATTTGAGAAGTTAGCACCATCACTCAACGCAAAAGTCACTGTACGAACATGGTCCGCAATAACACGGTAAGCCATCTTATATTCACCTTCATAAGGATGTTTTGCCATAGCTTCTGTTGCACGAATAATAGGCAAGAACAAATCTGTATCGAAGTTTGTTTCTCCATCCTGAACTAAGGCAACCAAACGCTCAAGACCCATACCTGTATCAATATTCTTCTGAGGAAGTTCCTTATAATCTTTACGATCAATGCTTGGATCACAATCATATTGAGAGAATACGACATTCCATACTTCTACATAACGATCATTTTCCATTTCATCAAAGAATAATTTTTCTCCCAATCCCTCAGGATCATATTTTTCTCCACGATCAAAGAAAATTTCACTGTCAGGTCCACCAGGTCCCTTACCAATTTCCCAGAAGTTATCATCAGTCTTTAAAATATGACTAGGGTCTACACCACAAATTGTAGTCCATACTTCATAAGCACGCGCATCATCTGTATATACAGACACATACAATCTGTCCTTATCAATACCCATCCATTCTTCGCTTGTTAAAAATTCCCATGCGAATTGAATGGCTTCATCCTTGAAATAATCTCCGATTGAGAAGTTTCCTAACATTTCAAAGAATGTGTGGTGACGAGCCGTACGACCCACATTTTCAATATCATTTGTACGAATTGATTTCTGCGCATTCGCAATACGATTTGAGGCCGGTTTTTCACTACCATCAAAATATTTTTTCAAAGCCGCAACACCCGCATTGATCCATAATAATGTTGGGTCATTGTGCGGAATCAAACTTGCGCCCGGCTCAATCATATGCCCTTTAGATTTAAAATAATCCAAGAACATCTGACGAATCTGATTACCAGTTAATTGTTTCATCTTTTTTTCCTCCAATAAAAAAACGCTCCTATTTCTAGGAACGTATAATTACGCGGTACCATCCTAGTTCATTTTTCAAAATCGAAAAATGCCCTCAATTCACTCGTTAACGCCGACTACGTTTCGACTCCAAAGTAGCTTCAAACTAAAAGACTCGAAGAGCTTTCACCAAACGCCCTCTCTCTATACACAAGAACTTTTAATCCTACTTATCTTCTTCACTGTCGAATCGATAAAATTTTAACACTCTTTCCATATTTCTGCAAGACGAATCACACCATCTAACATCAATTCTTTACTCATACTCGCAAAAGACAATCCAATACGCCCATTTGAAATACTAATGGCGACACCATTCGATTCACACAAATCTCTAAAACGAGATACATCCACATCTAAATTTAACCAATACGCCATATACGTCTCATCCAAAATATACGAACAACCCATATACGTATCAATCAATTTCTTTAAATACAAATGCTTCTCCTTATACTCACGAACAAGCTTTCTTAAATGCTTCTGCAAATACCCATCCACAATATACTGCGTAAAAGCCACCTGCTCAATTTTACTCGCCGTTGGACCAAAATAAGAAGCACTATACTTACGCATATACTCCTCATTTAAAATCATATACCCAATACGAAGACTCGGTAATAATAGTCTTGAAAACGAAGAAAAATAAATGACATTCTTACTTTTCGAACACAACGAAGTCTTGATTTTAGAAGCATACACAAGCTCCCCATTATAATCATCCTCAAGAATCAAAACATTCTCTAAAGAAACCAATTCTTCACGAACCCTTTCACTCATAGACTGCCTATCCGACGTAAAACAAGTCGTATTCACATAGACAACATCCACATGCAACCTTTGAATATCCTTCACAAAAGAATCCGGATTTAAATACTCAACATGAAAACCATACGACAAAAACACCTGCTTAGCCTGATCATCTACTAAAGTACTTAAACCAATCACCTTTGACTTATCCAACATCCCACAAAATATATACAACAAAGACTGATAGTTTGAACCAATCACCATCTGCTCTGGAAAACACAAAATATTCCGATTCTGATACACATACTTACATAGAGCCTGCCTTAATCCATACTCACCCTGTGCTAAACCATAACTTGACATCAAACGCTTATCATTCAAAACACCCTTCATATATCGTTTCCAAATCGTCGTTTCAAACGAATCAAAAGAAACCGACTGAATCCGAAAATCATAATCATACGATTTTTCTTTATGACTCGAAGAATAATCCAAAATTTCCTGATGCAGTAAGATACGCTCCGGATTCATACTCACCACATACCCCACTTTTTCTTGACTCGAAATAAACCCATCCAAAACCAACTTATTATATGCATTTTCCACCGTAGTCTTAGACACATTCATCTTCTTTACACATTCACGAATCGAATCCACACGATCCCCATACTTTAAGATTCCAGAAAGAATCGACTCTTTATACAAATCATAAATTACCTGATATTTCTTCATGCAACTGTCCCCTATTTATTTTTTATAATTGTATATTTTTTTATATACAGAAACAAGTATAATAGTCACTAAGTTACAGAAAGAAGGAAAGATTATGAAAAACAAACAAACATACGAAATCGTACTAACCGGACTAGGTATGGCACTTGTATTTGTCGCAACCATGTTCATCAAAGTACCAAACGCATTAGACGGATACTTCAATCTAGGAGACGGATTCATCCTATTATTCGCAAGCTTTTTAAATCCATTTGAAAGCTTCTTAATTGGCGGCTTAGGAAGCGCACTAGCCGATGTAGCCGGAGGATACGGACACTACTTCTTCTTTACTCTAATCATCAAAGGACTAGAAGCTATCGTAGTATCCCTACTTATGAAAAACTACTCTAAACCGAAACAAATCTCAAGCTACGTATTAGGATCTGTCATTATGGTATTTGGATACTTCATTGCTAAATACATATTAAAAGGAAGCTGGATCGTAGCCGCAAGTGAAATTCCAGCCAACGTAGTCCAAGGAGTTGCAGGTATTGTGATTGCACTTATTGCCTATCCAATGGTAAAGAAAATCGTACAAGATAAATTAAACTAAAAGAGAAATCAAAATCGATTTCTCTTTTTTATTTACATCGAACTGTCACTCTATTTTTCGCATCCAAAGTACACGTAAATAAAGTCAAAGGATAATCCGAAGAAGTCATATCCTCAACACTATCTGGCGTTAAAGTTTCAATTAAAACAACACGATATTCAAACTTATTTCCAAGTGCATCCGTAAATACGACCTGACTACCCGGATCTAAACTATGAATTCTTCCAAAATGAAACCAAGAATTATGTGCCGCAATCACCATATTCCCCTTATATACACTGCCCGAATATCGACAAGGCGCTAGTTTCATCAAATCATACGTAAACTCACTCGTAACCGGAAGCTTAATGTCCAAAGAAGGAATCTCAATCGTTCCAATACAAGATAAACCATCCAGTTCTACTTCAGGCATATCCATATCTGGATCAATCAATATGTCTGGATCCAAATCATTCTTTAAATTATAGGCAGCCAATATATCTTCTTCACTCTTTCTAGCCCGAAACGTATCATACACATTAAACAAAGCCAGTCCCAAGGCCAGTACAATGCAGATACAGCCAATATGCTTTAGAACTTGCTTACGCATATACATCCAAGTCCCACAAACAATAATACAGGTACTGGCCACCACAATTGACCTGTCAAAGGAAGATTTGATTCCGATTTCTTAGAATCCACAATCTTATTCAAACTATTCTTTAACACAATATGATCTCCTTCTCGATAAGAACTTACACTATATCCAGAAGGAACACTTGTCTCAACACAACTCCACCTCATATCACCCGACAAATCATTCCAAGCATATGTCCAATGATTTTCTTCACTTAATACCTGATGATCTACGACCTTGCCATCGCCAAGTAAATCTACACCAATAAAACTTGGACGATTCTTCTTGTCGTCATCCTTCCATACTTTTTGAACACGCAAAGAAGTCGTTTCAACTCTAGGCTCATACTTTAATTCAACATCACAATCTTTATCCACATAAACAACAGAAACCGACATTGTATAATCCGCATTATCTAAAGCCTTCACTAAATAAACACCTTTAGTTAAATGAGAAAATAAAGCCTTCCCATCTGAATCTGACTTAACTTCATCATCACATTCAATCTTATCGCGATCAATATAATCACCAAGAATATTCCAATCCTTTGAAACCGAATAGGATTTAAAAGCACCCACCAAATTATAATCCGCATCCGCCACACGATATAAACGAACATCGATATCTGAAGCAGGACAAGTCACTGTTAAACTCGAATAATCACTTGCGAAAACAGGAGTACATACAAGAACAAAAAGAAATATACACAATACACTACGAATTATTTTTTTCACGCCCTCTTAACCTCCATATCTTCGAAACAATAAAACCAACCAACAATAATACAACACCAACACAAGAAGCCACCACTAAAGTATCCACTCGAGCTGCATCTGAAGTAATGTTCGATTCATCATACAAACGATCCACCACACGATGACCACGAACCATCAAACGCTGCGTATTGATACCATACGGCGTACACGTAAGTAACGTACAAAGATCTTTACCTTCTTCAATCTCTAAAGGACCATAATCTTCAGGCTCTACAACCGAAATCTTATCCACCTCATACGCCAAAACCTTGCCATACACATGCAGATAAAATAAATTCCCCTTTTCAAGACGATCAATATCCGTAAACAAACGAGCACTCGGAAGCCCTCTATGACCAGAAATAACACAATGCGTACTACTACCACCAACAGGAAGCGAAGACCCTTCTAAATGACCAACACCCACCTGTAATACAGAATCATCCACACTATGATAAATAGCTAGCTTACAACGAATCTCAGGAATCGTGATATATCCCATCATACCCGTACCATCCGCATTTAATAGACTCTTATATAAGCTAAGATCTGAATCATCAGGAGTAAAACGACCTGCATTCGATAATAATGTTTCATTATATGCCGCAGCCGCATCTATCGCAGCCTGCCTATCCTGATCATCCATCTTCTCTATCTTTTCCGAATAATTAGCAACAACAGCCGTTTGATGTTTAGAATTCCAATAATTACTCACTGTTGGATATAACAATAAGGAAAGGCCCGTAATAAAAACAAGTATCGCAATTATAGTTGAAATATGTTTCTTCATTTTACAACCCTCTCCCTATCATTAAACGAAAATTAATTATTTACCCTTAGCTCTTCTTTTTGTAGCCAATACAACACCAGAACCCAATACAAGTACAGCACCTACTAAATAGATCATTGTAGTACCAGCACCACCTGTACTTGGTAGTACTGTTCCTGTTTTGTTCTCTACTTTTACATCTCCAGTATTTTCTGTTGTACTATTATTAACAAAAATCTTTCCTTCTGAATCAATTTTGATTGTAACTGGATTCTTCAGCAAGTTATATCCTTTTGGAGCTTCAATCTCTTTTAGGTAATATGTACCAGCTTCTAAACCTTCAATATCGATACGACCTGTTGTTTCAAGCGATGTTAAGACAGTTTTTCCATTTGTACTATCATAACGATATTTATTATTATTATTCAAGTTAAACTTAAGCGCAGTGGACTCCTCATTACAATTTGAATCTGTATACAGTTTAAATTTAGCACCTGCAAGTGGCTTACTTACATCACCTGTATATTTTAAAACAGGAATACCAAATGTATAGGTCTTTGTTTCTGATCTATTACTCTCTTTATTATTATCACCATATGTTAACCACGTTTGATTGACCATTTCTTTATTAATTTCCGCATTGTCTGACAATGTAGCATAATAGTGACAAGTTAATACAACAGTATCATCAATTTTATTCAAATACTCTTCACTAAATCGTACATGGAAAGTGCATTTACAACTGTCACTTATATTAGTATCAACAAAATAATCAGTATTATAAACTGGGTTTACTGTTGATTTGTTTGCAGTAATATGCACCGGTCCAGTTTCTTCTACTGTAGGGATAAATAGTTTTAAATTTGAATCCATTTTGTCATGTAATACATATTTTTTTGCACCATTACTAACATTAATTTTGGTTTCAAAAGCAATTGATTCTCCTATATTAGCAGAATTAGATTGCTTGTTACTATCGATTTTTCCACCATGCTCAATTGTTTTTTCAACTGTTGGAACACCATTCTTTTCTTTGATTTCTACTGTCTTGTGTGTAGTATCTAAACCACATAATGATCCAGTAGTTGAACCAACTAAATAATAACCAAGGTTTAAACCAGTAAAATTAACAGTAGATTCATTCACTTTTGTGCTTTCACTTTTTGTGTTTATTCCTGTAGTTTTTTTTGCATACGCTAATGCCTTTTGAGCAAATTCACGTCTATCAGCCTCTCCATCCTTGCCTGCTATAAAAGACATATAACCATTTTCATCTTTTTTCATGTATGCAGCACCTTCTGCACCTTCTTTAAAGAAATTTTCCCAACCGTCAGCAATTTTATAAGAATAATTGGTTCCACTAAAGCTTTCCAATTTCAACATCTCATAAATTGTATAAGTTTGACCTTGAAGGGCACCAGTAATTGTTATTGATCCATCCTTTTGACCATAAACTCCTTCTGTATCTTCCGCTTTTACGTTACAACTCATTGATACTACCATCATGAACGCAAACATAATGGCAGCAATTTTCTTAATTAGCTTCATTTCTTTCTCCTATTCTTTGATTTGTCTTTTAAATGATTCTTTTTATTTATATTTGTCAGAACTATCAAGCTTGCTAAAACCAACACTGCACCTGATATTCTGTAAATCAGAGTTCCATAACTACCAGTAGAAGGTAGTTGTTTAACACTGCTTTGATTTGTCACGGTTACCGTCGCACCGTTTTGTACTGCATTATTAGTACTATAAGATGTAATGTATTCCAATCTATTAATGACATGAACACCAGAATCTTTAATTGGATTATTTTCATCATCTAACTCATAAACATAATAAGTTTTATTTATATCCAGATTCACAAATTTGGCTTCTTTTTCTTCTTGATCAGAAGGACCAAATTCTATAGAAACAATATCTACTGGATTCTTTAAATCTGTATTATCATACAAACCAAATCTATAAGTTCCACTTACCGGTTTTTTTGAATTTCCTGCTGCATCGTTAATAAAATTCTTTTTAATAACAATACCCTTCTTTTGGTTTGTTAAATCAAGCTTAAAATCCGCTGTACTATTACACTTTATAATGTCATCTCTTTTCAAACATTGATTTACATAGTCTGAATATGTTCCATTTTCTTTTTTGATACACATAATATAACGTACAGTATCATCCTTTATGTAACCATTAGGGGCACTTTCTTCTGTCACTTTATATATTGTGTTATAGTCCAATACCCATTGTGCACTAGATCCAAAGGTGATTTCACCTTGATCATTTGTAGTTTCTGACCATGTTTTGTCTGTTTGAACTTCATCAATTTTGTCGTTATTTAGTTCACATTTCGCAACTTTAAAAACTGCTCCTTGCAATCGCAAGTTAATATTGCTCGCATCTCGTTTAATTATTTTTAATTGAGGGCTATTTGAACTTTGTGTGCTACCACCTGCATCATAAGTAAAGTTTTCAATTTTTACAGTCTCACCCCTCGAAGAACTATATCCCTTCCAATAAGCTGTATTCGTAACACTGACTTTTTCTCCAGGCGCAGCATTTACCGTTGCCGTATATGTAATTTTTAATTTTTTATCCTTAGGAATTTCTATTTCTAATTTATTATTTTCATAAGATATACGTGCATCTACTTGTTGACCCTGAGTATCTTCTACTTTAATTGTATCCAAATCTAAAATTAAATTACTTCCCAATTCATCTACTAATTTTAGTTTATTATCTGCACTATTTGATGGTAAATCTTGATTTAATGAATTTGTTTCAATTGTATAATTAATTTTTTGTCCATTTTGTACCTGGCTCTTCGTTATATTCTTCATTGACAAAGTTACATTAGAATACGCACTATCTATATTCTTTGTACCATCTGCATTTTGAAGAATAACATTATTTGTGAATTTCACCTCTTCTGATCCAAGCAATACTTTCGGGTCCGTTACTTTACAAACAACCTGAACATCTACTGAATATTTATCAGTAACCTTTCCTGCATAAAAATCACCTAATTCAATTAAAGCTTGATTTCCCTTTACGTAATAATTTGTTATCCTAGACTCTTTGTCATCATCATTTGCTTTAATACTTTTTGAAGTCCATCCTTCACCAAGATTCTCTATAATCTTCGATTGTATTGATCCATTATTTTTCTGTCCTTCACCAATCCATTTGATACGTATATATGCCAACTGCATACCATCTGGAATCTGTTCTAATACACGATAACTTCCAGATAAGTCTCCTGAATAATTTACTTTAAAGGCCCATGACGCATATAAACCAGCACCTGTTTCTTTTAATTCTTCTTTTACTATTTTAGTCTTTGGTCCCCCAACCGTATTCTTATCCGTACCATCCATATTACTTTTAATGCTTTGACCATCATAAGTAAATGTTTGGCCTAATTCTTTTAAAATGTTTTTACCACCACAAAGATCCTTTGTAGCATTACCCCTTTCAATAAAATTTACTCCATCATCACTGGTTTTTATACTATTTTTAAAAACATATGTTTCACGATATTTAGTTGGTAAACTCTCTGGTTCACTTGTAACCACAAAATAAAGATTATTGTCATTTCCTAAAGTTATATCTTGAGTTGATTTCAGTGTTAATTCACTGTATCTATCTTCACCAGAAAAATTCTTACTACTTTCCATACTTTGTTCAAATAAATTTTTATCTAATTCTTTTAATGTATTATTATTCAATAAACCCGTTAGATCATTACTATTGATTTCATCAGGAATCACACCTTGATAAACTCCAACTAAAGAATCAGAATGTAGATATGAAGTTTTCAAATCTTTATCTGTAGATATACAATCTTGAAATACAGTTCCTTTTGGTATAGATGTACCCTTCACTTCAATCAGCCAATATAACTTACCATTAGTCCAAGAAGTTGCATCCTTTTCTGCCCTAACATAATCCCAAGCTTTTTTATGTACATTCATACTATAATTACCAGAAACAATTACTTCTTTAGAATTCGATACAATATCCGATATTTCAATATCTTTTCCATTTCGATTTACTTTTCCACTTAATGTAAATGTATTCTTCAAATTCAATTCCGTAAAAGAAGCAGTTTTTGATTTAGCTACATAATATGTAAATCTATACGCATTATTTCCGTTCTTCCAACCCATATCAGAAGGCATTAGGCTAAACTCATGTAAGGAATCAATTTTAACCCATTTTGTTTCCTCTGTTTGATAAGTATTTTTCGCAGAATCATATTGCAAGCTTTCAACCTTGACATACCCCACATACACCATCTTATCTGTATTTAGACTATCCTTCATTTGAACACTTGTTACATCAAACTCATTTTTTGTTTTGTTCACATCAACTGTATACTCATAACTACCTTTAGGCACGACAAAAGAATTATCTGTTGATAAATCTTGTTTAATGTGACCATTCTCAATCAAATATTTTCCTTCTCCATTAGAAATCGTTATTGTTTTTTCATCATTTGTTTTTTCACTGACACTCTTTTCACTCCATGAATATCCATCTAAAGTTTGTACATTGTAAACACGATCGACCGCATCATTAAAATTCTTACCTGCATTTGAAGCAGAAAACAAATAACGATTTTTTACATCTAATGTCCCAGATTTAATAGCCGCAAAAGCCTCTGGTTTTACAGTTAAAGTGTATGTCACATATAAAGAATCTCCAGGGTTTATTGTAATCGGCTTATCCGTTTTGCCAGTTAATTTAAATCTTGTTGGATTTACATGTGAATCTGTCCAATCTTTTTTATACTCACCCTGATTCAATGACCACAAAATCTGAATATCTTTAATTTCTTCAAAATCTTGTTTCCCATCTCCTTTTTTGTAAAACTTTACTGAATCTTTATTATATGAAATATATTCTAATGCTCTACTGTCTGTTTTAATATTATCTCCCGCATAATTCAAATCATCAAAAAGTTCAAAATTCTTCAGTGAATAATTACTTCCATCTTTATGTAATCCAAATTCTAGTTTGTAAGGAATCAAATAATTACCATTCGCATCCTTTTTTATATCTCCATCTACACTTTTTTTCATCAAATCACTGTAATTAATTTGTGGAACAAAATTTGCCTTGCTATTATCCCTATCATAAACAATATTTTGATTCGTTTTAGAATAAACATGAGCTTCGTTCGTAATTGTATTTCCGTTTAAAGCTTTATTATCTGCCAACTTTACATAATATGTAAGGACACGCTTTTCATTTGATGCCATATCACCAATATTCCAAACTAAACTTCCTGGATTAAGTTTTTCAGCTGCATTTGCTTTAGGTATAGGATTTACCTCATCACTAGTCTCAACACCCAAATATACTTTTCCATGTTCAGAGCTTGTATTATTTTCAATCGTCTCAAATGGATGCGGTTTATCCGCATTACCTTCAAGTATAGTTTCAGTTTTATCAATTCCAATATATGACACTAAATCTTTACTTTGAGTAAATCTATCAACAACAATTATATTTTTAGCACCATTTGAACCTGCTTTAACTGTAATGGAGTATTTAATATAATCATCGTTTTTATCTTTTCCATCTTTACTACAAATCTTATTTACACTTATATCGCCAAATCGTTCTAAAAAATCCATTCCATAATTCAATTTAATACCATTTATGTTAGTATCTAATTGACCATTAGAATCTAATCTGCTTAAATCAATCTTTCCTTCCACATAAAATTCACCAGAAAACGTACTCGTTTCCGCTCCAGATCCATCTAATAATTTTTTTAAATAACCTTCAAAATAAGTGACAACAACTTTACCATTAGAGGCATTGATTTCACCGATTTTTTTATTTGTGTCTTTATCCATCATTGGAGCAGTTATACCTACAAAACTTAAAAAATTTGGAAGATTATAAGTAAATTTACAATTACACTTTTCCATAAATTCTTTTGTATGAATTTTCTGGAATTTAACTAAAATCTTTAAACTCGTATTATTCGGACTTTCTCCATTTGAGATTTCCGTCCATTGATCATTATTCTTTACATACAAAATGGTGGACTCAATATAATCTGGATGGTCATTTAAAACAAAATCTAAATTCGTTTTGGGCTCTTCTTGCTCATCTGTAGTTTGTTCAGCATCTTTTAATTCTGGTTCTGAAACTGTTTCTACTTCTTCACTAGGTTCTGTTGTATCTGGTTGCGTATTCTCCTCTTCTACAGGCTGTTCTTCTTCCTTTTCGTAACAATCTTCAGTATGTGTATGTTCTTCTTTATCACAAATTAACTTGTCATCTTGATAACACTCTTCAGTATGAGTATGTTCTTCCATTCCACAAATGGTTTTACCCTCTAAAGTAATGGCCGGAAGAGTCAGTGCATAAACCACGCAAAAAACAACCACGCAAGAAAGGGCTAAAGTAATCCTTTTCCATTTCTTTAACCTTGCTTTATCCTTAAGTAGTTTTTTTATATATTCCGAAACCATACTCTCTCACCTACTTTACACTTCCTATTTGATCAAAAGGCCAAATTCTAAAAATAATCTGCCCCTCTATTTGTTCTTTCGAAATATCTCCAATTACTCTACTTCTAGAATCTATAGAAGTATCCCTGTTATCCCCCATTAAAAACCAATGCGATTCAGACACCTGGTGTGGAAGATCAATATCACAATTTCCTAAAGCTTTTTCATTAAGATACTTTTCATCCAACGCTTTACCATCCACACTCACATTGCCATTCACATCAATATCGACCCATTGACCAGGACCTGCAATAACACGTTTTACCAACAACTTATTTCCCTGCCAAAAAGCTACAATATCTCCCGACTTTAAATCCGTATTCTTTACAGAAACAACATACTGACCCTGTTCTAAAGTAGGAGACATACTATAGCCATAAATAGATAATACGGGCATCCATAAAGTAGCTACTAAAACAGAAATGGCAGCTACTACAACCAATATACCAATCGTCCCCTTTAAAGTTTTACGATATACAGCCCTATCATTTAACCGCTTCTGCTCCGATTCTATTTCTTCCATTGTTAAATCATTTGAATTTGTAGTATCCTTTTTCATCTCGCAAATGACATCCACCAACTCACTACGACTCAAATGCTTTAAATCTTTCTTCTCCATATCTAACCCCTATATTTATTGGTAGCGCTTACTTCAAGTTAGTAAAAAAAAGTCTACCTTGTCAACTTGTAAACCACTTTAGTAAAAAAATATTGCACAAATTATTAATAATGTATTCATAAATACATCAAATATCCCTTACCTATCAAACATTTTAAGATTCCCTAACTTTTAACAACTTAAATATTACGCGCCTTAAAGCATTTTTTCAAACGACAAAATAACCACGGTTATATTTATTTATAGTTATATATAGCTTCACATCTATATTTAACAGTTATTTTTACTTTTTGGTTATATATGCGTCCCCCCCCCGAAATAAACTCGATTAAAATGTGCAACAGAATTGTTAAAATGTACAAAAGAAAAGCAGGACTCATTACGAGCCCTTTTCTCCCTATAATTCAATTGTAAGGTATTTTAATCCACCATATTTAACTTGATAACGATAAATATTATACATAAGTTCTAACCACTCTGTATCTGTAATCTGCTTTTTGCCAATACAATCTATCATCATGTTTTCAGACTTTTTTAAACACTCCATATTCTGAACCCACTTTTTATAATTCTTACTATTCGGCTCTAGTGCCATGTCTATGAGATCATCATACTTCTCATTTACAGCCTTATATATAACTCGAATATTCTCAATTGTAGGCTTTTCGATAGTATCAATGTAATCAAAAAATCTCATATATATTACCACTCCTTTGCATCGAACTACCCACATTATAAACCGCAAATATATACCTTGTATAGAAAAAAGTGTCAATTAAGACACTTTTTTGAATATGTTTATGATCTGATTTTCTAATACATTCACATCAATCGGCTTAGAAATATGCCCATTCATACCCGCTTCTATGGCCATTTTCTTATCTTCCTCAAACGCATTGGCCGTCATAGCTAGAATTGGAATACTTGCCTTTTTTACATTCTCAAATTGACGAATTCTTCTAGTCGCCTCATACCCATTCATATTTGGCATTTGAATATCCATCAAAATCAAATCATACAAATCTGCATCCACTTCAGACAACCGATTTATACAAGCTAAACCATCCTCAACACGATCCAATATTAAACCACTCTGTTCAAGTATGGCCATCGCAATCTCGGCATTTAAATCATTCTCTTCCACAAGTAAAACACGCTTGCCTTCTAAGATGGATTTTTCATCCAGAACATCTAATTCTTGATTCAATTCTATGGATTTCTCATCCGCTATTCTATGCTCAAAAGTAACAGTGAAACAAGTCCCCTCACCAAGCTTACTCTTTACACAAATATCTCCATCCATCATATCCACAAGATTCTTGACAATCGCCATACCTAGACCTGTACCTGACACTTTTCCAATCGTTGTATTGTATTCTCTAGAAAAAGAATCAAACAAAGTTGGAAGATAATCTTCACTCATACCAACACCCGTATCTTTAACTTGCGTTTGAATTCTGACATAACCAGATCTTTCACAATCGAGTTCCTTCACATCAATCTCAATATGACCACCTTCAGGCGTATACTTAAACGCATTGCCCACTAGATTCATTAAAATTTCACGAATCTTAAAACCATCCCACAACACATGTGTATGATCAACATCCACACTCGTTGTAAATACGATATTCTTTTCTTGTGCACTCGACTCGAATACGTTCTCGATTTCTTCGACTACAAGCCCGATTTGCTCGGCTCTTTCTTCGACAACCATCTTACCGCTCTCAATACGCGCCATATCCAGCACATTATTAATGATTGAAAGCAATAGCTTGCCACTCTGTTCTATCTTATTTTGATAATCTACTAGGATTGGATCTGTCAAGTACTGCTTCATCAACTCATTGTAGCCAAGAATCACATTCATAGGCGTACGAATATCATGCGACATATTGTTTAAGAAATCCGTTTTCGCCTTATTCGCCTCTTCCGCCACAATATATGCCTCTTTTAATTTTGCCTCCTGCATACGTTCCTTCTTGATCAAATCATCAATGTTTCTTGTGCCAATCACCGCCACACGACTACGATCCTTTTTATAAACATACGCAATACGTGTCTGATGATAAAGAATACGATCACCCATTTTAAATTCATAGGTCATTGAAAAATCATCTTGCTTTGAACATAACGCATCTAACGAAAGCTGATCTAAGAAATTTTCACGACTTTCATCCGTCACAATCTCATCGGCATAAGCCGGCAATAATGCACACCACTGATTTTCATATTTACGACAAAAATCCGCAATACGCTTACCATTCTCACCCACTTCACGATATGAAAAGATTTGACCACTATCCAACTCCAACAATAATACGGAAAAATATTCTTTACCAAGACCCTCAATAATCTCTCTTTGAAGTTCTAATACTTTTTCCCTCTTTACAATTTCATCAATCGGACGAAAACCCATTATAATCTTAAAATGATTCAAATCCTCATACAGAAAAACAGCCCTCGCCCCAAAATTCGATACTCCATTCTCATCCGGAACAATTTGAAACTGCCATTCTAAAGAACCCTGTTCCTTTAATGTACGCATTAAAGAAGCATTCGATAAAAGATCCATATAATTTGGACCAGAATCCTTCATCAGTACATTATCATAGAAATAATTTAAATTTTCACTATAACTATGCCAATTCATTTCAGCACAACTCGCATTCTGCTTAATCACTTCCACTGTATCTTGTTTCAAGTCACAAAGCACTAAAGAAGTATAATCCATAGTCAGTGCTGATAAAATATTATTCTGTTCCTTTTCCCGAATAAACTCTGTCATATCCGAAATATGTCCATGCAGTATAGAATTTCCCTCTATCTCTACACTCTCACTCACATAGTGATATCCATCTTTTCCTAACAAGCGAAAAACAGAATTGAATAAATCTATCTCTCTATCCTCTGGATGCACCATATTCATTAATTTATTATCAAATCGAGTTTCAATCTCTTCTTTTGACCAACCCAAGATCTCTTGAAATTTTAAACTCACATATAAAAAGGGATATCCATCCTCCAATGAACACCGATGATATCCACCCATATGCCCACACACTTCTTGAATTGTCAAATCATTATCTATTATCTTCATAGCCATTCCCCTAATAATATTAACTCTATCAAACTCTCAACCCTATTTCAATCCACTAAAAACTATGGTTATATTCCCATTAAATAAAAGTAAACTAATTTAACTATATAGTAACACAAATTACGTTTAAGTTAGTTGTATGCGTTTACACCTAATTAAAAAGTACAAATTGTACTAAAAAGTGCAAATAAAAAAGGTACCTAAAGTACCTTAATTGCTTCTACGCTTTTTACGACTATGAATATTCTTAGACACACTACGAATATTTAATAGTGGAGCCAAGAAAATGATAATTGGATATATTTCCAAACGACCAATCAACATCGCAAAAGATAAGACAATCTTCGAAAAATCCGAGAACATGGAGAAGTTTCCCATTGGACCACAAAGACCATATCCTGGACCTACATTGCCAATACAAGTCATAGCGGATGTAACTGTTGTCTCAAAATCAAAGTTATTAAATGAAACCAAGAACAACAAGACACCGACAATAATAATGAAACTACAAAAATAAGCCATGATCTGATTGACCACCTCTGTATCCACTACTTTACCATCCATTGTGATGGCTTCTACTTTTTGTGGATGTAGCAACTTTTGAATATCCAATTTGATTTTCTTCACAATAATCAAAAGACGACTTACCTTCACACCACCACCAGTCGAACCAGCACTCGCACCACAGACTGTTAATAAGAAGAGGATCATCTTACTAAATTGTGGCCAGACACTATAATCACAACTCGAATATCCCGTTGTCGTTATAATTGAACCCACTTGAAAACTTGCCAAACGAATGGATTTGAATACATCAAAATTATACATGGATAAAATATTCAATGTGATACAAGTAATTGAGAATAGAATAATACCTAAATATGTACGCAACTCTTCATTTTTAAAGACCTGTTTGAAATCTTTGATTAATAAAAAGTAGTACATATTAAAGTTCACACCAAATAAAATCATGAAAATCGTAATGATTACTTCATAATACGCATTGTTGTAGGCACCAATACTCGTGTTTTTAATCGCAAAACCACCGGTACCCGCCGTACCAAACGTATTACATAACGCATCAAACAATGGCATCTTGCCAATCAATAGTAAAATGACCTGAATGACAGTCAATCCCATATACATGGTATATAAAATCATAGCAGACTGACGCATACGAGGTACTAATTTACCAATAGTTGGGCCAGGCGCTTCCGCACGCATGATATGCATATCACGATCATTTGACTTTGGAAGTAAGGCCAAAATGAAAACCAAGATACCCATACCACCAATCCAGTGCGTAAAGCTACGCCAGAATAATGTGGCATGCTTTAAATTCTCAACTTCCGTTAAAATACTTGAACCTGTCGTTGTAAATCCAGACACAGCTTCAAAGAAACAATCCACAAAAGAAGGAATTTCGCCCGACAAATAGAATGGTAATCCACCAAAGAAAGAAACAACGATCCAGGCAAGACCTACCGCAAGCATTCCGTCTTTGGCAAAATAAGAATTCGTTCTCGCCTTTTTACGCGTTAAACCATATCCTAAAACCAAACAAATCCCAATCACAATCAAGTAAGAATCATATAATCCTTCTTGATAAATCAAATCCACAATGACCGGCAACACCATTAAACAGGCTTGCGCAATAAGCACCATCCCCAATACGTTACCAATCATAGTCCAGTTGAGTTTATGTATATTATGCTTAAGATAGTAAATCATTGATATCCCTCAATCCTGCAACCCTACTAATAATAATAACCGTATCCGATAGTTGAATACGCGTATCCCCAGTTGCCACCTTAGAAACACCTTTATGTGTTACATACGCAATGATAATACCCTTACGAATATTTAGATCCTTAATTGGCACATCAATAAAACGACAATTGTCACGCACTCTAAATTCTAAAGCCTCTACCTTGTCATCCACGAGCTTGATCAAAGATTCAACGTTTGATCCAACCGTATTCTGCATAGCACGAACATACTGCACGATTTGGTTTGCGGTAATAAACTTAGGCGTAATTGAATTTTCAAGACCCAACTTTTCCAACAGGAAACCTAAAGAAACACGATTTACCTTAGGAAGCACATGCGTAACACCATGACTTTGGGCAAACATCGAAATAATGACATTCTCCTCATCATTATCTGTAAGAGCGATAAAGGCATCCATTTCCTCTAATGATTCACTCAATAATAATTCATGATCCGTTCCATCTCCATGAATCACTGTTGCCTGTGGGAATTTTTCAACCAAGTTGATACACTTCTCTTTATTCAACTCAATAATTTTAACGGCCATACCCAATTCAAGTAACATGCTCGTTAAATAATATGTGATACGACCACCACCAACAATCATAACCTCATTCACTGTACGATCACTTAAAATACCAATCTTAATAAAGAAACGCTCTAATTGCGTTGTTGAACCTGTTAATGTGAGACGGTCATTTGCACAAATCACCGTATTTCCATTTGGAATGATGACTTCACCATCACGCAAAATCGTCACAAACAAGACTTCTGTCTTAAAACGACGATTGATATCAACCACACGCATATTTATAAGTGGGGAATTTTCTGTTACCTTAACTTCAGCAAGTTCAATTCTTCCCTTCGCAAAAGACGATACTTTAATGGAATTTGAGAAACGAATTGCGCGCAAAATTTCACGAGCCGCCGCCTGCTCTGGATTGATACTCATACTCAACCCCAATTCATCTTTAATCAAACGAACTGTATTATTGTATTCTGGATTACGAATACGAGCAATGGTATGTCTAGCCCCCAATTTTTTTGCCAATAAACAACAAATAATATTCCGAGAAAAAATCATAATTCTTTTTTTAAATAAACCATATCTACCAATTGCTTCCCTTCTTCAAATATCGGATGGTCATAATGATCTGTAAAAAATC
>ENA-ORRE01001020-ORRE01001020.1-human-gut-metagenome-genome-assembly--contig:-NODE-1020-length-19967-cov-6.064283_pt1 | contig 19967 bp, 20 predicted proteins | sample MGYA00242171_ERZ509126 | MGnify/ENA primary metagenome ERZ509126 (study PRJEB26280, sample SAMEA2338648) | human gut metagenome | biome: human gut; feature: human-associated habitat; material: faeces... | reverse complement strand
ACACAAAGGTAACGATAAAACGAGATTTATTATTTAGAGTTGCATCTTGTTTTATCTTTTTTATTGTTTCTTACAGTCTACTAATGTTTTAGAGCAAAAGCTTGTATGGTGCATAAAAAATAAATATATTTGCAGCCAAAAAAGGAGGTAAGTATGTTTGGTTCTTTTGACTTTCAGGAATTCTTAAGTGCATTTATCGTTCTTTTTGCTGTAATAGATATTATCGGTTCTATACCTATTATATTGAATTTAAAGCAGAAAGGAAGAAATGTGAATGCAAACAAGGCGACATTTATTTCATTCGCTTTGTTGCTTGGTTTTTTTTATGCCGGTGATATGATGTTGAAGCTGTTTCAAGTAGATATCGCTTCGTTTGCAGTGGCCGGTGCTTTTGTTATCTTTCTGATGTCATTGGAGATGATATTGGATATCGAAATATTCAAGAATCAGGGCCCTATCAAAGAGGCTACGCTGGTGCCGTTGGTATTTCCTTTGTTGGCCGGTGCCGGTGCTTTTACGACTTTGCTTTCGCTGCGTTCCGAATATGCTCCGGTTAACATTGTGATAGCGTTGGTGTTGAATATGGCATGGGTGTATGTGGTTTTAAAACTGACCGACCGTATAGAACGTTTCTTGGGAAAAGGCGGTATCTATGTGATTCGTAAATTCTTCGGTATTATTCTTTTGGCTATCTCTGCCCGACTTTTTACCGCTAATTTGACTCTCCTGATAGAGCAGTTCCAAAATTTGAAATAGAGTTAATTGTCTTATCACTGTATTTATTGTAAGAGGGCTGTGTCAAAATACCAAAGCAACTGTCATATTGTTGCGTTTTTCATTTTGACACAGTTTCTTGCAACAGTTATTTAGCGTGGACTATGTATTTTTTCATTCCTTCGGTGAAGAATATCTCATATTCGCCTTTTTCTCCTGAGCAGATGAAATATGCTTCTAATTCGGGATGTTTTGCACAGAAAGCTTTTGCGTCATCGAGTCCCATTACCATAAATGCAGTGGCATAGGCATCGGCTGTGGCACAATCATGGGCGATAACAGTGGAAGAAAGAATACTGTGTTGTACCGGATAACCTGTGCGGGGGTCGATGGTATGGGAGTATTTCTTTCCACCTTTATAATAGAAGTTGCGGTAATTACCTGATGTTGCCATTCCTACGTTGCTTATTTCAAGAATTGTCTGTAGCTCCTGATTGACAGACAGGGAATCATCTATTGGTTTGTTGATTCCTATTCTCCATGCGTTCATTTTAGGATTCTTTCCGTTCACAATAACCTCTCCGCCAATGTCAATCATATAGTTTTTAATACCTTTACTGTTGAACAGCCGTGCCACTACATCCACTCCGAAACCTTTGGCAATAGCACTGCAGTCCAGCATTATACGCTCATCGGCCTTTATTATTTTTTCATTGTTCTGTAACTCTATCTTTTGGTAGCCGATAAGCTGCTTAAGGCTATCCACGGTCAGTGAGTCTAAAGAGATGGACTTCTTAAATCCAAATCCCCAAGCATTAGTCAAGGGAGCCACTGTTATGTCAAATGCTCCATCGGTTTCTTCGGATACTTTATGAGCCAGATTAAATACATGGGTGAATAGTGTGTCAAGAACCACCTCTTCATTATGGTTGATGTGGCTAATGACCGAATTGGGGTTGAAAGGAGACAAGGAATTATCTACTTTTTTCAATTCAGCTTCGATTTCTTTCTTTAAATCTTTGTCACTTTGGTAGGTGATTTTATAGACTGTGCCGAAAATAAATCCTTCGTCTGTGCGGAAAGGAGGTTGCTTTTTCAGAATAACAACCGTTCCCACAATCAGCACCACAAGGAAAGGTAACTGCCAGATTAGTTTCTTCTTATTCATAATATTATAGTTAGTTGAAATAAAGATGTTCTATTAAGATTTTTATGCCGATGGCTATCAGGATTAAGCCTCCCCATAACTCCATCCGAAGGTTAAACCGCTTTCCACAGAACACACCTATCAGATTGCCTGTCAAAGACAGGACGAAGGAGGCAAAGCCGATAATTGCTATTGGAGAAAGAATAGACATGAACGAATTCATGCCTACGAAAGCAAAAGAGATGCCGACAGCCAGTGCATCGATGCTGGTAGCTACGGCTAATGCCAGTACCACTCTCAGACGGGTGGGGTCAAAACAACATTTATCGTCGTTGCTGAACCCTTCTTTTATCATTCGTCCTCCTAGAAAAGCCAAAAGCCCGAAAGCTATCCAGTGGTCATAGTCTTTTATTAAATGGCTGAACCGGCTGGCGCAGAACCATCCTATAAGAGGCATAACGGCCTGAAAAAGTCCGAAAAAGAATGCCATTACAAAAAAAGTGCGCCGGCAGATGCGACGCATGATGATTCCGCTTGTTATGGACACTGTGAAACAATCCATAGCAAGACTGATTGCCAAAAGCCAAATCTCTAGTGCGTTCATTCACTAAAAAGGTAATTTATAGATTAAACTGTATGTTCCGATAGCAAAATGGTTGGCTTTATTTTTGCCGAATCCGGGGATGTACCAGGGTTCTGTGTTTTCTGTCTTCTTCATGCTGGTGCGTACTCGGTAGCGCACAGAAAGTCCCATATAGAAATTCTTATATACTTTGGTCGTAAGTCCTCCTACCAGTTCTACCCAGCCGACATTGCTTTTCACCCCATTGTAGGTAAACGGGACGGTGATGTTTCCCCAAGTTGGGTCGACCATTGCCGGACCATCCACATCGTATGTGAAAGAGGTGAAGCCATAGCGTATGCCTCCGTATGCGTAGCCGGGAAGATGAGGCTTTTTAAAAAGAATGTTGTAATTCATACCGATACGAAAATAAGGTGCTGAAGCCTTATAATGAATATTGGTTTCGTCATCGGTCGTGTCTGTATGGCCGTAGCCGATTTCCACGATAGGGATAAAGCGGTTTTTTAAGTTTACTTCCACACTCACCTCGGCACTGGTAAAGTCACTGCCGAATATTTTACTCCCCAGACCAAATACGTCCAAGCCGACATATGTACCCTGATACAGAGGTACGGTGGCTTTTTCTTCTGTGATCGCCATCTTCTTCTCTTGGGCTGTCGAGCGTAAGGGGTATACCAGCAAGCTACTCCCTAATAGTATAGTATATATTAAAGTTCTTCTTTTCTTCATTGTTGATATCCGGGTTTACAATCACTACAGAATCCAGTGAGTTTGTTGTATAATTGATATTTTCCACCTGATAGAACATCATGGCGCCGCATTCTATATCGCTGATGAAAGGAATACTGCGATGTGTTATTTCAATCACATCTTTCAGCTTTTCATTATAATGTATCGTATAGGTGGTTTTTGATGTATAACTGAGTGGGAGGCTGAAACTGCTCAAGTCACTTTCTTTGTTGTAGAGGGTATCTGTCAGGACAGAGTCTTTCACAACTTTGTCTGTTATGGTTCCGTCCGGCAATGTGTCTTTTACCGTTACGTCGGCCACGGTCGTACCTGTAATGGTGACTTCTGAAGTCAGTTTGACAGGCGAATGGCTGTCACTGCTCAGCAAGTCGAAATGCGCAAGGGATGTTGTACTCAGGGGACAATCGCTTTCACTGCACCCCTGCCAGAAGTATCCTGATGCGGTCAGGAGCAATAATATGATAATTGGTAACTTCTTCATTCTCAAAACTCTTCTTCTATTTTATAGTTGTTGCGTTCGGGAGCGTTGCGTGCTATCAGTTCACCGATGAATCCGGCAAGGAATAATTGTGTTCCCAGTATCATTAACGTCAAAGCCAGATAAAAATAGGGTGAATCCGTTATCAGGGTATAAGGCAGGCCGTTTGTGAGGTTGTATAGTTTATGTGCGCCGATGATAACCACAGAGATAAACCCGAAGATAAACATCAGTGAGCCTAAAAAGCCGAACATGTGCATAGGTTTGACACCGAACTTGGACAGGAACCACAAGGTGATTAAATCAAGATATCCGTTGAAGAAACGGTTCAGACCGCCAAATTTGGTTTTTCCGAATTTACGTGCCTGATGGTGGACTACTTTTTCTCCGATTTTAGAGAAACCGGCATTTTTTGCCAAATAGGGGATATAGCGGTGCATTTCACCGTATACTTCGATGTTCTTGATTACATCCCGGCGATAGGCTTTGAGCCCGCAGTTGAAGTCATGCAGGTTGCTGATGCCGGATACGGCACGTGCTGTAGCGTTGAAAAGTTTGGTGGGGATGGTCTTTGACAAGGGATCGTAGCGTTTTTGCTTGTAGCCCGAGACCAAATCATATCCTTCCTTGGTAATCATTCTGTAGAGTTCGGGAATTTCGTCCGGGCTGTCTTGTAAATCGGCATCCATTGTGATGACCACATTGCCCTGTGCCTTCTCGAAGCCGCAATAGAGTGCAGGAGATTTGCCGTAATTACGGCGGAATTTGATTCCTTTCACTTTATCCGATTGGGCGCGGAGATTTTCTATCACCTCCCAAGAACGGTCTGTGCTGCCGTCATTTACAAATATTACTTCATAGCTGAAATGGTTGGCGTCCATCACGCGTTGAATCCACGCAAAGAGTTCCGGCAACGATTCCTCTTCATTATATAACGGAATAACTACAGATATATCCATGTTTTATAGTTTTTTCGGTTTACGCATAATCAGCAATGCCGTAGGGATTGCTATCAGCATGCCGTAAAATATATTATTTGATATCAATTGGAAAGTGATTTGCAATGGAGACAGTGCCGCCACCATATCAAAGGCTTCCTGCAATTGGTCAATAGAAGGCAATAGCTCTGTCTGGGCCGTTGTCTTGAATTGGTTAATCATATTCTGATAGAATTCAAAAACAAAACCGCCATCGATGAAACGGAAATAGATGTAATGGACTACTGCTACAAATAGGGACGCAAACATATACATGAATATCGTAAACAACAATGCCTTCCCAAAGCTGATAGCATTGTTACAATAACGGTTTCTGTATTTTTTTGCAAAAATATACCCCAAAAGAGGGACGCCTAATGTAAGGACAATAAACAGGAGTAATAGGAAAGGTATTCTCAATCCTAAAGGAAAAAGCATGAACTTAAAGGACCAAAGCAGTCCCATGCCCGTGCCATAGCGCATTGCGCATTCTTGAAGAGTCGGTTTACGTTCAGTCATTATTAATAAGTGCACAAAATTAATAAGTGCACAAAAGTACGGCTTTTATTAGGAATACATGCTATATTTAGGGGTGAAAAATGTATTTTTTCTGCTAAAATCAAAAAAAAGTGCATGAGAGTATTGTAGTTTTAAAAAATATATCTACCTTTGCACTCGCAAAACAAAAATGGGTAAGTCCTATACGGCCAGCTCCTGATGAATCCTCCAGGGCTTGATCGCAGCAAAGGTAGTTGGTTGTAGCGGCGCGATATAGTAAGCTTACCCACCCGCCTCTTTAGCTCAGTTGGCCAGAGCACGTGATTTGTAATCTCGGGGTCGTTGGTTCGAATCCGACAAGAGGCTCAGAAAGACAAAAGGAATGGAGCAGGTCTTCATTCCTTTTTCTATTTATATATTATCCAGCTAATTTTTTCTTCATGAAGGAAACAAATATTGCGACTGCATCTTTACCGCAGCAATGTCGCCCGGCCGTAAAAGAACTTTTAAAGGAAATATATGGTTATACCGATTTCCGTGATTTTGAAGTCTATAATGATTTGTCTTCCGGCAAAGGTAAATTGAAAATCTCCCAAGGACAGTTGATAGAAGAGGTTATTGAAGAGTCTGAAAAATCAATGAAGACAGACGACTCTGTTTACAATTTCTTGTTGACGGCGCCCACGGGAGCCGGTAAATCTTTACTGTTCCAGCTTCCAGCCATTTATCTGGGGCAAGCCTATCAGTTGCTTACGATAGTGATTTCTCCGCTGAAGGCTTTGATTGTCGATCAAGTGGAAAATTTGCGTGATTTGGGATATGAAAGAGTGTCTTATGCATCTTCCGATCTTTCGCCGGAAGAAAAGAATGAGGCATACCGTCAGGTCCGCGAGGGGGAGACTGATTTATTTTATCTTTCTCCTGAGTTATTATTGGCTTATGACATTAAACATTTTATAGGTGACCGGCGGATTGGGTTGATTGTGGTGGATGAGGCGCATACGGTAACTACATGGGGTAAGGAATTCCGTGTGGATTACTGGTTTTTGGGACGTCATCTGGAGAATCTGAAAAAGAATCAAGGATATACTTTCCCAGTTTTTGCACTGACTGCAACTGCCGTCTGGAATCCTCGCGGGGGGAATGATATGGTTTTTGAAACCATCCGTTCCTTGCGTATCGACCCCTGCAGACTGTTTGTGGGAACGGTGAAGCGCGAAAATATCGGCTTTGATATTCGCTTGCTTACTATCGGGGAAGACGAAAATTATGATAGGGCAAAACAACGTGTCATTATCGGACGTACCGATGATTTTTTGGAAGAACATAAAACCATCATGTATTATCCTTTTGCCGGTAGTATAGATACCCGACTTAAAATGTGGGTGCGGTCTACCAACTGGCGATTGGTTTCTTCTTACTACGGAAAGAAGGACAAGGCTCAGAAGGCAGCGATTGTCGAGGCCTTTAAGGAAGGTGACAAACGCATGATTATTGCGACAAAAGCATTCGGTATGGGTATTGATATTAGCGATATTGACCGGGTGTATCATGTGGCTCCTTCGAGTACATTTGTCGACTATATCCAGGAGATAGGACGTGCGGCGCGTGACAAGAAGATTAAAGGCGTTGCGGCTACCGACTTTCACGAACGGGATTTCTATTTTATGAAGCGTTTACATTCTGCCGGAGCCATCACACAGAATCAGTTGGGGATGATTTTGAAGAAGCTTTGGGAAATCTATTTAATGAAGGGAAAAAACCGGGAGATGCAAGTGTCCTTGTCGGACTTTGAGTTTGCAGTGAAACTGCCTCGCAAGCAGAACAAGTTGGAGTACGAATCGGATTTGGGGCAAGTGATAAAAACAGCCTTGTTATGGATAGAGGAAGATTTATCCAGCCGTTTTGGAGGACATCCTGTTGAGATAAACTCCCGGACGCTTTTTACAGATGGATATGTACAGGAAAAGACGGGGGATGTTGCTTTCAAGGAAACGTACAAAAAGTTTATGACTCCCGTTGTCGGTGCGGAAGGTATTTATAAGGTATCTTTTGAAGCATTGTGGGAGAGTTGTTTCTCGGAAATGGGTTATCGGGAGTTCAAACGCGATTTATATAATGGCAATTTGTTTGAGGGCGTCCGTGCGGCGGCTGTCGGCAAACATGAAGTGTTGTTGAAAGAAGATGCGGGAGATATAAGTACAAAACTGGCCGGTCTGTTGAAACGCTTGAAAGACTTACTGACTGTCAGCCTATATGGTAATAAGGGTAAGTTTGAAGAAGATGATTTGCGCAGTATCTTTGCCGAATACGATATGGATGTTCCTTCGGCCAAACGTTTCCTTTCCTCTTTGTTGGAATCGAGAGTGGAGGAGGGAAGAAGTGTCAGTTATATCAGCAGTACAAAGAAAAAGGATGAAGACAAGTTGATTTTTACTGTTACCCGAGGTTTTGATTTATTGCTTTCACGCTATCAGAAGCTCTGTTCTCAGCGTATTACAGGAGTGAAAGGAGATTTGTTGTTGTTCTACATCACGCCTTTTTCAGACCTTAATATGCTTCTCAATCTTTTGTCAATGCTCAATGTGGTCGATTTTACTGTCGAAGGTGGTGTGCCTTCGGTAGAGGTAACTGTCAATATGCCCGAAGTGATAGAAAGAGAAGTGGCATCGGGAGCCTATAAAAATTTCGTGCTTGAGAACAATGAAAAGATATTCCTTGAGCAGATTGAGCTGTTCCAATTGTTTTTCGGTAATACTTCCTTGGATGATGAGCGCAGATGGGAGTTTATAGAAGACTATTTCACGGGAATGAGTGTGGATGAGATGAAGAAGAAATATAGCCCCTTGGGATAGGACTAAAAGGTAGTGTGTCAAAACTAAACCGGGCTATCCCATCGTCAGCTGTAGGGGCAGGGTTTGCCTGTCCGAAGACACAAAGCAAACTGTTTTCGGCGAGCGAACCTCGCCCCTACGAACGAAACGACAGCATTATCCACGTTTTGACACACTTCCGAAATGATATGTCAGGCGGTGACTTTACATGCCTTCTTATACTTTGAAGTCATGTGCAATCTTTTTATATCCGTAAACGGCACGGTTTCCCAATTCTTCTTCTATGCGGAGCAGCTGGTTGTATTTTGCCATACGGTCACTACGGCTTAATGAACCGGTCTTGATTTGTCCGCTGTTGGTTGCTACCGCGATGTCGGCAATAGTCGCATCTTCCGTCTCACCCGAACGGTGGCTGGTGACAGTGGTGTAACCATTGCGTTGAGCCATTTCGATGGCATCCAACGTTTCGGTCAGCGAACCGATTTGGTTTACTTTAATCAGGATAGAATTGGCACAACCTTCGCTGATTCCTTTCTCCAGGAACTTCACATTCGTTACGAACAGGTCGTCACCTACCAATTGACAGCGATTTCCGAGGCGTTCGGTCAGCATACGCCAGCCTTCCCAGTCATTCTCTGCCATGCCGTCTTCGATGGAATCGATAGGATAATCCCAGCACAGTTTCTCCAGATACGCCACCTGTTCCGATGCGGTACGCTTTTCACCTTTTGCTCCTTCAAATTTCGTATAATCATAGATGCCGTCATGGTAGAACTCTGATGAAGCGCAGTCCAAACCGATAGTGATGTGTTTGAAAGGTTCATAACCGGCAGCTTCGATGGCTGCCAAAATGCAATTCAATGCATCTTCAGTTCCATCCAGAACAGGAGCGAATCCTCCCTCGTCACCTACAGCAGTGCTCAGCCCGCGTTTCTTTAATACGGTTTTCAGCGCGTGGAACACTTCTGCTCCCATGCGCAATGCCTCGTGAAAAGACTTGGCACCGACAGGACGAATCATAAATTCCTGAAAAGCGATGGGAGAATCGGAATGCGAACCTCCGTTGATGATATTCATCATGGGCACGGGCAGTACATAAGTGTTTGTTCCTCCTATATATCTATATAAAGGTATGTCCAGATAATTTGCCGCTGCCTTTGCCACAGCCAGTGATACGCCCAGAATGGCATTGGCTCCGAGTTTGGATTTAGTGGGGGTACCGTCTAAAGCCAACATAGCCATGTCAATGCCGCGTTGGTCTAGTGACTCCATACCGGTCAATGCCGGAGCTATGATATTATTGATGTTGTCTACAGCTTTTAAAACTCCCTTTCCTCCGTAACGGGTCTTGTCTCCGTCGCGTAATTCCAGAGCCTCATGTTCACCGGTGGATGCACCCGACGGAACAGATGCGCGTCCCATAATACCGGATTCTAATGTCACGTCTACTTCCACAGTGGGGTTACCACGTGAGTCAAGAATCTCTCTTCCTTTAATCTTTGCTATTTTCATATTGATTCTAAAATTTAATTGGATGGTTTTATGTAATAACAAAGAAGGAAAGGATTTTGTTCTATTCACTCATCCAAACTCCGAGCATGACTCCGAAAATTCCCAGAACCACGCTACCAATCACATAAGCAAAGAAGGTCGGGTAAAAACCTGATTTTAATAATTGAAGGCTTTCATTGCCGAAAGTAGAGAAAGTGGTGAACCCGCCGCAAAGTCCAATGGTGAGCAACAGGCGTAACTCATTGGTGACATGGATGCGTGAGGCGAGCGTATAAAAAACGCCTATCAGTATGCACCCTAGAAAGTTGACGGCAAAAGTCCCCCATGGGAAAGCCGTCCCTGTCTGGCGGTGAATGGCAATGGTCAGTAAGTAACGAAGTACGCTTCCTGTTCCTCCTCCGATAAAGATATATAATAATGATTTCATAACTGCTACATTTTGATGCAAAAATAGCAAGGATTATTCATTCGAAGAGAAATTTTCTCAGTAATTATGGAAAGTTTTTCTTATCGGCTTAGAATAAGGGCTTTGGGATAGATGCCCAATTGTGAGGTAATGATTTAGCAACAATGCTTTTATTTAATGGTATATCACTGTCTTTCAAAAAATATAAATCCATCTTATGGAAATAGGTAATGGATTTGTAACGTGCTATCTTCTTCATCTTGCATCAAATGAAAGTGGTATGATTAGCTGATTGCAAAGGTACGAAAATTTCTTTAAGATTAGATTTTTATAAGATTGGGGGATACAAGATTTGTATAGTCACCATTCATCACAGCACCATTGGAAAATGTTGTACCACTATGAACCTTTATCCCATGCTGGGCATGTATGTGCCCGAAAAGATGCAAACGGGGTGCAACTACCGATATACGAGAAAGTAATTTTTCCGACCCATAATTGATGCTGTCATCAAAATCCAAAAAACCAAATGGAGGTGTATGTGTAATTAGCACATCGGTGTCGATTGGAATTCGTGAGTGGTTTAGGCTTTGCCGTTCTGTAATGCAATCACCCACAAACATCGGAATTCCATAAAATCTGATACCGTACAGTTCAATATCGGAGTTACACAAATAGTGGACATTGGCATCCAATCCATCTATACTTGCTCCATACAGACATTCATCATGATTGCCACAGATAAAAATCTTGTGCGGATAATCAAGGTCACAAAACCAATTCAAAAAATCGATAGCTTCTTGTTTGCTTCCATTCATAGTGAAATCGCCCGAATGAATAGCTATATCAGCTTCAGGAAAATCAGTCTGCCGCCTATGGCAACCATGAGTATCAGAAAGATGTAGTATTTTCATTTTTTTATTATCCACTCGCAAAGGTAATATACAGGTGTGTCAATTATTGTAACAACATGAGAAAAACTCAGTGTTGTATCACAAATTGGGACAGCTATCATCTAATTTTGCAGGAAATTAACCAAGTAAAGATAGAAAATTATGAAATGTATTGGAAGAAATGGTTTTAATTGTACTCAAAAATCAAGTGTAAAATCAGGGTTTACAGAATTGGATAAAATAACCGGTGGCTGGAATAATGGCGATTTGATTGTTGTTGGTGGTCGTCCTGCTATGGGGAAAACCGCTTTTGGGATGTCTATGCTCAGAAACATCTCCATTAGAAACAGGATACCTACCGCTTTTTTTTCTCTTGAATATTCCACCAAACAACTTATCGACAGATTCTGCAATATACTAAGTCGAGTTGAATGTGGTAAAACATACGATTATCAAGAGGGTGACGCTTCCGCTTTAAGCAAAGAAGAACTATTGCAGATTGAAGATGCTAAAAAACAAATAGATATAGCACCTATCTGCTTTGACGACACACCTGCATTGACCATGCAAGAGTTATATAAAAAGACAATCCGTCTGATAAGCGATTTTCAAGTGAAACTGATTGTTGTTGATTATCTTCAGCTGATGAGTGGCTCTGGGTTATCATACTCAAACAGACAAGAAGCAGCAGCTTGTATTGTACGTGGCTTAAAAACATTGGCTAAAAATTTGAATGTCCCTATTGTAGCGTTCAGTCAATTAAATCGTGGTATTGAAAATCGTGGAGATATCAATGAAAAACGGCCACAGTTGAATGATTTTGGTGAATTCCAAACTATTGAACAGGATGCAGATGTGGTCTGCTTTATCCATCGTCCTGAATACTATCGCATTTATACCGATGAAAATGGCAATGACTTACGTGGCATTGCTGAAATTATTGTTGCCAAGAATAGAAATGGAAAAACAGGAGACATCCGCTTGAAATTTGATTGTGGATGTAGAGGTTTTGAAGCTCTATACGAATAAGCGGTCTTCATGAATACTACTATCAATATATAATAATTCGGTTATGAAAACAATAGAAGGGTATGATGTGAAAATTTTCACAGATAATATCGACCAGAAAGCATTGGAGCGATGGGACGCAAATCTGAATTTCAAGAAGTTATAAAGAAAATGCGTAAGGAACAACTGAAGGCAGAGCCTTCTATTCCTGCCGAGCTTTGCTATGTGGAGGGAGAAGTTCGTGAACAATATCTTCACGATATGCGTATCTGCCAACAATGGGCAGTTCTCAACCGCAAACTCATATCAATACTGTTACTCAAATTCTTCCCGGATATAAAGTTTGAAAATGAGTTTGAATCAGTCCACAATTACATATCGGATGATAATGTCATACGGAAAGGTGCTATTTCTGCCGCCAAAGACGAGCAGTGCATCATCCCACTCAATATGCGCGACGGTTCACTGTTGTGCATAGGTAAGGGCAATACCGATTGGAATCGTTCCGCCCCACACGGTGCGGGACGTATATTGAGCCGCAGTCAGGCATACGAAGTCATTTCTATGGAAGATTTCAAAACGTCTATGCATGGGATTTATTCCGAAAGCATTGTAGATTCCACTCGCGATGAATCTCCAATGGTTTACAAACCGGCTTCGGAAATTATCAACAATATTAGCGAAACTGTTATTATTGCCAATATTATTCGTCCTATTTTCAATTTCAAAGCGATGTGATAAAAAGCAACAACCAGATAGTCGTGATGATTTTATTGGATGTATCATTATATGTTATAAGTTTTTGTTAACTTTGTATTGGTTAATATATTACGACAATGATTCAACTGCAAAAATACACTTGGCTGATAGATACTATCCGGCGAGCCGGGAAAATATCGTTTGAAGAAATTTCGGAACGCTGGGAGCGCAACAAGGATTTGAGTGACTACAGGCCTTTGAGCCGTGCGACATTCAATCGTTGGAAAGATGCCATTTTCAGCCAGTTCGGGATAATAATCTCTTGTCAACGGGCAGGGGGATATTTGTATTACATAGAAAATCCGGAGGATATTGACGAAGATAATTTGAAAAAATGGATGCTTGATTCATTTGCTGTCGGCAACCTTATCGGAGAGAATCTTTCATTGAAAGACAGGATTCTCGTCAATCAGGTTCCATCCGCCCGTGATTATCTTGCCGCATTGCTTGAAGCAATGAAAGAAAACCGTACGGTAACAATCACCTATTGCGCTTTTGGCAAGACAAAAAGTTACACATTTTGCATCGAACCGTATTGTGTAAAACTGTTTGAAAACCGTTGGTATGTGTTGGCACACAATGTCCAATACGATGACATCAGAATTTACGGACTTGACCGTATAGAGGATTTAAAAGTAGAAGATAGAACTTTCAAACTACCAAAAGATTTTTCGGCATCTGATTTTTTCTCTTCATATTATGGGATTGTTACGAATATGAATATAAATCCGGAACGTATTGTTATCAGGGCATATAAAGATCATATCCCTTATATTAATTCACTGCCGTTACATCACAGCCAAAAGCTGTTGGAAGACAATGGTGAATATGCCGATTTTGAATTATATCTTGTACCTACATACGATTTTGTCATGAGGCTGCTTCACGTGGGGGCAATGATAGAAGTTGTTTCACCGGTTTCTCTCCGAAAGACAATGAAAGGGTGGATTTCGGATATGTATAACTTATACAAAAATGATTGAGCATGAAAGATTTTGCAGCAATAGATTTTGAAACTGCCAATGGACGACGCTCCAGTGTATGCAGTGTCGGTGTAGTGATTGTCAGGGATGGTTACATTGTCGATAAATTTTATAGTCTTATCCAGCCGTCTCCCAATTATTATACATATTGGACACCAATAAATCAAGAAGTTAATTTTCACGGGCTTACTCGTCAAGACACGGACGGACAATCAATATTTCCGGAAGTGTGGGGACAGATAGAAAATCGCATAGCAGGACTTCCTCTCGTGGCTCACAACCGACCTTTTGATGAAAGTTGCCTGAAAGCGGCATTTGAGGAATATGGACTGGAATATCCTAACTACGAGTTCCATTGTACCCTTGCCGCATCACGTAGATGTCTTGATGTTCCAAGTCACCAACTTCACCTATCTGCAGCGGCTTGTGGCTACAATATGGAAAACCATCACAATGCTCTTGCTGATGCAGAGGCTTGTGCATGGATAGCAATGAAATTATTATAAACAGATATATCATTATGGACCTAACGAATATTGCTAATATCATCGGTTACTCCAATCCTATCGAAATGCCTGTCAGTGAATTATTGACTGGTAGTTTCATATTTACAATACCTTCATATCAACGTGGTTACAGGTGGGAGTCATCTGAGGAAGGAGTGGAAGACAATGATGTTAAACAAGTTGACGATCTTCTTGATGACCTTACAACTTTTGCCAAGACCAATGTCGGAAGAAAAGCCAACTACTATCTTCAACCCTTAATGGTTAAACCGAAACAAGTAGACGGCGAATATGTGTGGGATGTGCTGGATGGGCAACAACGCTTAACAACAATGCTTTTGGTGTTAACGTGTATAAATGAAAAACTTTACACTAATTCGCCACTCAAACTTTACACCCTGAAATATGAAAACCGAAAGCAGCTTGATTTTGCAAAAATCACATATACTCCGACATCTCCAAATTATGATTATCCATTACCGACCGATAATTTGGATAGCTATTTTGTCCGAAAGGCTAAGGATAAAATCGAAAAGTGGTATAATCAAGAACTGTCCGGTAATCCGTCGTTACAAGACAAAATCAAAGAACTTTTGTTCTATCCCGATGCTTCACGCGGTTCATCAACACCACCCTCATTGCGAGCCAAATTTATTTGGTATAATATTGAGCCTGTCACTGCCACCGTACCCAATGGAGACAGAATACACGATATAGAGGTTTTCAACCGTCTTAATCGAGGGAAAATCGGCTTGACAGATTCTGAACTTATCAAGGCTTTGTTTTTGCTCTGTATCAAATTGTCGCCTACTTCAGGAAGTTCACTAATGACTTCGGATACCCTTGTGAGAAAATGGGATGAGATGGGCAAAATGTTTCAGGACAACGAATTTTGGAAGATGCTTTCGCCCAAAAACAAGGAGTACAGCAACCGCATGGATTTGCTCTTTGATTTTATCAAAGATTGCAAAGACGGCAATAATAGAAATTCATATCGTTACTATTACGATAAGATGCATAATCTGACAACAACTCCTGATACTCAACAGATAGAGTTGCTATGGAATGAGATAAAACTATTCTTCGACACTTTGTGCAAGTGGCACGAAGACGTCCACAAACACAATTTCATAGGCTATCTTGTGGAGAACAACTATGAACTCTCGAAGATTTACCGCAAAATATCTCAGGGAGGAGAACTTAAATCCATCGTTAAGGAATGTCTTGGTTACGCTGATGTAAACGACATTGATGACTTCTCGTACCAAGATACTGACGGTTTTATAAAGATACGTAAGACACTGCTTCTGTTCAATGTTTTGACTAATGACAAGTTCGGCCAAAAGTTTCCTTTCAACCTTTATCGAGACAATTCCTATGATGTGGAACATGTAAACTCCCAAACCGACAATCCGATTGAGAAAGTAGATGAAAAAGAAGAGTGGATAAAAGAACATGCATTGTCTTGTCTATTAATCGACAGGAAGGAGACTGACAGCACAAAAAAAATCACTCAAGCCGCAATAGAGGCACGTGACCTTATTATAGAGGGTATCGATTTACTCAAAGAGTTTAAAAAAGAAAACAAAGATGTCGGTAATAAGTTCAAACCATATAGGGCCAAAGTTGAGAATTACTACGCATGTGGGGACAGTTCAATATCAATGACAAATAAGGATGCCATAGGAAATCTGACTTTGTTAAATTCATCTATAAACAGAGAGTATAAGAACGCTTTATTTCCGAAAAAATTGCGCATTTTAAAACGGAGCGATCAAGAGGGCGCATATATACCTGTCTGTACAAAATATATGTTTCTCAAGTATTATTCCAACCCACAGGGAAATGTTTCTGCTTTCAGCATGATGAGATGGAGACCCGAAGACCAAATAGAATACACCAATGCTATAAAAGAGACAATCAACAAAATATTTTAAACATGGCAAAATACAATTTATATACTCTTCTACACAGAACTTATTCGTGGACTGTTACATTACCCAATGGCATTGTACAGAGCGGGGTAGAGGTACGTGAGATTCCAGTCCGCATACCCAAAATTCAACGGGATTATGCAGAGGGCCGCAACACGGAAATGATTGAGCGTAAAAGGCACAACCTCCTCAACGATATGCTTGATGTCATTTATGGCTACAGAAAAGCATTGTCTTTCGATTTCATATATGGCTATATGATAAACAATGGGGAAACCATATCTGAAGGTTGGCAAGATGCAGGCAAGTACCCTAATATTGCTTTTGAGCCACTTGACGGTCAACAGCGTCTTACTACCTTGTTTCTTCTATATTGGTTATTCAACCGAGGTGAAGAATTACGCACAGAAGCAACCGAACACTCACTCTTTATTTATGAAACAAGAGATACCAGTGAGGAGTTTTGCCATTGGCTGGTTCGGCAAAAGGCCAGCTGTATTATAAGAAGTTGGCAAAAAGAAGTTTCCAATACTGAAGAGCAGAATAAAATAAACAAATCGAGATGGAAGACAGAAAAGAACGCAAGTGGAATTGTCGACCCCGTTAGTAACAGGTTGCGTTTCCCTTTGATTCCAGTTCCTTCCCTTTTTAATTATATGCAATCCATTGACTCTTTTAAGTGGGATTGGCATAATGACCCGAATATTTATTCCATGATTAAAGTCTTGGAGTCTACTGTAAAGTATCTACAAGAAAGAGGATTGGATTATCAGGACGGAATTAATCGAAAAGCCAATCTTGACAACATAACATTTATGCTTCTTGATAATTTGGTATGTGACGGTGACCAATTGTTTGAGAAGATGAACGCACGTGGCAAGGCTCTGACATGTTTTGAAATTCTCAAATCTTCGCTTGAAGAGGAAATGGAACGACAAGGATTACCCATGAACTTAGCAAACTCTTGGCGTGAGGCTATTGATGGAAACTGGATAGACTATTGCTGGAACAATTCAAATATTGGAAACAATCCGCAGCTTAAAACTGTGCGAGATGTGGAAAGGAAACTCGAAAGACTTCTCGTGCGTATGGCAGGAAAGAGTTTCTTCACTACCGAAATTACAGGTACCCCTAAACGTAACGATGATGCCATAGACTATGCCGCTCGATTGGTTGCCTCCATCTCAAAAAGAGAATATGTGAATGATGTAATTGATTGTTACATAGAATATGCCCGACACGAACGCACGATAGGCAATACCGGATTTGCAGTTTTGGATTTTCAGAGTATATATAACGATATTCAGAGCCTGATTTATAAAGACTCAGCAGGTTGGCGTGACGCATCTTATATGCTTCCACAACTCAATCAAAATAATGACTTAACCCTGTTGGATGAATTCACAAGTGACAGTCCTACGCATAATACACGTGTCATGGTATACGCCATGTTTGGGTATCTTCGTATTGTTCCGGCAAAAAACATTGCGGCCAATCTCATAGAGAAAAACAATTTCATTGACTGGATGCGGTTTATTCGGAATGTATATAATTCGGACAACAAAAACTCAGGATTGGATAATTTTGCAGATGTGAAAGCTGCAATAAAAGCCATTGACCACTGGTTGGACAAATACAAGAATAGTTATAGAACCAACAATAGCCAGGATATTCTAAGACTCATATTCTATCATATAAAAAATAATGCATATAGTCAAGAACAAGCAAGACTTGATGAAGAATCCATTAAAGCTGATTTAAGAATCAATGGTTCCAATGGTGTCGCTGCCATTGATTGGGAGAGCAGCATACTAAAGGCAGAGAACAACTATTATCTTTGGGGACAAATCATCGCACCTCTATCATGGGCATATAATGGAACATTTTATGACAAGACTTTGTTCGATTCATACATTCTGTGTCTCGACAGAATCTTCCATAACCCTTTACCCGAAGACAAACCTATCGATGCCTTGCTAATTCAGGCTATGCTTTGCTATCAAGACTATCGTCACAACTTAAACAGAGGTCTTGGAAGCTTAGGGCGATTAAACAACAACAGAGACTACAGTTGGAAGCAGTATTTGAGAAAGCAAGATTCTGCAACCGGTTATTATGGCTCTTTATTCAAAACATTAATTGATAAATGGTTGCTTCCGACTAATATTTCTCTTTCTTTTGAAGACTTACTAAAACGGGAAATCACTTTAAATAAAAGCAAGTATAAAAAAGCTGATTGGCAATATTATATTGTGAACATAAGTGACCCTCAATCACTGTTAAACTTATTCGGACATATTCGAACTTATGGCCGTTATGTCTATAGCGATTCTAACGGACATACCTATTATTTCCGATCTAACACGTTCAGAACATACTATCGTTACGAACTGTTGACCACCTATCTTAGTTATGAAACAGGCCTATTGGTAGAGGGTGTTAAATCTACTGATCCTGCTCATACTGTAGATGATTTTGGCGCACATGTTGATTTCACTAAGCCTAATGGTGATATTGTCAGATTATCGTTAGGCGAGAATAATTTATATAACATCGGTTTACAATCATCAGGATCTGATGATATGAGATTATTATATAAAAATATCGAAATCAGTTTAGTGGAAATTGAATTAAAAAAATTGAATGTAATATTGTCTTTTTAGTCAATATGCAAATTGATGGTTTTATTTTGTTGTAAATCAAACTGAATAGTATTAGAATAATGCAATTTAGGGAAATACCTGATTGTATATAAATCTAACAGTTCAATCATAGGAGGAATACCTTTTACGATTGAACTGTTATCATGATTTGTTCTATCAAATATGGAATGCAGAGATTGAACTACCGTAACAATGGCATATTGCCATACACGCAGGTGGGCGGAAAGATTCTGTACCGCACATCCGACATCGAACGCACCTTGATGAAAGGGTACAAGGAAGCGTATAGGTTGAAATAGACGGTCTTCCAAGATATTATAAGTTGCTTTTAGTTGAATAACCTATATCTGTAGTATAGATTGACGCACTAAAAGCAACTCTATCAGATATAGCCTCTTTGATGCATATTTTATAATTATAGCCTAAATCGTCTATAATTATATTTTATGAGGGTGTGTCAAAACTGGATTAAACCAAAGAAGAACTTTTAATCTGAAACTTGAGCATCCTAAAAAGCAAGAGAAGGAGCCGTATCATTACTCGAAACAGAGTTTGATACGGCTCTTTTAAATTTGGTAGTTACAATCTGCAACTTTTCGGAAGGGTCATTTTTGTTTTGACACCCTATTACGCATAAAAAAAGGTTGTGCCAGCATTTTGACACAACCTCTTGAAAATGCTTGCGGCTGACGGCAAAATGCGTCTGACTGATGTGGCTGACACACAATAACTTATCCGCCTCGTTCAATCTATTCCATCGCCCAAAGCAGAACCTTTTAAAGAACTTTCCACCAAAGAAATTTCGGAAAGTAAAAATCCCGAGACTTTTAAAGAACACATGGAGGTGGCGGAAGAGGGTGGAGAAATAGCTCGTAACACTCGTATGGAATTGGAGGCAAAAACAGGCAAGGCGGTCATCAGTCCGATGAATGCCAAGACAGGAATTGCTCTTAATTCACCGCAAGAGGGTGAAGAAAATAAACAGTAACCGTAAAGTACCTAAAGTGGCTTGCCGTGCAATGACTGAATCCACAAAAAACAACTGTGTTATTTCGCTCTACAAACGGAAAAGCTTTCTCTTCCTTCCTCCTTTCATTAGTCGTTGAAACGCCCTGTTGATGGGGCTTCCGGTAGTGAATGGACATTCCGTCACCGCCCTTTCAGCCTCCTTTCATTTGTAAAACTCCTTCCGGCTTTTGAACTTTTTCGATAATACTTTACGGCAGGGGCGGACCCATGTGTCCGCCCAATGACCCCAATAACTTAAAGTGAACTGCTCTCGGGCAGACACATGGGTCTGCCCCTACAGAAAACGGCAGGCT
>ENA-ORRE01001018-ORRE01001018.1-human-gut-metagenome-genome-assembly--contig:-NODE-1018-length-19977-cov-3.285112_pt1 | contig 19977 bp, 26 predicted proteins | sample MGYA00242171_ERZ509126 | MGnify/ENA primary metagenome ERZ509126 (study PRJEB26280, sample SAMEA2338648) | human gut metagenome | biome: human gut; feature: human-associated habitat; material: faeces... | reverse complement strand
CTGCCAGTTCCGGCACATATATCCGCTACCGTTCCGGCCGTTCCTGCCATTTCCGACGCCAGTGCGGCCACACAGTCAGGTGTGTAGTCCTGCTTTAATTCTTTTCTGTCTCCGTGTTCTTCCTGGTAATAATTTAAAAAGAAATCCTCTTTCATGTCCGGTGAGATTTTCGTTATCTCGTTGAAACATCGCATTCGTGCTTTTTCGTCCATGAGAATCTCCATCACTCTGTCCGGCATTTCATAACTTTCCGTAATACCAAACAACTCATTGATTGTGTTCCGTTCAAGCACTTCTTTTCATCACCTCCTCATTGATAAAAGCGCAACTTTCCGCAGTTGCTTTTTGATATTGCAACACTTACGCATTGCTTTTTTTCACCTCTAATCAATTTCAAAGATTGCTTGGTGATTTGATATGCAGCCATTTCTTTAGTACTCTCGTTTGATATTCTTGGATTTGCTCCTTTTCCGGTATGCTCGCACCTTGCTCCACATAATACTCAAGTATTGCGAGCATACTCATTTTGTACAAGAGCGCTTTCAGTGCCAGAAAAAAGCAAATAATTACAAGTAAAATTATCATTTTCTTAAGTTCCTCCATTCTGGAAGTTGCACCATTACTTCAAGTGAAAGCATTACGCCGGCCGACGGATTTGTACTTTCAATTTTGTATTCGACTACGTTCTTCAACCTTTTTCCATCCAACCATATTTCGTTTTCACCTTTATCGTTTTGAGATAAATGTAAAATCATTTTGTTTTCTTCGCTCATCTTTCTATTACCTTTCTTGCATACCTTTCACTTCTAATCGTCTTCATTGCAGCCTTTACGGCCACACCTGCCTTTTTCGCATCTTTTTCTTGTATTACGTTATTTCTCAACAATGCATCAACGATTATGTACACCTCTCTGTTTCTTTTCATCTTTGCTCCTTTCTTGCTTTTCTCCGTCCTTTCCTTATAATGGTAATTACAGCCCTGCTACGGTTGAATACGTATAGGAAGGAGGACTTTCATGACTAGAACTGAACTATTAAACGCCTTGAGTCAAATCGCCCTTGACGCAAGACTCGCTTTCGAAGATGGCGACAAAGAAGCTCTAATCAAAAAATACGATATGCCCTTTGGGGGCGAAAACGGAAAAGCAACCATCATATATTCATTACAACTCGTTGCTGCTCTTGATTTTGCTTTTGGTATCAAGACAAGCCACGACGAGTTGTTTGCTATGCTTCCGTCGGTTTGTCATCAGCTTGGGTACACTCTTCTGGGACAAGTTGAGCCGGGGACAAATCAGCCTGTATCAGCATATTGTATAGACGTGAGCTGATAATTACTTTGTCAGCCATTTGCTCTTCGATTTTTTTGAGGTTGTACAACTGTCTGACTTGGTTTCCTGTTAGTCCACTATCTACTGGAACCGCCGAACAGTAACCAGTACCTAATTTGGAAAAAATCTCTTTCAAGGGCTCAACGCTTTTTCTATTGGCGCTGAGTTCTTTTGTTGCTTCCCTCATTGCTCTTGTTACTCCCCTCATTGCTTTCGTTGCTTCCTGCAACGCTTTTGTTAATTCTGATACTTCGCTCATCCTTTTACTCCTTTCTCGCTAAATCCTGCCGAGCTTTTAATGCGCCAGCGTTTGATAAAAGAATCGCTCTATCTTCTTTACTTAATACAAGCAAGATAGAAACAAATTCTTTGATATCTTTCCGTTCCTCTGGTGTCATTACTTCTCTTTTCATCGCGTTCACCTCCTTTTTAATATGAGAATCACAGCATAGATGCTTGCCATCATTGAAATAACATCCAATGCAATTTCGATTTTTTCCATCTTCTTGCTCCTTTCTTTATTGACAACGAGTGCAAAAAAGCCTATTCTAGGAGTAGGTGGGGCTTTCGCCCCTTCCTTCTACTCCAACAGTTTTCTTAACAAGTCTAGCAGCGAGTTTAGAAACTGTACTATGGCGGTGATTAAGACTATTATGTATACGTCTTTTTTGCCGTCTTTTTTTGACTTCTTTTTACTCATGTTGTTTCTCCTTTCTTGTTGGTATATTACAATTATATGTTGGGCAATGTCATTTGTCAATACTTTTTTGTAATTTGCCAACAATTTTAGATTGATTTTTGTTATTCGATATGATAATATACACTCAAAAGGAGGCTTTATAATGGATACAAGAATTAAAGAATTGCGAACAGCACTCGGATTATCACAGCAGAAATTCGCGGACAAAATAGGAATCGCACGTGGCAACATAGCCGCGTACGAAGTAGGCAAAAACAAGCCTAGCGACGCAGTTATATCTCTTATTTGCAAAGAATTTAATGTCAACGAGGACTGGCTCCGAAACGGTATCGGTGATATGTTCAAACAAAGAGATGGGTCCTTTAGTGAGATGCTTTCCGAACTGGACGACTCTGACGATGATTTTATCAAGTCTTTTGTTGCTGTTTACATGGAACTTGACGAAGATAGCAAGGAAGTGCTTAGAAAAACCGCCCGCAAAATGGCAGAAAAAAGAAAGAAGCCGGACTAGTTGCCGGCTTCTTTCTTTGTCTTATAATACGTGTTTGACTATAGACATTCTTCGTACTATATACTATAATAGTTTAGCAAGTAGAGCTTGCAACTGCGCCTATAGGGCATCAATTTTTTATATGAACTATTATGTGAGAACCTCGTAGAGATACGGGGTTCTTTACGTTTTTATTCAATTATTGCTCTAAAAATATCAAAAATAAGAAGCCGGACTAATCATTGCCGGCTTCTTGTTTTCTTTGTTGAATTTAGGAATTATGTAGTGGTATATTTTGAATAAATAATCCTCGTTATTCATTTTTTGAACCATTTCTATAATTTTCTCCTTGTACCCTATATTTGTACTTGTGCTTTGTTTGTTCAAGTTCTAACTTCTCTCCCTTCTTATTCGTAAAATTCAAATAGTTCCAAAATCTCACACTCAAGAGCTTTTGATAGCCGATATGCCACTTCAAGCGATGGCTGTTCCTGCCCCCTCTCTAACTGGCTAATATGTGAATCTGACACTCCAGACAGTTTTTCAAGTCTAGCCAGTGTATACCCCCTCCCCTTTCGCTTGTTTTTGATATGGTTCTCGCAGCGCATCCTAGCCACCTCCACGAGTAGTATACCCACTTTGAGCGAGATTCTTTCGCTATAGTAGCACATATCCTATCCACTATGGTGGATTTTTCAAAAAAATATAATATTTTATTTACTTTTACCTAAAATCGTGCTAGTATTTTGTCATAAAATACCAATAGAAAAAGATGGAAATAAATAAAAGGAATACTTGACAAGCGTTTTGAATATGCTATAATATAGCTAATTAGCAAATGACTGGTGTCCGGTCACAAAAAGAGCCTTGGAATTTTATTCCTTGGCTCTTTTTGTTTATTGCACAAAGGAGATGTATATATGAAAGAAACTATACCGTACACAGATTCAAACTATCAGCTTCAAAAATTAAAAGATAATAACCTTATTATTGAAGATGACCAGTTTGCTTCTGAGATGTTGAGTGTAAATGGATATTCTAACTTAATAAAGAGCTACCGAGACCCATATATTCTGATAGCTAAAGGAAAGAAAACCTATCGTACCGGAGTTACTTTTAATCAAATTTTTTCGCTTTATTTACTTGATAAAAACTTACGAAGTTCTGTAATGTCTGCAATGTTGGATTTAGAAGAACACATCAAAGAATGTGCAGCAAACACTATTGCACTTTCTTTTGGCACGGATCCGGATGAGTACTTGAAATTTTCTAACTATCGAGACAGAAATCGTTCTGGTCCATTTTCATTATCAAAGATTTTGAATAGGTTAAGACGAATGTTGCATACAGATAAAGACCCAATAAAACATTATATGGATAAATATAATACCGTACCACCGTGGATTCTTTTCAAAAGTGCATATCTCAGCACTATTGTCAACTTAATTAAGTTAATGAAACCTGACGAGCAAGCAAAAATTGCAGAGCAACTGTATAAAAGTCTTGCATTATCTTCTGTACAAAAAAGAATGCTTATGATTGATACGCTTTTTATTTGTTTAGAATATCGCAATCTTGTAGCACACGGAGGACGTACATACAATTATACATGCAAATGTGAAGTGCGATGGAATGAAATTTTTAATAGTGAGTCAAATGATATACCACGCGGGTTTTGCCAATTATTAATGCTTTTGAATTTTTTAGATTATAAAAAACCATATGAAACATTATCACGTACGTTAACAATTGAAACGAATAGGCACTGTATTGATTATCCATCAGATGTAACCTATTTAGGCCAAGTTTTAAATATTGATATAGAACCTGCCAACATTGTTTTTAAAAGTCCTCAAGGAAACAAATACCATACAGACCCTCACTGTAGCGGTCTTCATAACGCTATGGCACTCGATGCAAAAGAAGCGATAGAACATGGCTTACTTCCATGCAAAAGATGTTGTCATGACCAAACAACATAATGAGGATTCTTCTTTTATAACTAATTTGTTTACTTTTAACTAAAGTCATGATAAAATTTGGCATAAAATACCAATAGAAAGCGAGGAGGGAGATATTATGATATGTCCTAAATGTAGCAAAGAAATACCTGACAATTCAGAATTTTGTAATCACTGTGGTGAAAAAATCACCACGCCAATTCAAGAGTCAGAACAAACGCCAAATATCAACGGTAAGCCTATCGAGGCAGAAAATAATGATATTAAATTGTCCTCAAAAAGGCCGTTTAATATTACGCTAATTATGATAATCGTATCTATTGTAATTGTATTCGCATATTTTTCTGTCAAAACCTCATCCGATGGCACCGCTAAGCCAACACCAGCTCCAACCGCCGAAAGTGATGATACCGATTACGATGATTATGATTTTGCTTCAAGTTACGATGATTATGAAGAGGACGAGAAAACACCTGAACCAACAAAAACCCCGAAGCCTGTTTCTGCCGGATGTCTGAACGCACTTGATGCAGCGGAATCGTACTTGGACTATGACGCTTTTTCAAAAAAAGGATTGATTAAACAATTAAAATTTGAGGGATACTCAAGTAAGGAAGCAAAATATGCCGTCAACCATGTAGATGTTAGTTGGAAAGAGCAAGCCGTCAAAATGGCAGAAAGTTATATGGATTATTCATCCTTTTCAAAAAGCGGTTTGATTAAACAGTTAAGGTATGAGGGTTTTACTAAAAAACAGGCAGAATATGGTGTAAAAAAAGCATACTAAAATTTAACACAGCAAAAAAGGAGGCGATTACATGGCAAGTTATTATAGTAAACGTCAAAAAAAATACATTGGGTTTCATTCCTATTTTTATTGTGGTATTGGTTTTATACTCGGGACTTTAATTCATTCGCTGTTTACATGGCGTTTTGGTGTAACACATTTCATTTTCTTTTTTATTGCAATGCTTGAGATTGTATATTCTTTGATTCAAATGCATCGGTACCGGTCATATGCCCCACTGAAAGTCAGGAAAACGACCGGCAAGAAAAAGATACGCGGTTCTGATTTATTTACTATTGTTCTTTGTACGGTGATTGCAATTCTTGTGATTTACAAATTTGGATTCTACTAAAAAAAGAGGGGAAAGCCCCTCTTTTTTTAGTACGTCAATTTTTGCTCCTTGTTCAGTAGCATATAACTTATTTTAAGCGCTGACAATCTGATTTTGTTTCCTGTCGTACTTCCCTCATGTGTAATTAATCCGAAGTACGTTCTGTTGTCGGAATTGTCTACTGCAGGGCCTATATAATTAACCTGACCGTCTCCATTTCCGTATATATGTACCACCGTGGCAAATCTCGGAATTTGATATAATTCACCACTTGGCATCAGAGGTTTGATTTCATAAGTTTTTCCCTTTTCCATCCATATATCAATGTTTTGCGCCGTTACATCAACAAGTTTATTTCCATTCAACTCCAATACTCTAACTGTCACCTTACTGTCCGGTACTTGGTAGAATTTTGGCGTATCGCCTTCTGCTTCCTGTGACGCAAACACCGCCCCTTTGCTTTCATATTCTGTTGCCGAATTCTGCAAATTTGTTATTGTTGCAAATTTGCGGGAATCATGGATGTTTTCCGTCTTGATTTTTGTAGCTGCTGCCGGAATTGATACCGTCGCCAGTGGTATCTCCTTAATTGTTGATGTGTCCACCGGTTTCGGCAGACTTCCGATATCATCACCCTTGACTACCTCAAAAGATACTTTGCGGTTCACAAAGTCCGCGCGTGCCACAATCAGGTCAAGACGTACACTGCTTTTGTTTGCCGGTGGAATAGTAAGCGCTAACTGCTCCGTGTTCCATATCCACTTTCTTCCAACGATAGCTTTTCCGGTACCGATAAGCACCTGCATTTTGTCGCACGCCGTCACCTCCAGCTGTGCACCCAGCCCGCGGATTACCCCGTCTGACACAAGACCGTCGTACATACACGCCAAATCTTCCGCACTATATACACGGTCACCTTCCATTGAATTAAAAAAACCATATTTAACCATCTTGTTGCCTCCTTTATATTTTTTCACAACTAAGAACAAAATTATTTCCGTTCTCATCGTTGTTTTCCGTAATTTGTGACACCCGAACGGCCACTTTATCACCGTATGGGTCAATAACTGTCACGATGTCTCCCAATGTGAAATCGATTCCGTATTGAAAGATTCCGTCCGGGGCAATCTCCACTGTTACCGTTTCCGCGGTTTTCTTTTCTGCAAGTGCTGTTGTTCCCTCGCCCTGGAGCGTTTTCTGATACTCTTCGTCCGTGATGGTTCCTTCGTTTGTACTTGAAGAACTTTTATCCAGATACATTTCGCACCTGTTAAGTGTTGCGCCGGCGCAAATGGCTGTTGTTTTTTGAGCCGTTCCCTCGCCTTCGCCCACCACAAGCACCGTGTTTCGTAAGTCTGTATTGTCCGCCGTATATTCCATTTGCGATAGATTGTCAAATTCCCGGCTAAAGATTACCTCTGTTCTTTTGCCGTGGTATAAATCCATATACAGCGCGTACCCGTAACGGCATACACGAAAACCCATCTTTGCCAAGTCCATCATTTCTTTAATTGTGTCATATATATATTCACCTCGAAGCTGTCTCTGCGTGGTTTGCCCTGCTGCCTCGATGGTGCCGATTTTTAGCAGTGGAATATTTCGACTTGTGTCGGTGGCATTTGTCACGTTCTGCTCAATCAACAACCTCACTGCCGCTCCAATATCCGTATCGATATTTGTTTGTTCCCAGACAATTCGGCGATTTAGCAACGCCTCCGCGCTTCGCCCGGTCACCACGATATAATCTCCTGACTCCGGATTTGTCTTTGTTTGAATTTTCTCGATCATCATCACGCTTTTCGATTCTTCTCTTAATGCAAATACTCCGGAGTGGAACAGATTCAGCAGTTCAAGCGTTGCCGGTACTGTGATTTCGAATTCGCCTAAATCATTATACTTTTGCGTCCATATGACACTGCCGTGGTCTATTATTCCAATTTCCGTCAGTGTTCCGTCTGCTATATATACAATCATGCTATACCCCCTCATATAATACCCGATAGGTTACATCCATGATGTAGCCGGTCGGATTGTCGGTTTCTACCTGATACCGATTTGCTCCCGGTTCCACCTGTGGCCACGCCATACCAGCGATGCGTTTCGATAAAAGATTAGTTACCGTTCCGCCTCGCTCCAGCCATATTCCTTTTTCCTTTGTCGTTGTACGAATATACACATTGTCGAACGGCTGTAAGCATTCTTTGATTCCCATGCTTCCGGCGTCGGTTTTTATAATAAGGTGCTCCGTCGGTTTTGTAATCGATACGTGGAAAAGCGCTCCAGACGATACCGTTCCCGGATTATTCAACAAATAACCATCTGTTACAATCTCTGACATTTCCATTTCTTCCGCCGAATACGGAAACTCCAGCAGGGGAACCACCAGCGCGCATGAAAACACTCCGGATTCCTGCGCATCGACAAAATACGGATTCGGACAAAGAACCGAAATTTGAAACGACTGCTTTTTTGTAAACAAATCCGATTCCATGCTTTCTACATAGCCGTCAATGTATACATTTCTGGTATCGTTTTCGTAGAACAAGCGGATTTTCTTTTTTTCCGGAAAATATCGATACAACATGTTACGATTCTGCTCGATTGGGTACTCCGGAATAATCGTAATAGTTATGTTCCTCTTGTTGATACGGGCTGAATTAAACGTTTCCCCATCCATACCGGCTACTGCTGCCGTGTTGATAGTACATCCCGCCGGTGTCAGCCCGGTAATTTGCGTGATATTGTAGTTTGGGTTTTCGGTAAGTTCCAAAATCTCTCCTTTATCATTTTGTACACTAAACTCAAACATTGCTTACACCTCCCAACAAGTTTCTTGATTGTCTGTAAATGTCCCAGCGGCTTAACGCTTTCGGACTGTTGTTCGTCTGATAGAAGTTGTACGTATTCGTCGTGGCTGCTGCCGCTTTCTCAATACTCCTTGCTCCTCTTGCGGCCACATCCAAGTTTGCCGTAGTGGCGACATTCTTCATTGGTTTTACGACATTTTCTCGTACCCTCTGCATCATCTGCTGGAGCACTGGGAGTTTTCTTTCAATGCCTTTTGTCAATCCCGGAATAATGAATACACCCGCTTCTCTGTCCATCACTTTGGATGGTGAGTGGATTCCTAATTCTTTTTTGATACTGCTCACCAGTGTCTTTTTTAACTGCTTCGCTGACTTATTCAGCTCCGCACTTTTTGAATTGAATCCTTTTACAAATCCTTTCATTGCATTTTCCCCGATGTTTTCAAGCTGCTTTTCCAGTCCTGCCATCACGGTTTTAACCTGCTTTGTGTAATTGTCCTTGATTTGTTTCACCCGTTCCGCATAATAAGTGTTTGCCACTTTTTTCGATGCATTGATTTTATCCGTATATGCTTTGTTATATGCCGCGAGTTCTTGTCCGTTTAATGACAGTAACTTTGTTGTCAGATCAAGTCCATCCGATGTATCAAGGGCGGCGATTTCCGTCATCAGTTCGGACGAAAGCGTTTTTTTCAGTCCCTCCATGTTTTTGCCGTACTGGATAATCTTCGCCGTCTCTGATTTGAAATCAGCAAGCGTAACCTTTCCGTCGTCATCCTTTGTAAACAAGTCACCGCTTGATAATCTGCTCTGCAAGTCATCCTGCAGGTCTTTTACAGCGTCGTACTTTTCTTGTACGGATGAGGTCATGGATTCTATCTTTTTCTGTACCTTCTCCGCCGCTTTTTCTGCTGCCTTTGAGAACGCCGTTGAGAAAGACTCCACCAGATTCTCACCCAGTTTTTTAAAACTTTCCTTTGACTTTTTGTTTTTCGTCTCCTTTTGTGCTTTTTTTACTGCCCGGTCAACAAGTTTCTTGACCGCTTTCTCTGCTTTCTGCTCCTGCTTCGTGATGCCGTTCGCATACGCTTCCGAAACCTTTGTGCCGATGTCGGAATACTTCCCGGTTTTGTTTGCCGCTTTTAACTGTGATAAAGATTTCTTTGCTAATTTGCTTACTGCTTTACCAACTGTTTCGTATGCCTTTTCAATTCCTTCCGCAAGTCCGGATGTAAAGAATCGTCCTATCTTTGCCGTTTCTTTCGATGGTGAGTGGATGTCTAATTTCTTTTTTAAGGCGGTCAACGCATCACCTGCTATCTTTGTGACTGTTGTTATCAAGCCGCTGCTCTGTTTGCCTTTTTCCATTCCATCTTTCAAGCCTTGAACAAAGTTTTCTCCAGCTTCCTTTGTTTTAGTCTCTTTTAATTTCTTTGTAACAAGTTTTCCGATTTCACTCGCTTTCTTTCCGGCTTTGTTTTTTCCAAGTTCCAGACCTTCTTTGTATTCATCCGTTGCTTTTTGTCCGGACTTTTTGGTTTTTTTCTCATATTTTTCTAGTTCTTTCTCCGATTTTGTAACCATTTGTTTCGCCGCACCAACCATTTTTTTGGTAACACCTGGCGTTCCATTTGCTACAGCCGTTTTTAGGTCTTCATAATTCTTTTTCATATTTTTGACCTGGTCTTCAAGCTGTTTTTTTGTTCCCGTTTTTGCTGATATAAAATTATTAACCGTTTTATTAAGTGCGCTGTTTATTTTTTTTGCATCTCCGGAAATAATCGCGCTTGACAATCCCTCATAATTTTCTATCGTTGTGTTGTACTCCGTCCATTGCTTTTCATTGTCATTAACTGTTTTCTGATTTTTTTTCTGTTCATTTGTAAGTTTTGAAACAGCCTCTTTTGCAGCATTTAACTCCTGACCCCATTTCGACATACCTGCTTGTCCATACTTATCAACATACTCCTTAAGTTTTTTGTTGCTTTGAGCCCCCTTTAATTTCTTTTGTGCCGCTTCTAGTTTGGACGTGGTCTCTTCAAAATTCGCCTGCGCCTTCTCCAAATTTTGAAAAGCCCCTTTTTGCCCCTTGATTGCTGTTGCGTATGAATCTTCGTTCGCGTTCAGTATAGCCTGCGCTTTTTTTGCCTCGATTAACTTATCAATCGACTTTTTTTCTTTCTCGTAATTTTTTATAACCCGTCCGGTCATTTTTAACTCTGTACCGAGTGCGTCATTCAGTGTTGTAACAATAAATTTTGCACGGTCTTTTTGACTTTTCTTTACCTTGCCATTTTTGTCCACCATATCATCAAGCTCGTCTTTGAGCTTTTTATAGTAGTCAAATTGTTCTGTGGTGCCTGATACGGACTCGTCTCTTGTTTTTTTCAGGTCTTTCCAGCTTTTCGTCATTTCATCAACGGACTTTTTTGTTTTGTCGTGTTTTTCAATCATTTTATCAATGGATTCACTCTCTTTGTCCGTTACTTTCGTTGCGCCTTTGGTTGCCGCTGCATACAACGCCAGTCCACCCACCACGGCGCCGATTCCAGCCGCAAGCAGTCCCATCGGGCTGGCCGCCTGTATTAAGTTCAAAATCTTTTGTGCTGCTGCGGTTGATGCTATGGCCGTCTTCAATGTAACAAAAGCCTTGTATATGGTCTGCAACGTCTGAAAAAGCTTTACAAATTTAGCCGTCGCAAATATCACCCCCATCGTGCCGCCCAATATTACGATTGCGCGCTCTGTTCCGTCAATGTGTTTGATTGCATAATCTGCTAACTGTTCAATTTTAGGGAGTAATTTTTCTGCCAGAGGGACAAACAAGTCAAGCTGAACCGTACGCCCTATATTTTTAAATTTTGTCGCCACATCGTCATACTTTACTTCTTTTAACTTTTCCGCAGAGCCTTGTACCTTTTTGAACGTTTTGCCGGTACTCTTTAATGACTTAACCACCTTCAAGTTGGCGTCCTCTCCCATAGTTCCAAATGCTGTGGACGCCATCGTCAACGCTTTCTGTTCATTTTTACAGCCATTAATATCTTTTACGATCGAATCAATCACCTTTTTCATGGTGCCTTTTCCGTCTTTCCATGCTTTGAAAGATTTTTTTGTATCCTTGCTGAATATACCGATATTTTTTTCAATGCTTCCGTCTCCGAGCTTGTTCTTGACCTCGTTGATAGAATCATTTACTTTATCAAGGTTATAGGCGCCGTTCTTCGTGCCGTTTGCAAGTAACTGGAAGTATTCTTCGACAGTATACCCAGCTTGTTTAAAGTTGCCGCCGTACTCTGCCACGTTATCCCCTAATTCGTTCGTATAGTCCAATCCCTTTTGTGAACCCTTTGCAAACAAATCAAACGCTTTCGTTGAATCCGTACCAAAGTGCGTCATTAATCCATTTACGCCTCGGATGGTCTCCTGAAAATCCGAACCAAAGGTATCCTCTAGGGCTATTGCGTTCTCTGTCAGTTCTTTGACCTTTGACGGATCTGTCTCTTTTGTAACCTGTTTGACATATGCCATTTTGTCGCCGATGTCTTTTAATGATTCACCATAGCCATCTTTATACATTTCTTTCATTTTATCAAAAAATTTTTGTGTGACGGCATCGGTTTCCCCCGTAATGGCCTGAAACGAATTCGAAGCCGTCTGGGTTTCTTCTGTTATTCTTTTTAAGGCGTCTACTGCCTCCTGCGTCATCTTTTTAATACCCTCGGATATCAAATTACCGATTGCTACTTTTACCGAACTGAATCCATCTTCGCTTTTTTCTGCTGCCTGTTTTGTTTTTTCAAAACTTTCGTCCAAGTTATTCGTACTCGTACGCAACTGTTCCGCTTTGCTTTTGTTGTCTGCAAGTTCTCCGGAAAGTTTTTTGATGTCCTCTCGGAACGCATTGGCTTCTTTTGACGTTTCTCCGAACTCAAGGGCAGCATCTTTATATCCATCTTTCAGGCGGTCAAGTTCTTTTTCCTGATTCGAAATCTCCTCTTCTAAAGAAGCAAACGCTCCCTTGCTTTTTTGTTCTTTTTCCGTTGTCTCGTTTAATTTTTCCGTATATTTTTTTAAAGAGGCTGACGCTCTTCCGACTGCTGCCTCTTGATTTTTCATTTTGATATAAAGATCCTCTGCGGCTTTTGAATCTTTTCCCTGCGTTTCCGCAATCTGCTTGTACTGCTCTTCCAATGCCGACAGTTTAATCTTTTCCTGCTCCACAATTCCGGTCATCTGCTCAACTTTTTTCGCCAGTCCGTCCGTGGAATCGCTCCAGCTGTCCATCCCCGCCGTTGCGCTCTTAAACTCCGCATTGAGTGACCGGATGCGGCGGTTTGCTTCGGTGATATTCTTTTTTAACTCGGATATATCAATTCCAATTTTCGTTGTTACGTTTTCCTCTGCCATACTATCTTCCTTTCAAAAAAGCTGCCGAGCATCGCCCGGCAGCCTCTAAAACCAGCTCGTCGCTTTCCGGCGATATACTTTTTGCTTTGGCTTTCCATCCTCTGTATAATTTCTCACGTTGTACTGGTGCAACCGGCGCATTAAGAGAAAGACTTCTTTCCCCGTGTAAGTCCTTAGCCGGATTGGGTCAAGTGCCCCAAACACCCGGCAAAGGCTTACGTCCATCTCAAACATAGATTCGTAGATTGTAACGTCGTCGCACCGCTCTAGTTTCCCTCTGTGTCTGCTCCAATGTTCAACATTTCATCCGCTGTGTAAAGCGTCACATCAATGATAAGGCTGATTACCTCTTCGAGCCTTGTACGCCGCAGCTCCTCCCGTGTCAAACCGTCGAACATCGTCAACAGTAAATCGTTAATGACCGGCATCGCCTGGACAACTGTCTTGCCGATGGCAATGGCGTTGTTCTTTTCGGCAATATCGCAGTTTACCACAGCAGCAATATCTTCAAGCGTGCCGTACATCACATGGATTTCTTCCGTTTCGTACGTCTTTTCGATTTCTTTTGGAGAATGTTCTTTGTAAATGTTTAACTTAAACATGCGCTACCTCCTTAGCCTGCCGGATTTTCCTCTGCGTTCTGGGTCTGTTCGCCGCTCGGTGTCGTTTTGATGATGTCATCAGGTGTCTGTACTTTGGAAAAGAATTCCTCCTCAGACATACCACAAGAGTCAGCCGGAACAACCGTTGCTTTTGCCGATTTGTTGTCGTTTGCAACGAATTTCTTCTGTGTGTTTACACCAGTGTAGGCAAGTTCCTGACCGTTTGCGTCTGTGCCATTATCTTTCGACTTGTGTGAATCGGATGGGTTTCCGAATCTGCCTTTTAAGCGCCATACATAGTATTCTCTGCCGTCTGTATCTTCTGTGATATAGCCCATAGCCATGTATGGCGGTGTTGCCGTTCCTTCAATCAGTGCACCGGTTTTCTCGTCGAATTTCTGCCCGGTGATTGCTGATGTATTTTTCAGTGATACCGCCGATACATTGACATTGACCGTATCTGCTCCGGTTGTGTTAATAACAATCGCTGCTTCGTTGTCATAGTAGTGAGTATCACTTGATGATTCGGTTTCCTTTGACAGTTCCGAAGTACCTGCAAGAGCAAACGGTGTATCATAAGTGAGCTCGTCTTTCGTGTCTTTTTTTAACGGTGCCACCACGAGGTTTCTGATACCACGATATTCTACGATTTTTTCATCACTCATTTTTTTGTTCCTCCTAATTTCTTTTTTTATAAATTACATGGATACCGCGCCCGGTATGTGTAGGCTCGTCGCTTGCGACTGAGTAGCCCGTCCCCGGCACGATAAAACCATTCTTAACAAGTTCCTGCTTGACCGTCACCGGCATTTTATATACCAGTGCAGCGTCCGTACTGTAAAAGTTGACATCATAGTCGTAAAGTTCACAATGCGCTTTGTTATCGTAAAAGCTGGAGTCGTCTCCCGGATTCTGCCAGTATGTAAAAAAATGTTCCGGATACTCTTCCCCTTGTGCAAGGGAACCCTGCAATATCACCGGATAATCATATTGTGATAATATTTCAATCAGTTTATCTTCCATTTTCAGCCTCCTAGCAGTTTTTTGATTCCTTTTTGAAACGTCTCCTCTTGTGCTTTTTTGATTCGTTCCTGTGCTTTCTTTCCATACACATCAGCGTACAGCTTTGTGTCCTTTTTTATCCTCGGCGTGCCGTACATCAAAAAGATAGATGGTAATCCACCTTGTTTGATATCAAACCCGACCGGGATATTGGCTTTGGTGCCATCCCAGTTCACGTCGGCTTTTGTGACGATGGATTCCTGCGTGCTTCCGGTTCGGTGATGTCTTGTCATGTCCTGCACGATAGGCGGCGTCACTGCCTTGTGTGCCGCTTTCAGACAGCTCTCTGCAAGCTGTTCAACCTTTCCTCCTGCTTTCTCCCACTTTTCTGCTAAATCTTCCAACTGGGAGAAGTCAATCATGCCTTTCCTTGCCATCACGCGCCCCCTTTAACGGCTCTGACCTTTGCTACAAGGTACTGGTTTCGCATCGCGATGTTTTCCGGAGTACCTAATACCTCATATGTTGTCCCGTCAACCTCGAAACGGCTCGCCGGAGTAATGTCCGGACGATACCACGTTTCGATTGTCGCTGTATTTTCAACAACAACTTGTCCGTTTGATGTTTTTTCCGTACCCCCAAAGGTACGGAACGACACAAATACCCTTTCGCCCTCACCATACTGTTTTTGTTTCACTCCTTTTACCAGTGTTTCACCGATTGGATTTTGCAGCATAGCTGGGGTTGTGTATGGTAAATTCGGTTGCCACGCCATCTCGTCACCTCCTAGTAACTCAACTGGATTACTCTTTCTTTAAAGTAGGCCGACAGTTCGCCGCTGTACAAAAGGTCGTTGACACCTCTTGAAAGAACACCCATCACGGCAGACGACGAAAGATTTTCTTTCGGAACTCCGGCATCCGTCAGGTATTGTTTGATTTCTCTCAGATACCCAAGCAATCTCGCGTCCTGATAGTTGCCGGTAATTCCGAGCGAGTCTTTAACTTCTTTAAGCTGTTCGTCTTCCGTCATTTCTGCCATAATAGTCTCCTTTCGTCAATTATCCAGTCGGTTCTTCGCTTTTATCGGGTGTTGTGCTTGAGCTTGTTTTGCTCTTACCTTTTTTGATAAGGACAAATCCGTTCGCATCTGCAATCTTTCCGTCCACAATCATGATAACTTTGTTCTTGACTTCGTTTGTGTCGTGGTCAATCCACTTCACTACCTGCATCTCAAGATTCGAGTTCACGACGTAGTCTTTGAGGTCGCCGTAGATGGCGAACACATCACCGACAGCTGCGTCCTCGTAGTAAGGGAGTAATTCCTCTTCAACAGTCTCCACATCTTTACCTAAAAAGCGGTAGGATTCCTCGCCATTAACTCCGTAGTTGGTACGCCCAACCGGCTGGCCGTTCTTATCCTCCATACCGTCGATTTTCTCGTCAAACGTCGACTGTGCCATGATGAAGCATCCTTTGCGATAGCTCTTTTTGATTTTGGCTTTCATTCTATGCCAGCCGTTCCATGTCATATCTTCCGGTGCCATGGTGACAACGTTCTTAACTCGGGTATCATTCAAGATTCCAAGCGGCTGTGATTTTCCGTCACCCTTGATGATTGCCGTTTCAAGAGCTTTCATGATTGCCTCTGTAGCAAGAGGCACAAAAAGTTTTTGGAACTCTTCAATTGTCACCACGGAAGCAAGCAGTGTCTGCGCAATTTTGCATTCAACGCCCAAGTAATTGAACACAACCTTTTCATCTGCCGTCAACTTCTGGCTATCCGATGCTTTTTCACCAACCCACGTCGCCATCGGTTTGATAGAAAGAATTGGGATCGCTACGCCGCCCTGAATGTTGGTTTTGGTAACTTTGGCGTAAATGTTTCCATAGCTTTCCAACTTCTGGATAATCTCACGCACCAAAGTGGTCGGAATTACCGCCCCGGCATCTGCCGTTCCTGTGACTGCTGCCTCTCTTTTAATCGGCACACGTAACTCCGTAGGAATCGGTGTACTACGGCACACATATTCAAGAAACGCTTTTTTGTACTCGCTTCTTTCTGTTGGGTCGTCCGTTTCCAACTGAGATTCCGGACGTTTTGAACGGAACGCTCCAACGATACCCGCGTTTCTCATCTCTCCGGTCTGAATGTTGCTTCTCTGACCGTCTTCATTCTGACCTGTGCCTTTTGGATTTCCTTCTCCTTCGTCTTTGTTGTTTCCTTCGCCTTCGGATTCCAAGTCCTTGATTTCCTCAGCGATGTCTTTTAAGTCATCCACCGTTTCCGTCAAGCGTTCGTAAATGCTCCGTACTTCGGCTACATCTTTTGATTCCTCGGCGCGTTTCATTAAGTCTTCTTTGCGCTCCATCAGCTTCTGCTGACGTGCTTTCAGTTTTTCAAGTCTTCCCATTTTTTAATATGCTCCTTTCAATTTTACTTTTTCTTTCCACAGTTCCAGCTCGTCACTCTCCAGTGATTTTCCCCGGACACTCTCCAGCGCCCTCTGCGCACTTTCCAGTGCATCTTTATCTCTAGCCATTATTTCCGTATCTTCATAAGCTGGGAAAGTAACCGCTGATACTTCCACAATGGTTGAAATCTTTTCAATGAATCGCTTTGGATAATCTGTATCAAGATCTTCCCAGCGTTCCTCTTCAATCCAGAACATGAAGCTCATGCCTGTTATATCACCACGCTCAATTGCGCTATACAACGCTTTCGCGTCTGCGTTGTTTTCCGTATCAAGATAGGCTCGAATTTTAAGCCCTTCCTTATCCACCGTAAGCTGCAGCGTCGAATTTTTGTTGTTGTTTCGACTTCTCGCCAGTGGGATTCTGTTCAGGTCGTGATTTGTTAAAAAACAAACGTCGTGCAGGTCTGTTTTGTCCAGTGCCCCCGGTACAATTTCCTCGCGGAAGATGCCGCCGATATCTGCCTCTTTGCCATACACAACCGGACGTCCTTCTATGTAGCTTCCTCGCCCGTCCTGCTCTGCCCGAACATCAAACATAAACGCCCGGCGTTCTGCCTTGTCACTCTTGCTCATTTTTTGTCCCTCCTTTTGCTTTTGCAAGCTGATAATCAATTGCTATATCTGTGTCTATATAATTTAATGACTGTTTTCGTTTACCTTCTAACTCTTTCATTGGCTTAAGACCAAACGCTACCCTTTTCTCATTTTCGTAGAGTGTTCCGGTGTCTCCTAAATACTTCACCATTTCGACCTTTTGCTCTATGCTCATAAAGATAAGCTCGTGCGTGAAAAATGCTATCTTCAAGTTTCTCGCTCTCATGTTTTGTGTACAGAGTGCTTTTGTAAACGCCTCCTGATATCTTCCTACCAACTTCTCAATCGTCTTCTGGTAAAAAGCCTCATACTGTCCTTTGGTATAATCGCCTGTCAGTATCGATAGTGGAACACCAAACGTTCTCAGGATTTTTTCATCTATAAAGCGAATGGTGTCAGGGTCCACCAGTTTAATGTCACGAGTAATTTTTGCGTAATCGCTTTTTGCATCTAAGTGTAAAATGCCGTTTTCCGCATTGTTTAGCTTTCTTTCAAATTCTTTGATGCTCTTTTCAGCTTTTTCTTCACTCATGAATGTTTGTGTTTTTACAACACCGTTTATTGCAAAACTACTTTTCACCGCTCCCGATATTCCCTGCATAATATCCTCGTTTAGCTGCAGTGTCTTTAAAAGTGCTCGTCTGTCCGGATTTCCCGATGCATCACCGCCCATGTAGTCGTTTGCAAAGTAGTTGATCCGAATGTGTATCACATCGCTGTATGCAAGTTGTGTTTTATATCCGTTTTCAAATTCAAACTCCACAATCAAATCACCGGTCGGTGTTTCAAGAAAGGTTGTCATCAGAGGGTCAACCGGGTAAATTGCACTATATCTTTTGTAACTGCTGCCGTCTGACCGCTTAACTATGTCATACACCGGCACCGCGAAAGCGTTTTGTCGTAAGTACAATCCATAGGTAAGTTTTTCGATAAACTCCGATTTTGTCATAATCGGATTCGGATTGTCCAAAAGATTTTGGATTTGATAAACGTCGTTCTCCGGCGTCTGATAATCATTTCCAACGCCACGAATAAAACATGGCTCCAGTTTCGACATCTCATTCGCAATACATTCTATTGCCTGCTGCACTACATCCGACACGTAGATATCTCGCCCGAACTGGCTGAATATCGGAACCTGCCCAGTCATCACATCCGCATATTTTGTGTTTTTAACTTTCGAGATTATCTTCCCCAGCCATCCCATCAGCTTGCCTCCATTCTTTGACCATTCTTTTTAAGTCAGCGCGGTATCGCCTATATGTTTCGTATAAAATCACTGTTGTAACCGCTCCGTCTATTTTTTTGTTTCTGGCTGTTTTTACAACCAAACATTTTCCTTTATTGTCAACCGAAAGTCCGGCATTTCCAAAGCACCACCGGTCTACCGGGTTATTGTTATAGTTTATATTTCTTTTCTTCAAATCCGTCTCTACGAACTTGTTGGCCGTATCGAGTGTCATAGCATTCTGTAAAATCAATTCCAGCTCGCCGCCCTCTTTCGTCCAGCCGTATTCCGACATTTGCCGAAGAAAGTCCTTCGCAAATTTCTGGTCGTAACCACAGCACATCAGACGGATTCCGTATTCTTTGTATAAACTCCAAAACCAATCTGCCACGACCGTCAAATCAATGTCACTGCCTTCCGTTACGGTGATGTATCCATCCCGCGCCCAGTCGGCGTATTTTGCGCCGGCTTGGCTGTCGTCATCGTCCTCTATTTTTCTTTCCGGAATGAAGTACATGGTGTGTATGTATTTTTTCCCATCGTCCTTCATCAAGAGAACTTTCGCACAACACAAATCCATTGTCTCAGCTAAGTCAACCGCCCCTAAACACGGAGCACCACGAAATTCTTCCAAATCGTAAGACGCATCGAAATTGTAGTCTTCGAGATTGAGCCACATTTCTACCGAATTTTGTTTGATATTAAAATCCTTTGCTAATACAAAAATCCGGTCGCCCTTTGACTTTTTCGCAAGTTCTACCTGCTCCTCCAGGTAGGAAATTTTCTTGATAACGCCAAGCGTTGGATTTGATTTCATCCACGACTTGGGATTTGTAAAAACTTCCTGCTCGCTGTCTTGCGTATATAACCACGGTAGTAATCTTTTTCCCGCTTTCGTGTCATCTTCGCCGCTTATCACCCCGCGTCCCTTTTCAAGCTCATCATCCAGGTAACCTTCCTGCACAAACCCCTCGGTTGTTATGTCTACAAACTTTGGATTGTCTTTCAAAGACTGCGATTGCTCGATTGACTTGCCGATAACATTTGTTTTCATCTCGTGTGTCTCGTCGACTATTGCAAAGTCAATGTTGCGTCCCTCTTTGTTTTTGGTTCTGTCCGACAACTTAAAAACTTTCGAGTTGGTGTTTTTGTTTCGGATGAATCTTTGATTTTTCTTTGAATCGAGGTCGCGTGGGTCAATCAACTGACGCATGGTATCAATCGCGTCATATGTAATCGATGCTTGGTTATCATCGTT
>ENA-ORRE01001017-ORRE01001017.1-human-gut-metagenome-genome-assembly--contig:-NODE-1017-length-19979-cov-5.522586_pt1 | contig 19979 bp, 17 predicted proteins | sample MGYA00242171_ERZ509126 | MGnify/ENA primary metagenome ERZ509126 (study PRJEB26280, sample SAMEA2338648) | human gut metagenome | biome: human gut; feature: human-associated habitat; material: faeces... | reverse complement strand
CCTCCACGCCGGCCAGCACGCCGAGCTCGCCTTCTACGGTTACATCGAACTGGTGGGCATAGTCAACAACCTTCTTCGTCAGTGCTACGTTCTCCTCGTAGGGAAGACCGGATCCGTCAATCATAACGGAGCTGAAGCCCATGTCGATGCAGCTCTTGCAGGTCTCGAAGGAATCACCGTGGTCAAGGTGAAGCACGATTTCGGGATGCTTGCAGCCGAGTTCCTTGGCATATTCTACGGCACCTTCGGCCATATAGCGCAGGAGGGTCTGGTTGGCGTATGCGCGTGCGCCCTTGGACACCTGAAGGATAACGGGGCTCTTCTTCTCGGAAGAAGCCTGAATGATGGCCTGCAACTGCTCCATGTTGTTGAAGTTGAAAGCAGGAATCGCATAGCCGCCGTCAATGGCGCGCTTGAACATCTCGCGGGTGTTCACCAAGCCTAAGTCTTTGTAATTAATCATAATACTATAGTTTGTGAAATTAAAGATTGATTTCCACCACAAAAGTACAATTAATCTGTGTGATAGGGAAATTATAAGTCCGCTTTTTATGTTGTGTAATACAAAAATTGCCTACATTAACGCCCGGAATCGCCGACTTCAACTTTGTTCACGGGACAACATCTGCCTGGAAATGGCGCGTGCAGCCACAAAGGCAGTGGACCATGCCGCCTGCAGATTAAAGCCGCCGGTAAATGCATCCAAATCCAATACCTCTCCGGCAAAATAAAGATGCTTTGTTAATTTTGATTCCATGGTCGATGGATTTACTTCTTTTACAGAAACACCGCCCTTTGTAATAATGGCTTCCGAAAAGCCCCGTAAACCAGTCAGTGTAACCGGGAACTTCTTTGTCAAGTCCACCAGTCGCTGCCGTTCCTCTTTGGTTACTTCATTGACACGCTTTTCTGCTGGAATCTTAGCAAGTTTTAAAATAATCGGCAGGAATTTGGACGGATATAATTTTTCAATTCCATGAATCAACTGCCGGTTCTTTGCCTCTTCAAAGTCCCTTAAAATTCTGTGATCTAACTGTTCTTCTGAAAGTGCGGGTTTCCAGTCAATGTATAATTGCAACGGCTGTTTTCTTACCGCATCATTTACCACACTGCTGGCGCTTAACATCAGAGGTCCACTTACGCCAAAATGGGTAAATAACATTTCTCCAAAAGCTTCATACAAAAGCTTTTTGCCCTGATAAATGCTTGCCTTTACATTTTTCAACGATAGCCCCTGCAATTCTTTGACATATTCCTCTTCTGCATTAAAAGGCACAAGGGATGGACTGCAGGTTTTTATAGTATGTCCGCAGGCTTCTGCGAAACGATAACCATCCCCGGTAGAACCGGTAGATGCATAAGAACAGCCGCCTGTTGCAATAACTACTGCATCTGCCGGCATTTTCTTTCCCTCTGCAGTAATTACTCCATGTACACAATTCTCCGATACCATAAGCTTTTCTACCGCTGTATGATACATAATCTTTACTTTATGTGCATCCAGGGAGCGTTTTAAGGCTGCAATGACATCCGATGAATGGTCTGATACCGGAAATACGCGGTTTCCCCGCTCCACCTTTACCGGTGTACCATTCTGTTCAAAGAAATCCATGACCCGGAAATTGTCATAAGAATAGATTGCGCTGAATAAGAACTTGGAATTCCTTGGAATGTTTGAAAATAGTTCTTCCGTATCACATGCATTGGTAAGGTTGCATCTTCCTTTTCCGGTAATGAATAATTTTTTCCCGATTTTCTCATTGCGTTCTAACAATACGACCTGATGTCCCTGCTCTGCCGCAGCAATTGCTGCAAAACAGCCCGCCGGTCCACCGCCGATTACAAGTACCTTACTCATCTGCATCTCCTAATTTGGCATATCTCATTTTGATTTTATCATCAATATAATTAATTTCATCATTTTCATATACCTGGTATTCATTCCAGATATCCTCCAAGGTCTCCAATGTCTTGGCAACCTCACCCTGCTTCTTCATACACAGAGCAACAATCAGTGCGTTGATAACACTAAGCGGTGCCACCAGAGAATCCACAATAGATGCCATATCACTTCTTGCAATCAGATTACAGGAAGAATATAAATTCATTGGGGAATGCACACTATCTGTTAATGTAATTACTTTTGCATTCCGGTTATTGGCAAATTCCATTGCCTTTAAGGTACGCATGGAATATCTTGGAAAGCTGATTCCGATAATGACATCATCCTTACTGATTCGCACCATCTGTTCAAATAATTCACTGGAATTATTGGTCTGAAGCAATGTCACATTTTCAAACATCAGATTAAAGTAAAACGCCATAAAAGCTGCCAGTGGAGCGCAGCTTCGTATTCCAACAATATAAATATGTTTTGCTTTGATAATGGTATCTACTGCCAGTTCAAAAGCATGTTCATCAATATGTTCCAAGGTATCCTTAATTTTCTCCTGATCCGACTGCAATACCGTTTCTAATATATGCGACTGGCTGATTCTTCCATAAGTCACTTCCATACGCTGAATGGAGTTGAGCTTATTCCGAACCATCTCCTCTAAAGCCTTTTGAAATTCCGGATAACCCTTATAGCCTAAATGTGTAGCAAATCGTACTACAGTCGATTCACTCACACCTACTACCTGTCCCATTTTTGCTGCCGTAAGAAATACAGCCTTATCATAATTATCTGTAATATAGGTTGCTAATATTTTCTGTCCTTTGCTTAAACTTCCATAACATTCGTTGATTCGACTGGTCAAATCATTGGTATTCCCATTCATAGTTCCTTCTTCTCGATTCTACAAAAAATTTGCATTTTTTATGTCATTTCAACATTTTTTTGCAGGATTTTCGTCAGTTTCCATGTCGTCTTGCAATTTCCTGCTTCTGCTTGGAGGCGACATAAGTCCCCAAGTCGAGATTTGCCTGCTTTACCGTACATCCTACAATCACTTTCGTTTCATCTACCGGCTCCTGACGAACAGCCATACCGGATAACTGCACTTTAAGTCTGCTTGTTTTATCTTCAAACGTCAAATGAAACGGTCCCATGGAAAGATAATTCATATCCGGCATCCCCACAAATGACACTCCGGTAGCACTGATATCCTTCACAACCACAGAACAATTTGCTCTTGTACTGTCAATGGACAACATTCCATCCAGTCCCAGATACTGGCGGTACGCCTGTCTGCGGTTCCATTTTATTCCATCACGCTTGCATACAATTGCATGATATTTTTCTTTTCCCGCCTGGACGGTCTGCATTCTGCACCCCTCCCATATCAGCGGTTTGATTCCATCTTCCATATAAATTACACTGATATGCACCTTATCTCCGGAAAAATTAATAATTTTCCCATCATAACGTATTGGCTCGATTAATAAAATGCCTTCTTTTCCAAAAGCAACTGTACTATCATATTCTGCTGAAGCATTCTCCACTTTCACCAGCACCTGCACCGGCTCCCCTGTCCCCAATTCATACAGTTTCATTGTCCTTCACCTTTTCCCTCTCCAAATACCGTGAAAGAACTGCCACAATATTTTCAAATGCTTTGCAATTAAATTTGTCTACCCCATGACAAATCATGACTTCATCATAGCAATCTTTTGTCCTCTTGTCCATAGAATTTTTATGTAATTCTGATATTCCATTATACCCATCAAAAGGAAAACAGCTACAGACATATTTGTCTGTAGCCGCCTCTTTACTGCTATAGATAGCAAGGTATCCTATACCGGATATGCTCCGTTCTTTGTATCTGCAATTGTTGTATCAACTTTTGTCTGCTGTGCCTGACGATATTTGAAGAACTCAGTAGCAACCTGCGGGAATAATGCATAGGATAATACATCTTCATCCTGCTGTTTGTACTGTTTCATTTCAGCTTCAATCTTATCTAATTCAGGCTCAAGTAAGTCTGCCGGACGGCAGGTAATTGCCTTATCTTTGTCAGCACCGAGAACCTTATCCACAACTTCCGGATTGAAAGGTTTTACAGTCTGACCATATTTTCCAAGAAGAATATCCTTAGTCTCTTTGGTAGCAACTTTGTAACGTTCTCCCATTAATACGTTAAATACAGCCTGTGTACCAACAATCTGGGAAGAAGGTGTAACAAGTGGTGGCTCACCAAGGTCTTTACGAACACGAGGTACTTCAGCCAGTACTTCTTCGTATTTATCTTCCTGTCCCTGCTCTTTCAACTGGGAAATCAGGTTGGATAACATTCCACCCGGTACCTGATATAATAAAGTCTTGATATTAACACCAAGTACCTTTGGATTCATCAGACCGCTGTCTAATGCTTCCTCACGCATTGGGCGGAAGTAATCAGCAATTTCAGCCAGTTTGTTCTGGTCAAGACCGGTATCATACTGTGTTCCCTTGAATGCTTCTACCATAACTTCGGTTGCAGGCTGGCTGGTACCAAGTGCAAATGGTGACATTGCGGTATCGATAATGTCACATCCAGCTTCTACTGCTTTCATGTATGTCATGGAAGCAACACCGGAAGTATAATGTGTATGCAGTTCGATTGGAAGGCTGGTTGAAGATTTCAGAGCCTGAATCAGTTCGGTTGCTTTCTGAGGAACTAAAAGTCCTGCCATATCCTTAATACATAAGGAATCAGCACCCATGTCTTCTACTCTCTTTGCCATTTCCATCCAGTAATCCAAGGTATAAGCATCTCCTAATGTATAGGATAATGCAACCTGGGCATGTCCTTTTTCTTTGTTACATGCTGTTACTGCTGTCTGAAGGTTACGAACATCATTTAAGCAGTCAAAAATACGGATAATATCAATTCCGTTTGCAATAGATTTCTGTACGAAATACTCAACCACATCATCTGCATATGGACGATATCCTAAGATATTCTGTCCACGGAACAGCATCTGAAGTTTAGTTTTCTTAAATCCATCTCTTAATTTACGAAGTCTCTCCCATGGATCTTCTTTTAAGAAACGAAGGCAGGCATCAAATGTTGCTCCACCCCAGCACTCTACTGCATAATATCCAACTTCATCCATTTTCGGGATAATTGGAAGCATCTGTTCTGTTGTCATTCTGGTTGCAATCAGAGACTGATGTGCATCACGAAGAACAGTTTCTGTAATTTTTAAAGGTTTTTTCATTTCTTCTGACATTTCTATCCTCCTATATACCAAAGATTGCCATAAATACACCGGCAGCTACTGCTGTACCGATAACGCCGGCAACGTTTGGTCCCATTGCATGCATAAGTAAAAAGTTTGTCGGGTCTTCTTCTGCACCAACCTTCTGCGATACACGCGCAGCCATAGGCACGGCGGAAACTCCGGCAGAACCAATCAACGGATTAATCTTTCCTTTGGTAATCCAGCAAAGCAGTTTTCCGAAGAGGACTCCGGCTGCAGTACCAAACATAAATGCAATCAGTCCAAGAGCAACAATCTTAAGTGTGCTGACATTTAAGAATGCTTCTGCACTGGTAGATGCACCAACGGAAGTACCCAGAAGAATAACTACGATATACATCAAAGCATTGGATGCTGTATCTGTAAGCTGTCTGACTACACCAGACTCACGGAAGAGGTTACCAAGCATAAGCATACCAACCAACGGAGCGGTTGTCGGAAGAATCAGACATACAATTGTAGTAACTACGATTGGGAACAAAATCTTCTCCAGTTTGGATACCGGACGAAGGTTCTCCATCTTGATTGCACGTTCTTTCTTTGTTGTAAACAGTTTCATAATTGGCGGCTGAATAATCGGAACCAGAGACATATAAGAATATGCTGCCACCGCAATCGGTCCCATCAATGCAGCCTGTCCTAATTTACCGGCAAGGAAGATAGAGGTCGGACCATCTGCTCCACCGATAATAGATACGGCTGCTGCTCCCTTGTCATTGAATCCCATCAGAATTGCAAGCAGGTAAGCTCCGAAAATACCGAACTGTGCTGCTGCTCCTAAAAGGAAGCTGATTGGGTTTGCAATCAAAGGGCCAAAGTCTGTCATCGCACCAACTCCAAGGAAAATCAGAGAAGGTAAGATTGACCACTCATCCAGAGTATAGAAATAATAAAGTAAACCACCGACACCATTGCTGGTCTCTTCCGGACTTGCAATAATGTCCGGATAAATGTTAACCAGAAGCATACCAAATGCAATCGGAACCAGAAGAAGAGGTTCATAACCTTTCTTGATTGCCAGATATAAGAATACGCAGGCAATTACAATCATAAGGTAGTTACCCCAGGTCAGGTTAAAGAATGCAGTCTGATGCAGGAGGTTACTCATTGTGTCTCCAACATAACTTAACATAATTTTCCTCCTAGTTGTTCATTGTAGCAAGTAATGCTCCTGCTTCTACGCTGTCACCAACTGCAACTTCGATGCTTGCAACTGTTCCGTCTTCCGGTGCAACAACAGGAGTCTCCATTTTCATAATTTCAAGAATCAGAACTGCATCACCTTTCTTTACTGCTGTTCCAGGCTGAGCCTCAATCTTGAATACTTTTCCGGCTGCTCCGGCTTCAATCTTAATGCTTCCTGCTCCGGCTGCTGCCTTAGGTGCTGCTGCTTTTGCTGCAGGAGCTGCTGCTGCCTTTCTTGGTGCAGCTACAGGCGCAGATGCTCCGTTCTCTTCTACGGTAACATCATAAACATTTCCATTTACTGTAATTGTATAGTTTTTCATCTTTATATCCTCCTAATTATTCTTCAAACTATCTTCTCTTAATGGAACGTACTACAAATCCATCTGTAGAACTTCCTGTTGCTGCCGCAATTGCAGCAGAGATAACTGCAACAAGTTCCAAATCATCCTGAACCAACTCTTCTTTCTGAGCAATCTGTTCTACTACTTTATCTTCTTTTGCAGCAGTTGCATCAGCCGCATTCTTTTTCTTATTCTGTAAATAAGGAATAATGCGGAATGCATAAATAATAATACTGATTAAAATTAAGATTACAAATACGGTACCCATGCCCATAAGTGTATTCATTCCGGCTTTGCCCATTTTCTCGCCAAGTGAATATACCTTGTCAAATGTCATACTGGTAAGTTCCGGTGTGTCTGTAGTTGTATCAAATACAACAGTAAAACTCAAATCACGGTTAGTATAATTCAATATCTGTTCCATTACCATTGTCTTATTTGACTCTGTCATGGTAAAGTCACCAAATCCCTGGAAGTCTCCTTCGTCAGCAACAGCTTCTTTCCAACTGCTATAGAAGTTGTAGTTTACTGCATCGCTCTTCTCTGAAACGGAAGAAAGAGCTTTATCAATATCAGCTTCTGACACAGTAGTTATCTGCTGTACTGTCTGCTGTACTGTATCCTTCCACTGGTCATAGGTGCCTCCATTGAATGTTATTGAAGTCTGATCTGTCTTACCACAGGCCGTAACAGAAAATGCAAGCAGACAAACACATACAAGCATCCACAATTTTTTCTTCATAAGATTCACCTTTCTATTTTGTTCCATGTTTCTTATATGGAGTATCCATACGTTTTGTAAACAGCATTTCAAAAGCTGCTACAAGATATTTTCTGGTATCAGCAGGCTCAATAATCAAGTCTACATATCCTCTCTTAGCTGCAGTTACAACGTTAGACTGTAATGCCTCATATTCTTTTGCTTTCTCAGCAAGCTTGTCCGCATCAGCGTCTGCATACATAATCTCTGCTGCAAGACGTGCATCCATCATACCGGTCTTAACATCCGGCCATGCGTATACAAGGTCAGCACCGATTGCTTTGGAGTTCATCATTACTGCTGCACTTCCGTAAGCATTACCGGTAAGCAGGCTAACCTTAGGAACGGTAGCATTTGCAAATGCATATGTAAGTTTAGCCAGAGCTTTTGCAAGTCTTCTTTCGCTGCATTTTGTTGCTGTAAATCCAGCCACATTGGTAAGAGATAATACAGGAATATCAAATGCATCACAGAACTGGATGAATTCAGAAGCTTTTTCACAGCCTTTTGCACAAAGTGCTGCATCATGCTCTGCGACTTTCTTTCCTTCTTCATCATATTCTTCTGTGCAGTTAGCAACGGCACCGACAGTCAGTCCGTTTAACTGGATGAATCCGGTTACCATGCTCTTTGCGTAATCCTTCTTTGTCTCTAAGAAATTATGATTATCAGAAATCTCGCTTAATACGAAACGAGGATCGCCTTTCATGGTATCCACATTTTCGCATGCACGGTTCAAATCATCTTCACAGTCTTCCATATAACCATTCTCTGTGTTATCTGCCGGAAGCATGCAGACCAGTTCACGAATCTGTGCAAAGATTTCTTCTTCAGAACCTGCCATATCAATGACGCCGGTCTCTGTGCTCTGGAAATCTGCAGAAGAAGTATCACATTTTCCAACGTAATTTCCTTCGATTGCGTTTGGTGCATTTACAAACATTTTTGCTTTATCAGCTTCCATATATGCGAAATCACATAATCCAGGTACTACGGTAAGTCCGCCGCCACAGTTGCCAAATACAGCACAAATCTGTGGAATTACTCCGGATGCCATAACCTGTTTTTCATAAATCATTCCTAATGCATTCAAAGCATCTACTGATTCCTGAAGACGAACTCCGGCACAATCCAAAAGTCCGATTACCGGTGCACCCATCTTCATTGCTCTGTCATAAACAGCTGCAATTTTCTTTGCATGCATCTCGCCAATTGTTCCATTTAATACGGAAGAATCCTGACTGTAGACAAATACCAGATTACCATCAATCAGACCATGTCCGGTAATGACACCATCTGATGGCGTAGCTTCATCTGCCAGATTAAAATCCGTATTTCTTGCGGTTACCAGAGAACCGATTTCCATAAAGCTGTTTTCATCCAGCAAACGGCAAATTCTCTGTTCTGCTAAGTTATTACTTCTGTTGCTCATCTCTTAGTCCTCCATCTATTTTAGAAAAATAAAATTTTTCGCTAGGGTAATTGTAGTACATTGACCAAAACTTTTCAATAGCAAATTGTTAATTTTTTCACAGATTTTACATATCGCATTTTATGGCTGATTTTCTGACTTTATAAAGAAAAAAGGTCAACCATTCTGAGGCAGCTGTAGCGGTAATCCCATGCCTTAACACTGTCTTTTAAGACAAGTTCTTCCTCTCTCACCACCTGCCCGTTCAGTATATACTTAAGGGTTCCAACAGTAGTTCCTGCTTCCACCGGAGCCTCAAGTCTCTGCTTTCTCTCCAATTTAAATTCAATGGATTCATCCTTACGAAGCAGTATATTTTCTATCTGTTTTTCCTCTGTCCTGTTCTGAACCTCTGTCATCTTAATTCTGCTATAGCCTTCTGTCTTTGCCCCACTTATCTCAAGGGGACATTCTGCTTCCTTGGGGATTTCCAACTCCAGAAGATTTACCTTTTCAAAAGAATCGATTCCATACTGCATCAGCTGTTTTGTGTCTGACCATTTATAATTCTTATTGTTTGGCCAGCCGCAGCCTAAAAGTGCCACCACATAGGTACGGTCATCCCGCCGCAATGCTCCCACATAACAGTATCCGGCATTGCCCGTAAAACCGGTTTTACCACTGATTGCTCCGTCCATCATCGTAAGGAAACGGTTGTGATTATTGCAGCTGTAGTTTCGTGTTCCTTCTATATTAGAAAAGGAATAAGACGGTGTCTGCGTAATTTCAAGAAAAGTCTCTTTCATGGGAGACTCATTGATGCAATAGCTCATAATCCGGGCAAGGTCGGCTGCTGTCGTTCCATGGAATCCGTTTTCATCTTCCTTATCCAGTCCGTTTGGCGTAATGAAATAGGTATCCATGCAGCCAAGCTCCGCCGCCTTCTCATTCATCAAGCCAGCAAATGCCTCCACACTTCCTGCCACATGTTCCGCAATTGCCACTGCCGAATCATTGTGGGATTCTAACATCAGAGAGAAACAAAGGTCTTTTAATAAAAACTGTTCCCCACTTGCTCCATTCAGCTGCACATCCGGCTGGGAGGCTGCATAATCAGAAAATGTAACCACGTTATTTAAATCTGCATGCTCTAAGGTTACAATCAATGTCATAATCTTTGTCGTACTGGCATTTGCCCGGCGCACATCCTCTTCTTTTCCAAACAAAATACGCCCTGAATCCGCATCCATTAAGCATGCAGACAGCGCGTACAAATTCTTTGGTTCTTCGATTTCTATTTCATTTTCTTCCTGCGTTTCATCCGGATTATCCTGTGACAGCGGTTCTGCCGGAATATGATTGGAACTAAAAAATATAAAAAGCAGAGATAATGCTGTCATTTTCTTCCACCGTCTCTTTTTCATGACCGCTCCGAAATACATTTTCTCTGCATTCTATTCATTTCTTTCTATGATTATACTTCCGCTTACTACATTCCCTGTTGCTATACTTCAAGCTTCATTTCTGCTTCCTGTTCAGCCTGATGCTTGAATTCTTCCACCTGGTCTTCATTCAGCACCGGGAGTTCATCGATGGAATGCACACCAAAGCTCCGTAAGAATTCCTCTGTTGTGCCAAATAGCATCGGTCTGCCCGGAGCATCCAATCTTCCCACTTCATTGACCAGATTATATTCCACCAGTTTGCTTACTGCATGGTCGCAGGATACGCCACGGATTTTTTCAATCTCCGCCTTGGTGATCGGCTGCTTATAAGCAATGATGGATAAGGTCTCTAACAGTACGTCTGTAAGGACACGCTTCTTCGGCTGTTTTGCAATCCGAATCAGATATTCATACATTTCATTCTTCGTACACATCTGATAAGCGCCGTCCAGTTCGATAATCTGGATACCTCTTTCTTCCTGCTCATATTTCTGCCGGAGCGCTTCTATTTTCTTTTTGGTTTCCTGTTTGTCTAATTCAATTGCATTAGCAATTTTATCCAATTCTACCGATTCCCCCATGGTAAATAAAATTGCTTCTATAATTGCTTCATAATTCTTTTCTTCCATTACTACCCTCATATAATAAGAGCCTAGGCTGCAACCTTGGACTCTATTCTGATATCATCAAATATTTTATCCTGATAAATGGTTATCTTGCCCATCTTCATCAACTCAAGCACTGCAAGGAAGGTCACGATAATCTCCATCTTGCCACACTGTGCTTCTAAAAGACTGCGGAAGCTGAAATGTGGATGTGTCATTGCATACTGCTCTAAATATACCATTTTATCAGACAGTGATACTTCTTCTTTCTCAATCTTGCCAAATTTGGAACGAACCGGGTCAATCTTATCTTCCTGCTTACGCATGATGGATTTGAAAATATCATTCAATTTCTTCAATGTGACATCTGCCATCAGTTCCTCTAAATCCACCGGCTCTTCATAGGCAGCTACCTCGTCCGGAATCGTCGGCTCCTTAAACATCACCTTTTCCGCATCCATCTGACGGTCTTTTAATTCATAGGAAATGCATTTATACATCTTATATTCCAAAAGCTGTTCTACCAGTTCTGCTCTCGGGTCTTCTGCTTCCTCTTCTTCTGTCTCTTTTGCCGGAAGAAGCATCTTTGATTTAATATCAATCAGTGTGGCTGCCATGACTAAGAACTCACTCATAACATTTAAATCCTGCCTCTTCATTTCCCGGATATATTCCATATACTGATTGGTTATCTCCACAATTGGGATATCATAGATATTTACTTTATTCTTATCCAGCAGATGAAGGAGCAAATCTAACGGTCCTTCGAACACCTGCAGCTTTACTGTTAATTCCATTTCAAAACCTCTCCATTCTTTCCTAGCACATCTATTTTAACGGTATCTAAGAAAAAACGCAAGTGTTTTCACAAGATTTAGTGTTTTTCACAACTTTATACCACAAATCAAGCAATATCTTGTGGTTTTATAACCATAAACACAAGTTCCGCCCGGTTAAAGATTCTGATATGAAAGGTATGGGTTCCAAGCCCCCGGCTTACGATTACTTTCTTCCCCTCAAAATCAAAGGCTCCTGCATCATATTTCGGGAACCACTGAAACTGCGGAGAAATCAGGCTTCCAACACCCGGAATCCGTATCAGTCCTCCATGATTATGTCCGCAAAAAGTCAAATCCGCTCCCCAGTCTGCATATTCCTTCGCATATCTTGGATTGTGTGCTAACAGCACCTGAAATGTATCTTCCGTCTGCTTCGGAAGCGTTTTATCAAGATAATCCTGTGGAAGTGGCACATCCACTCCTTTTTTATAACAGGACAATGGAATTTCAAGCCCGGTAACTGCCAGTTCTCCAAAAGCTTCTGTTTCATTATGCAGTACATGGATGCCAAGCTCTTTTACCTTATTTTCAAAAGCGAAAAATTTCTCCTGATACTCACTTTTTCTTATGTGGGCACGGGATTCATGATTTCCGTAAGAATAATAAACCGGTGCAATCCTGCACAGCTCTTCCAATATCTTTAACGCTGTCTCATAGGTGTCACTTTTTCTGCTGACCACCATATCTCCTGGAATCAGAATCAGATCCGGCTGTCCACTTCTAATTGCATCTAAAAGCCGGATGTTGTCTTTTCCATACTGAAAACCATGCAAATCTGCCAGTACTGCTGCCTTATATTCTCTTTGCACTTTACCACTTTTTATCTCATAATCCGTTCTTGCAAATTTTTTTAATTCCTGCCACTGCCAGATTATGTAAACCAAAATTACACATGCTATTACAATAATGATTTTTAATAACATCTTTCACCTCTTTGCGTCAACAAAATAAACCATGCTTTATCTGCATATTTCTTTCTCTTCTCTATTAAAATGTAATAGAACATACCGGAGGTATTCTTATGCATACCATTCTTTCCATTTTCATAAGCCTGTCTCTTCTCAGCCCGGCCTTTTTACCAATGGCATCACCATTTTCTGTTCTTGCAGAAAACGAAACTCCTGCAGAATCCGGCAATCCGTCCCCGGATACATCCAACCCCGACACTACAGCTCCAGGTGCGTCCGCCCCAGTCGCATTGTCCGCTCCCAGCGCTCTTTTAATGGAAGCATCTACCGGAACCGTCATCTATGAAAAGGATGCTCATTCCATCCTGCATCCTGCCAGCATTACGAAAATCATGACGCTGATTCTGATTTTCGATGCTCTGGACGCACAAAAAATTTCCCTGGATGATATTGTCACAGTTTCGGAACATGCTGCAAGCATGGGCGGTTCCCAGGTCTTCTTAGAGCCGGGTGAAACCCAGACCGTTGATACCATGATAAAGTGTATCAGTGTTGCCAGTGCCAATGACGCCTGCGTTGCCATGGCAGAATTCATTGCCGGTTCGGAAGATGCCTTCGTTGCCCAGATGAATGAGCGGGCTGCCGGACTTGGTATGAAGGATACCAACTTTGTTAACTGCTGCGGTCTTGACGTTGACAATCATATGACAAGTGCCTATGATGTTGCTCTAATGTCCCGGGAATTAATCACAAAATATCCGCAGATACATAATTATTCCACCATCTGGATGGAAAATATTACCCATGTCACGAAAAAAGGGTCTTCCGAATTTGGTTTAACCAACACCAATAAGCTCATCAAACAATACGCCTATGCCACTGGATTAAAAACCGGTTCCACCGGTCTTGCCAAGTACTGTGTCTCAGCCACTGCTGAAAAAGATAACATTAAACTCATCGCAGTCATTATGGCTGCACCGGATTATAAAGTGCGTTTTGCTGATGCGTCCGCCCTTTTAGACTATGGTTTTTCCGTATGCCGGCTCTATCAGGATACCACACCGCCCGCTCTGCCGGAATTATCAGTACGGGGTGGCACTGATAAAAAGGTCAGTCTTTCCTATGAAGGAACCTTTTCATATCTTGATACTGCAGGAAATGACTTAAATCTTATTGAAAAAAAGCTTTCTCTTCCAGAAGAAATAAAAGCTCCGGTAACACAGGGAAAAGAAGCCGGCACACTTTACTATACATTAAATGAAAAAGAAATCGGCTCCATCCGGGTCTTATATGATACTACAATTCCAAAAGCTACCTATCAGGATTATTTTCGTAAGACGCTTACTTATTTCTTCTCCCTGTAAAACCTTTTCTACAAAAGCGGGGCCAGCAGACGCAGACAGGTCTGTATCATCCGTACTCCTACAAATCTGTGTTTGCAGAATTCCAGATCAATCTGCTGTGACTGTCCGATTACCGCAAGTGCATCTTCTTTTAACTGCAGCACTGCCTCGGTCTTATAACACCAGACTCCGCATTCAAAATGCAGATACATACTGCGGTAATCCAGATTGATACTACCTACGGTAGCAATTTTATCATCACAGACAAAACTCTTTGCATGAATAAATCCCGATGTATACTGATAAATCTTTACACCACTTTCAATAAGAACACCATAATCTGCCTGTGTCAGAAGATAAACAAATTTCTTATCCGGAATTCCAGGTGTTACAATCCGCACATCCACACCACGTTTTGCCGCATTCTGAAGGCTTACCAGCATTTCATGGTCAATAATCAGATACGGGGTGAAAATGTAGACATACTTCTGTGCTGAATTAATAATGTTCATGTATACATTCTCGCCGGTATTTTCGTGATCTAACGGTGTATCACTATACGGCTGCACATATCCAACGGATGGAATCTTTGCCACATAGTCTGCATCCGGCCGGAACTTCTCATAATCCTCCGTGGAATTTATTATATAATTCCACATTTCAAGAAACATACAGGTAAAGCTCCATACCGCTGCACCTTTCATACGGATTCCGGTATCCTTCCAGTATCCAAACCGCTCAATTTCATTGATATATTCATCTGCAATATTGATTCCGCCAGTAAATGCAACATTTCCATCAATAACGAGGATTTTTCTGTGGTCACGGTTATTCATAATGACAGCCAGTCTCGCCCGCAACGGATTAAACGCCGCACATTTAATTCCGATTTTCTGTAATTCCTTATAGAAATGATTCGGCAGTGTCGTAATGCAGCCAACATCATCATAAATCAGACGTACTTCTACGCCCTCTTCCACTTTTTCCTTCAAAAGCTGAATCAGCTCCCGGAACATCTTTCCATCATCTAAAATAAAATATTCCAGGAAAACAAACTTTTTCGCTTTCCGGATTTCTTCTAACATAACCGGAAACATTTCTTCTCCGGACGGATAATAATTTGTTGCTGTATGTTCATAAACCGGGAAATGCGCCCAGTCACTGATATATGCAGACTGTCCAGCGGCAACCGGATCTTCTTCTGCCAGCCGTTCTCTACACGCTCTATCTTCTGTAAGAAGTGATTCTACTTCCTCATTTACACGGTTCATTTTCTCTCTTGCCTTTCTGGTGAGTTCCGGTCTTCCAAATACCACGTACAGCAACAAGCCGAGCAACGGAAACATCAGAATAATAAATACCCATGCCAGCCGGTATGCCGGATTCATTCTTCGATTTACAACGAATAAAGCTACGATAAATGCAAGTATATTGAGAATCAGGTTGATGTAAGTAGACATTTTACCAACTTCCAGCAGCAGATAAAATAAATATCCAAACTGAAGTAAAATAAGTAAAACTGTGATAAAAAGTCTGCTGATTAAAACTTTAACTATTTTCTTCACCTTATTCCCTCCTCTTTCTTTTTCTACCCCTTATTTTATGCGTATTTTTCATTCTACCGCATTTTCTCCCAGAAATCAAATGTCCGGCGTATTCCTTTCCCTCTGTCTCTTTCTCTCTGCTTTTTATCTCTTCCATGTTCTTTTATTTTATCGAATCAGCTGCATGACATCCAGCCTCCCCCAGCCCTGTGCATGCTTGGATTTTCCGGTATCTACACTCGTCTCATAAAGCCGCAGTTTTACTTCTGCCGGTTTTAGATTTGGATAACGGCTAAAAAGCCCCGCGCCCGCCCCCGCCACCACCGGTGTTGCCATAGAGGTTCCACTTTTCATCTCATAACCATTTCCCATCCGCTTACAGCTGACAATCGCTGTTCCAGGAGCCACTACTTCCGGTTTCATAATGCAGGCTTCCGTTGGACCTCTCCCACTATACCCACGCATCAGGCCCAGATTTTTTGCTTCTCCTTCCTCATCATCACTGCTGCCTACCGTTATAATCTTCCGGCATAGCCCCGGTATCGTAATACTCTTATCCTTTGGCCCGTTATTTCCTGCAGCAGCAACCACTACGATTCCTGCATCCCAGACTGCTTCAATTGCTGCTAACAATTCCTCCTGTTCTTCCCTTCTGGCCGAAGCAAGCATTCCTACGGAAATATTTAAGATTCTGATATTCATTTTCTCATAATTAGAAATCAGCCATTTTAATGCTGATACCACCAGTCTGGTATTTCCCTTTCCCATACGGTCTAATACTTTTATCGCATATATCGCTGCTCCCGGTGCCATCCCCCGGTAACGTCCATGAGAAGCAAAACCGGAACCTGCAATAATTCCTGAAACATGGGTTCCATGACCATTATCATCATAAAGTATCTTCTTATCACCTACATAATCACGAAATCCTCTGATTCTTTGTCCAAAATCAATATGAGTTCCAATTCCTGTATCCATCACGGCTACAGTGACATTATTTCCAATATATCCTAGTTTATGAGCTTCATTCACCCTTGTAATCTGTCTGACCCGTTCCATACTGCACCATTTTATGTTTTCTTATAATATATGCAGTGCAGCATTTTTGACCACCGGCAGAGCTTTCCGGATACCCGAAAAAGAAGTTTACTCAGCAAACCCGGCTCTTTTTTTCTGCCAGACTTTTTCTTCGCTGCTTACGTAAAAAGGCGTATACCCTTGTGGATTTTCATCCGCAAAAGCATACGCCTTATTTTATTTATGTGAGTATTGAAAAATCACATGCCACGAATCTGCAATTAGTTCTGAGCAGGAACATCCTTGATGGAGAAGCTGATTCTTCCCATTCTGTCTTTGCCCATGCAGATACAGGTTACTGTATCACCAAGAGTCAGAACATCTTCTACATGTTCGATTCTCTCTTTTGCAATCTTGGAAATGTGAACCATTCCCTCTTTGCCCGGTGCAAATTCGATGAATGCACCAAATTCTTTGATGCCTACTACTTTACCAGTGAAAATCTGACCTTCTTCGAAATCAGTTGTAATGATACGGATCATGTCAGCAGCTTTCTCAAGCATTGCTTTATCGGTACCACAGATGCTTACTGCACCTTCATCATTGATGTCAATCTTAACACCGGTGCGGTCGATAATCTCGTTGATTGTCTTACCCTTCTGACCTACTACATCACCAATCTTAGCCGGGTCAATCTGAACCTGAAGAATCTTTGGAGCATACTGTCCAACTTCTTTTCTTGGTTCAGCAATTGCTTTGGACATAACTTCGTCCATGATATAAAGTCTTGCTTCCCTGGTTCTTCTGATTGCTTCTTCTACGATAGGTCTTGTTAATCCGTGAATCTTAATATCCATCTGGATTGCAGTAATACCGTCATGTGTACCGGTTACCTTGAAGTCCATATCTCCGAAGAAGTCCTCAAGTCCCTGAATATCGGTTAATACGATGTAATCATCATCTGTCTCTCCAGTTACCAGACCACAGGAAATACCTGCAACCATTTTCTTAATCGGAACACCTGCAGCCATAAGTGCCATACAGGATGCACAGGTAGATGCCATAGAGGTAGAACCATTAGATTCAAAGGTCTCGGATACAGCACGGATTGCATATGGGAATTCTTCTTCAGAAGGAAGAACCGGAACCAATGCTTTCTCAGCCAGTGCTCCATGTCCGATTTCACGACGTCCCGGTCCTCTGGAAGGTTTTGTTTCTCCAACAGAGTAGGATGGGAAATTGTAATGGTGCATATATCTCTTGGTTGTAATATTCTCATCTAATCCATCGATTTTCTGAACTTCAGATAATGGCGCTAATGTTACAACATCACAGATCTGAGTCTGTCCACGGGTAAACATAGCAGAACCATGTACTCTAGGAATAATATCAACCTCAGATGCCAGCGGACGAATCTGGTTGATTGCTCTTCCATCCGGACGTTTGTGGTCTTTTAAAATCATCTTACGAACGGTCTTCTTCTGATACTGATATACAGCCTCACCAACTAATGGAAGCCACTCTTCGTTATCTGCAAATGCCTCTTCCATTTTCTCTGTTACTTTACGGATATTTTCTTCTCTGGTCTGTTTGTCGTCAGAGAATACTGCTACTTCCATCTCATCCGGTGTAACAATCTCACGCATAGCTGCAAACATTTCCTCTGGAACTGCACAGCTTGTATATTCATGTTTTGGTTTACCAACTTCGTTTACCAGTTTCATAATGAAATCATTAATGGTCTGGTTGATGTCGTGTGCCATGTAAATTGCTTCAATCATTTTATCTTCCGGAATCTCATTTGCTCCGGCTTCAATCATGATTACTTTCTCTCTTGTAGAAGCAACCGTCAACTGTAAATCACCATTGTCCCAAACTTCCTGGGATGGGTTGATTACAAATTCACCATCTTTCATTCCGACCTGTGTCATAGCACATGGTCCGTCAAATGGGATGTCCGAAATGCAGGTTGCAATCGCAGAACCAAGCATTGCTACGATTTCCGGACGGCATTCCGGGTCAACGCTCATAACGAGGTTGTTTAATGTTACATCATTACGATAATCCTTTGGGAATAACGGACGCATAGGTCTGTCAATTACACGGGAAGTAAGGATTGCATTCTCAGATGCTTTTCCTTCTCTCTTATTAAATCCGCCAGGGATTTTTCCTACTGCATAAGATTTCTCTTCGAACTCTACGCTAAGAGGGAAAAAGTCGATTCCGTCTCTTGGCTTTTCAGATGCTGTTGCAGTAGATAATACAGTGGTATCACCGTAGTGCATGAATGCACATCCATTTGCCTGTTTACCCACACGGTTAATATCAACCGTAAGAGTTCTTCCGGCAAGTTCCATTGAATAACTCTGGTACATATCATTTCTCCTTTTTTGTATACAGGATATTCCTGCTTATTATGGCAGAAGTTCCGAAATGGTGCTGTTTGCAGCCATCCGGAGGTGTATCGACCGAAACTACTGATTAATACAATCTGTAATTGCACTAATCAGTGGTCTCGGAATCGTCCTTCTGCCGTTCTTACATTGTCATCCATAAGACTCTGCACTTGCAGTTCCTTACGGATATCCGGCAACCTGTGGAAGCCTGGCAACCGAAAAATAGAGCGGACAACTCCGCTCTATTCTATACGGTTTCCTTTTACAAGAAATTACTTTCTCAAACCTAAACGTTCGATTAAAGAACGATATCTTTCAATATCAACTTTCTTTAAGTAAGCCAGTAAACGACGTCTCTGACCAACCATCTTTAAAAGTCCTCTTCTGGAATGATGATCCTTCTGATTTACTTTTAAGTGCTCATTCAGCTCATTGATTCTGGCTGTTAAAAGTGCAACCTGTACCTCTGGTGAACCTGTGTCTGTAGCAGTTTTACCATATTCTGCGATGATTGCTTCTTTTCTTTCTTTTGATAACATTTACGTTTCCTCCTTATATTTTCTTATCGCCTGATAATCAGTAAAAGGTCGGAGTGTCCATCTACCGAATATCGGCTAAATCATACCTAACAAATATAACATACTACTTATTATTTGTAAACAAAATTCTGTTAGTTTCCTTATCTAGTTTCCTAATACACGGACAACACATACTGGTGAACGATAATATGCATTGGAAATCTTGATTCCGGTAGAAGGTGAACTTGCATGAACAATCTGACCATTTCCGATATAGATTGCCACATGGTTGATGCCCTTACCGCTACCATAGAAGAACAAATCTCCCGGCTGTGCTTCGGATGCACTGATTCTGGTTCCGCATCCTGCCTGTGCTCTGGATGAGTGTGGCAGATATACGCCATAATTTGCATATACGGATAATACGAATCCGGAACAGTCCGCTCCTCTGGTAAGGCTGGTTCCGCCCCATACATATGG
>ENA-ORRE01001011-ORRE01001011.1-human-gut-metagenome-genome-assembly--contig:-NODE-1011-length-20057-cov-6.176632_pt1 | contig 20057 bp, 13 predicted proteins | sample MGYA00242171_ERZ509126 | MGnify/ENA primary metagenome ERZ509126 (study PRJEB26280, sample SAMEA2338648) | human gut metagenome | biome: human gut; feature: human-associated habitat; material: faeces... | reverse complement strand
ATCAGGATGTCGTTGACCAGCGACGACACGATCTTGCCGAACGCGCCGCCGATGATTACACCGACGGCCATGTCCATCACGTTCCCCTTGAGGGCGAACTCCTTGAATTCTTTTAGAAATGCCATAAGTCTGAGGTTTAATTATTTGATGGTACAAATATACTGTTTTATAATAAAACCGCACGAAAAAGGGCAACCGACATACAGCCAGCTGCCCATTCTTCGGACGAATGTGCCGATGGGGATCATCCGATCTCGACCAGTACGGCGTCGGTAGCCACGTTCTCGCCGGGCTGTACCAGCACCTGCTTTACCGTGCCGGCGTAATCGGTCGTCACGGAATTCTCCATTTTCATGGCCTCCAGGACTGCGATCTCGTCGCCGGCCTTGACCGTATCGCCCACTTTGACCTTGAGTTCGATGATGCGGCCGGGCAGCGGCGCCGTCACGGCATTGCCCGTGATGACGATCTTCTTCACCTCCTCGGCTTTCTTCTCCTCGGCCTTGGGCTCGGCGGGTTTGGCCGCGGCGTAGGCCTTGACCTTCATGTCCGTGAGGAAAGTCTTGGCTACCATCGGGAACAACTCGAGCAGCAGCACCTCCTTCTCGTTGGCGGCGAGCTTCACGCCTCCGGCCTCGGGAAGTTCGGGGTTGGGCTGCATCTGGTATTTCGACGTATCGTAGGGGGTTTCCTCACGCACGCCGCAGATCTTGAAGCGGAATTCGGGGTCGATTTTCACGGGCGTGTGTCCGTACTCGCCCTTGACCAGGCCGACGAACTGCGAGCTCTTGTTGGTGTACATCGGACGCCCGGCCTTCTCGTCGAGGGCGCAGTTGACGGCCTGCGCACCGACGATCTGCGAGGTCGGGGTCACCAGCGGCGGCAGGCCTGCGGCCAGGCGCACCGAGGGGATCAGCTCCATGGCGCGCGGCAGGATGTCTTCGGCCTTGAGCTGCTTGAGCTGGGCGACCATGTTCGAGTACATGCCGCCGGGTATCTCGGCCTTTTGCACCAGTTCGTTGGGAGCCGGGAAACCGAAATAGGCCTCGATCTTGCGGCAGGCATCGATCGTGCCGTCCTCATCGTCGGCCTTGGCGGCCGCGATGGCCTTGTCGAACAGGGCGTCGATCTCGGCGGGAAGCTTGTCGGTCAGCGGGTTGAATGCCTTGGGTTCGGGTTTGTCCGCACCGAACACCGACTGGTTGAGCTCCTTGCGGATCTCGCGCAGCTGGGTGTTGATCTTGGCCACGGCCTCCATGTTCACGCCGGTGTCGACACCCAGTTTGCCGCAGAACACGTGGATCAGCTCGATGGCCGGGGCACCCGTGCCTTCGGCGAAATACCAGCAGTTGGTATCGACGATGTCGACGCCGGCCACGATGGCCGCGAGCACCGAAGCCAGGCCGTAGCCGGGGGTACAGTGGGTATGGAAATCGACCGGAATCGAGATGTTCTTCTTGAACAGCTTGACCAGCGTGGCGACACGGCGCGGCGGGATCAGGCCCGACATGTCCTTGATGGTAATCATGTCGGCGCCCAGTGCGGCCATCTGTTTTGCCTTGTCGAGGAAATAGGCATCCGTGAAGACGGGCTGCGGCTGTTTCTTGCCCATCAGGCGCTGCATGAAGGAGGGTTCGGGATATTTCGGGTCGACCGTATAACATACGGCGCAGTCGGCGATGCCGCCGTACTGCTTGACGTATTTGATCGTCGATTTCACGTTGTCCACGTCGTTCAGGGCATCGAAGATACGCATGATGCCCAGCCCGCTTTCGATCGCGTTGCGGCAGAAGCCGTCGATCACGTCGTCGGGGTAAGGCGCGTAGCCGAACAGGTTACGGCCGCGCGAAAGCGCCGTGAGCTTCGACACCTTGCCCACAGCCTTGTAGATCGTCTCCAGGCGCGTCCACGGGTTCTCGTTGAGATAACGCATCACCGAGTCGGGTACGGCACCGCCCCAGACCTCCATCGCATAGAAATTTGCATCCTTGTAGAAGGGCAGGCAACGGTCTACCTGTGCCTGCGACATGCGCGTCGCAAACGAGGACTGCTGTCCGTCGCGCAACGTAAGGTCTCTGATTTTGAGATTTCTCGCCATTGTGATATTTTTGATTAAGGGTTCTTGTTGCCGCTTTTACTGTTATTCCAATAACAAAGATAATAAACAATTTGAAATTCCAACCATTTTACAGGGATTTTTCACAAAAAACACCGGAAACAGTTACTTTTCGTAAAAGCGCCCCGCCCGGAAGCGCCCGGCGGGCTACGCCTGAATATCCTGCTCGGGGACGAACAACTGCTTGTACGACGTCCCGTCGAGGTACTTCTTCTTGAAGATATTGACGCAGAAGACGAACATCTCCAGCATCAGCGGCCCGAAAATCACCCCCATGAACCCGAAGAGCGACAGCCCGATGAAAACGCCGAAGATCGTCACCAGCGGATGCGTATCGGCCATCTTCTTCTGCATGATGAACCGCACGACGTTGTCCACGTGCGTCACGACCAGCCCGCCGTAGAGGAGCAGCCCGATGGCCGGCCCCCAGTCGCCCGTCAGCGCCATGTAACCCGCAAGCGGCAGCCATATGAGCGCCGTCCCGAAGATGGGGATGATCGTTGCGAAACAGGTCAGCACGCCCCAGAACAGCGGGCTCGGGGCGTTGAAGACCAGGTAGCCCACGAACGCCACGACGCCCTGCACGACGGCCAGCAGGGGGATGCCGATGGCGTTCGAACGGACGATCATGTGCACCTCGCGCATGACGCTGCTGCCCACGTCCCGGTTGAAAGGCAGTATCTCGCGGCAGTAGCCTTCCATGCGCAGGCCGCCGATGAGCATGAAATAGAGCACGAACAGCAGCACGATGATGTTGATGCCGAAATCCATGATGCTGCCCAGCACCCACTGCCCCAGCCGGGGGATCACGCCCACGAGCGACGTGATGTTCTTCTCCTGCCAGAGGTTGTATCCCGTCTTGTCGTGGATCAGCGCAGCGATGTGCTTGAGCGGCTCGACGACCGACTCGGGCGCGAGGGCGATGTCCTGCACCTGGTTGACGACCATCCAGACGATCAGGCTGATCGGCACCAGGAAACACAGCACCGCCTCGCCCAGCAACAGCGACGCGGCCAGGCTGCGCCGCCATTTGCGGCAGGCCGTGAGGTAATGCATCTGCCGCCGGAGCAGCACGTAGATCGTCATGGCACCCAGCACCCCGCCCAGAAACGGGGTCAGCTCGATGAAGATCGTGACCCCCAGTCCGAGGATCAACACGAAAAGCGAATAACGCCAGTATAGTTCCTTGAAAGCCTGCATGCGAGTCATCTGCACAAGGAACGTGCCGCACGTGCAAGGCAGTGCCCGTCAACAGGTTGAAAAATATTTGAACAAAATTTGCGGTGTTCTGTTGCGGCTGTGAAATATTTGGTTTAAATTTGTATAAGCAAATTATGGACGGCTTTATGGAAATAACGGTTTCCACCGGCACCCTGCATCACCGATACGGTGCGGGAGAAGGTATGCAAACCGGACATCGGCTATCGCCGGGCACGGCCGGCGATACGCAACGACGAGGGGTATCTCACACGCGGAGTATCCCTCGCGACTTTATACGACCCTCAGCCTATTATGTACCACAAAGCCTTCCCGAAGGGCTGCCGGGGGTTAAATTCCTGTGAAATTCCAATTGCCCTGCCGGCGGAAGCGGGAAAATTCCCGATCTTAGTGCCGCGGATCACGACACCACGCTATGAAAAAAACGAAATATCCATTACACTCTTTTATTTACTAATCCATTAAAAAGTATGAGAAAACATTTACAACATTTCCTCATGACGGCCGCCCTGATCCTGTTCGGAGTGTCCGCCGCTGTCGCGCAATCGGCAGTTACGGGTAAAATCGTAGATGAGACCGGTGCACCGCTGATCGGTGCCTCTGTGACCGTACCCGGCACATCGCAGGGTGTCAGCACCGACGTCGACGGCAACTTCACGCTGAAGACCGATGCCAAGGAGATCGAGATCAGCTACGTGGGCTACGTCCCGACCAAAAAACCCGTCATGGGCCCGAACGCACGCCTGGGCGTCATCCAGATGGAGCCCGACGCCGTGGCATTGCAGGATGTCATCGTCATGCAGTCGGTGGCCGTGCAGCGCAAGACCCCGGTTGCCGTATCGACGGTCAACGCCGAGGAGATCAGCTACAAACTCGGCGGACAGGAGTTCCCCGAAATCCTGAAATCGACCCCGGGCGTCTACGTGACCAAGGACGGCGGCGGCTTCGGCGACTCGAAGATCAACATGCGCGGTTTCCAGGCGGCCAACGTGGCCGTAATGGTCAACGGCGTCCCCGTGAACGACATGGAGTGGGGGGGGGTATACTGGTCGAACTGGGCCGGCCTCTCGGACGTGACGCGCAGCATGCAGACCCAGCGCGGCCTGGGCGCCTCGAAAATCTCGTCTCCCTCGGTCGGCGGTTCGGTCAACATCGTGACCAACGGCATCGAGGCCAAGCAGGGCGGCACGTTCTCGTTCGGCGTAGGTAACGACGGCCTTTACAGCCTTTCGTTCAGCCTCTCGACGGGCCTCACCAAGAGCGGCTGGGCACTGTCGGTACTCGGCGCGAAGCGCTGGGGCGACGGTTACATCCAGGGAACCAACTTCGAAGGCTACAACTGGTTCGTCAACATCTCGAAGCGCATCAACGACCGCCACCAGTTGTCGCTGACCGCCTTCGGCGCCCCGCAGAAGCACGCGCAGCGCCATGCCCTCGACGACGGACTGAAGATCGAGGAGTGGCAGAAAGCCAAGAACTTCATGGGCGAAAAGGATATGTACCGCTACAACGCCGAGTACGGTTTCGACAAGAACGGCAGGCAGCGCTACTCGCACTTCAACGAATACCACAAGCCCCAGATTTCGCTGAACCACCAGTGGCAGATCGACTACAAGTCGTCGCTCTCGACGGCGCTCTACATGTCGATCGGACGCGGCAGCGGCTACTCGGGCCAGGGCCGCACCTCGGCAGACCGCAACATGTGGAAGGGTACCAACTACGGCGTGCTGAACACCACCTTCCGCAACCCCGACGGCACGTTCGCCTACGACAAGATCCAGGAGATGAACGCCGCCAGTCCCGACGGTTCGCGCATGATCATGTCGAAGAGCAACAACAACCACATGTGGTACGGGCTGCTCTCGACCTATACCAACCAAATCTCCAAGTCGCTCGAACTGTCGGCCGGTATCGACGTGCGCTACTACATCGGCGAGCACAACAACGAGATCATCGACCTCTACGACGGTAAGTACTACATCGACGACGACAGCCGCAAGAACGTCAAGGCCGAGCAGAACGCCGCCGCAGCCGATCCCAACTGGAAATACCAGAAATTACAGGTCGGCGACAAGGTTTACCGCGACTACGACGGCCACGTACACCAGGAAGGCGTATTCGCCCAGCTGGAGTGGACGAAGAAAAACCTCAACGCCTTCGTATCGGGTTCGGTTTCCAACACCGGCTACTGGCGCTACGACCGCTTCTACTACGACGCCGCACACGCCGAGTCCGAGCACGTGAACTTCATCGGTTACACGGTCAAGGGAGGCGCCAACTACAACATCAACGAGAAACACAACGTGTTCGCCAACCTGGGCTACATCAGCCGCGCCCCGTTCTTCTCGGGCGGCGCATTCCTGCAGAGCACCACGAGCAACGCCAAGAACCCCGACCCGCTGAACGAAAAGGTCTTCTCGGCCGAGGTAGGCTACGGGTTCCGCTCGGGCATCCTTTCGGTCAACCTGAACGGTTACTACACGCTCTGGATGGACAAGTCGGTCGTACGTTCCAGCTCGATGGCCAACGGCGACTACGCCCGCGTGAACCTTTCGGGTGTGGACGCACGCCACATGGGCCTCGAACTGGACTTCGTACTGCGCCCCAACCGCTGGCTGGACGTGACTGGTATGCTTTCGCTGGGCGACTGGCAGTGGGACAGCGACTCGAAGGGCTACATCTACGACACGCAGGGGCAGCCCCTGACCAAGGCTTTGGACGGCACGGTCGCCTCGGGCATCATGGCTGAAGACCACGCATGGCTGAACCTGAAGCAGAAAGGCATCAAGGTCGGCGGTTCGGCACAGACCACCGGAGCCCTCGGCGTCACGGTACGCCCGATGAAGGGCCTGCGCGTCAGCGCCGACTGGAACGCCTACGGCAACAACTACGCCGACTTCTACATCGGTTCGCAGACCAGCCTGAGCGGTAACTCGACCGTCGACGTGAAAGACCCGTGGAAAATTCCGTGGGGACACCAGCTCGACCTCTCGGCCAGCTACGCCTTCAAGATCGGCAACGTACGCGCCACGATCTACGGCAACGTGAACAACGTCTACGACTACAACTACATCATGGACGCGCAGTGCGCCGCAGCCGACGAAGGTATCTGGCAGAACGTATATGCCGTAATGTACTCGTTCGGTCGCACCTATACCGTAAGACTGAAAATTAACTTCTAATTACAGCGAACCATATGAACAAGCATATTGTAAAATACCTTCTGGCCCTTGCGACGATAGCATTCGTGGGGGGGGGTTGTAATGTCGACGATTACAACGAGGAGTATCTGGACGGGTTCAACCCCGACAAGGAGATCACCGACGTCCAGGTGCTGAAATACACGATGACCGACGCCGACTACGCCAGCGTCGCGTCGAACGCCGCCAACAAGGCGATCGCCGAAGCCGCAGGGCCCGATGCAGTGGCAGCCCTGGCCGCCGTAGGCACTGCAAAATGTTTCTCCGAAGCCGCTTCCGCCACGACGTACCTGCCCGCATTCCTGGCTGCAGGTTACGACAGCTACCTCTCGAACGGCTCGACTGTCACCGTTACCTATAAGAACCAGCGCGGCGAGATATCCGAGGCCATCACCGGCATCGCTTCCGCCTCGACCTACGAGCTCAAGGCCGCCGACTACGAGGTAGCCTGGGGCGAGGAGATCACGGCCGACTACTTTACACCCGGTAAGCCGGCAGCCAACTACCTGCCGCGCATCCTCAAGGAGGCCGTCAAGAACGCCGAGGCCGGCGACTACGTCATCGCCGAATACGCCTACTCCGAACAGGAGCCTTCGACCGGAGGCGGCGAAATCCCCGAGACCATCAACAAGATCAGCGAAATCATTGCCCCCGGCGACTATACCGTGCAGGGCACCGTTTCGGCTGCCTATGCCCGCGGCTTTATCGTCGACGACACCACGGGGGCTATTCTGGTATATCTGAACGCCCCGTCGAACTACTCGCTGGGCGATGTAGTGAAGGTCAAGGGTGCCGTTACGGAATACAACAGCGGCATGCAATTCGGCAACACGGCCGAGATCACGCTCGTGGAGAAAACCAAGAATTTCGCCTTCCCCACGGCACAGGCCATGTCGGGCAGCGAGCTCGACGCCTACCTGACCGCAGCGTCGATCAAATTCGTCAGCCTGACGGGTACGCTCTCGATCAGCGGCAACTATTACAACCTCAATGTGGACGGTGCCGCGACGGCCACCGGCAGGCCCTCCTTCCCCAACAAGGGGCAGATCGACGGGAGCCTGGACGGTAAGAAGGTCACCGCGACCGGTTACCTCTTCTCCGTCAGCAAGAGCGGCGGCGCACCCAAATTCGCCAACATGATCGTCGCCACGATCGCCGAGGAGGGTTCGCAGCCCGAATTCACGCCCGTAGGTATCGTCGCATCGGCCGATCCCGGCACGTTCAGCGTAAAGGGGCAGGTCGCTGCGACCTACAAGCGCGGCTTCCTCATCAACGACGGCACGGGGTCGATCCTCATCTATACCAATGTCGACCCGACCGGAACCTATGCCATCGGCGATCTGGTCAGCGTGGAAGGTACCACTTCGGCTTATGCCGGGCTGAACCAGTACCCCGCGGCATCGACCGTCACCAAACTCAATACCGAGGCCGATACGTTCACCTACCCCGCGATCCGCGAGATGGACGGTACCGACATGGACGGCTACCTGACGCTGACCACGGCGCAGTACGTGCGTTACACGGGTACGCTGAAAATCGACGGCAACTACTACAACGTCATCAACGACGAAGCGCTGACGGCACAGGGCAGCCTCTCGTATGTCCTGGACGGCGCCGTAGACACAGCACTCGACGGACAGGAAGTCGTCGTGGAAGGCTATGCGATCGGCGTATCGAGCGGCAAGTTCCTCAATACGATGGTCACTTCTGTCAAATCGGCAGCCAATGCTTCGGCAGCTTCCTTCGGCATGACCCGCGCCGCGGTGACCAAGAACCGCTATGCGATTTACACCTTCGACGGCACGTCGTGGGCAGCCGCAGAAAACACCACGATGGTCAACCCCGAGGACTACACGCAGATGGGCGCCACCAATCCCAACTTCAGTTCGTCGTTCTCGCAGGACACCTACCTGCCCCTCTACCTGAAGTACAAATATCCCTACGCCCTGGCCGAGGAGAAGATGAACGTGGCATACCACTTCTACGACTCGACGGACAAGGTGACCCTGCTCTTCGCCGACGAGTACACTTACGACGGTGCGGACTGGATCAAGACCGAGGACACAGAGACGCTCGACGGCCCGTTCAAGAAGGTCAGCGGCAAATGGAACTTCGACCCCAGCATGACGCTCGTCGTGGCCCCCGACCGCAGCGCTTACAGCAAGAGCTTCTACCAGGCTTGCGTGGACTGGGTACTCCAGAACAAGGACGCCGCCTATACGACGGATAACCGTAGCGGGAGCCGCCTCACGGATTCGGAATATTACAGCGGTTGCGCGGCAAGCTACACCAACCTGAACTGGCGTATCAACACGCTTCCGAAATACTACTGGAGCGAAGCCGGTGAAGACATATCGGCCTACGACAACTGGGGGTCGGAAGACAAGGATGCCATGCGCGCATCGTACCAGGCATTCTACGACGAAGTAGAGAAGCGTTTCGGCGAGGTAATGTCCGCCGCCCTGGATACGCTCTACCCCGATGTCAAGATGATTTCCGGCATCGACGTGATCTACACCGTACAGATGATGCTCTACACGCAGCACATCGGCTCGGGCACGGGCAAGGTGACGCACGCATTCGAATTCAAACTCGTCGACACCGGCAAGTTCGAATACGTACGCATGTACGCACTCTCGCCGGAGTATGAACTGATGAAGGATGCCAACTTCGAATAACGGAATCCGATCCAAAGCAAAGGGCCGCTCGCAATGAGCGGCCCTTTTTATTTTTCAATCGTCGGACGGATCGGATCACGGGACAGGGAAAACTGCTGCAAAAGAGGAAGCCGACGATTCGTGCGGGCGGAGCGAACGGCCTGCGGGTACGGCTATACGGACGGAGTACCCGGATATGGTCTTGACGCGCTACCCTACTATTCGGGGCACCAGCCTGCGGCGCAGCAGGTCGCAGGTTGCGGCCGGCGCCGAATGGTCGAACAGCTGCCCGCGGATACCCAGCGCCGCTGCGGCGGCAATATTGGCCGGGCGGTCATCGATAAAGAGCGTCTGCGCAGGATCGAGTCCGTAACGGCCGAGCAGTCGCCGGTAGATTTCCGGCTCGGGTTTCACCACGCCCTCCTCGCAGGAGACCACCTCACCGTCGAAAAGCCCGTAGACGGGGAAACGGCGCAGGAAGTCGATGAACTCGCGCGACATGTTCGAAAGCACATACAACTTGTAGCCGGCGGCCTTCAGGTCGCGGACAAGCTGCTCGGTGGGCTTCACGGGTTCCTGCATGTCGATCGACAGACGCAGGTACTCCTCGCATTTCGCGCGCGGGCAGGCATTGATCCCGGAAAGGATGCCGGTCACCTCGTCGAGCGTCGACACCCCGCGGTCGTAGTCCTCCCAGAAAGCCGGCATGGGCTCCGAACGGATGAAACTGAAAAAGTCGTGGAATTCTTGCGTACACTTGCTTCTGTCGCGGGCAAAAAGCACTCCGCCCAGGTCGAAAACGATATTTTCCATGGGGCAAAGATAGCCATTTTTTCGTTTGGTTCATGATTTGCAGGCTGGCGCATAACAAAAACTCCGATTATGAACTATGGCATAAGCATCCTCTTCCGCGCCATTCCCCTTGCGATGGCAGCCTTCTGTTTCGCTTACGGCGCCTACGTTTTCGCCGCCGGCGACGACCCCTCGCGGCTCACGGCAGGCCCCGTGCTCTTTTTCCTGGGCTCGATCTGCATCGCGCTTTACTGTACCGCCGCCACCATCATCCGCCAGATCATCGGCACCTATACCGCCGCCGCGAAATACCTTTTCCCGGCCATCGGCTATGCGGTCGCCGCCATGACGGTCATCTGCGGGCTTTTCATCATCCAGTCGCACATGACCGGGGCGTTCGTCACGGGGCATGTCGTCTGCGGGCTGGGGTTCATCACAGCGTGCGTCTCGACGGCGGCCACCTCCTCGACGCGGTTCAGCCTGATCCCCAAGAACTCGGGTGACAGCACCTTCTCGGTCAACCCCGCAGGCTTCACCCGCGGGCAGAGTTCGCTGCTGATCTTCATCGTGTCGGCCATAGCCGCCGGGGCATGGGTGTGGTGCATCCTGCTCTTCGCGCTGGGAACGCTCCCGGCGCATATCGTGGCGGGAAGCGTCATGTTCGGCATCGCCTGCGTCTGTACGTCGCTCATCGCGCTGGTGGCCAGCATCGCACGCCAGGCACGGGGCAGCTATACGATGGAAGAACGCCGCCGGTGGATGGGGCTGGTGCTCGCGATGGGCGGCCTGGCCTTCGTGCTGGGGCTGATCCTCCTCTTCACGCTCCGGGGCGAGGCGATCAGCTTCGTGGGCTTCGTGCTCATAGGGCTGGCACTGATCTGCTGGAGCATATCGAGCAAGGTCATCCTGCTGGCAAAGATCTGGCACGCCGATTTCCCGCTGGCCAACCGCATCCCGATCATCCCGGTGCTTACGGCGCTGGCCTGCCTCTTCCTCGCGGCATTCCTCTACGAGGCGGCGCTCTCCGAACCCAAATATTTCGTCCCCGCACGCGTCCTGACGGGTTTCGGAGCCATCTGCTTCACGCTCTACTCCATCGTCTCGATCCTCGAAAGCGGCGCGAGCAAGAAATAGCCCCGCTGCAAGGCCATAAAAAAAGCCACCTTCCCCGGGTGGCTTTTCTTATTGCCTTTATCGTCACATGGGTCAGAACAGGTGGCAAGCCACCGTCAGCCCGGCCATGACGATGGAAACCATCGACATCAGCTTGATAAGGATGTTAAGCGACGGGCCCGAAGTGTCCTTGAACGGGTCGCCGACGGTATCGCCCACCACGGTGGCCTTGTGGCATTCGGAGCCTTTGCCGCCGAAATGCCCCTCCTCGACCATCTTCTTGGCATTGTCCCACGCGCCGCCCGCATTGGCCATGAACACGGCCAGCACGAAACCCGAGCTGAGGCCGCCGACCAGCAGGCCCATCACGCCGGCCACGCCAAACACGAGACCGACGGCTACCGGCACGACGATGGCCAGCAGGCTGGGGAACATCATCTCGCGCTGTGCGCCGCGGGTCGAAATCTCCACGCAGCGGGCATAGTCCGGCGTGCCTTCGCCCGTGAGGATGCCCTTGATCTCGCGGAACTGGCGGCGCACCTCGTTCACCATGCTCTCGGCGGCACGTCCCACGGCGTTCATCGTCAGGCCGCAGAACAGGAACGACATCATGGCGCCGATGAAGATGCCGATCAGCACCGTCGGGTTCATCAGCGAGACCTGGTAATACTCCATGAAATCGAGGATCGAGGCCTTCTCGACCAGCTGCGAGGTGCCGTTGGGCAGGTCGAGCATCGTTATGCCGTTATGCAGCAACCCGATGCGGATCTCCTCAATGTAGGATGCCAGCAGCGCCAGTGCGGTCAGCGCCGCGGATCCGATGGCGAAGCCCTTGCCCGTGGCAGCGGTCGTATTGCCCAGCGCGTCCAGCGCATCGGTGCGCTTGCGCACCTCGGGGCCGAGGCCGCTCATTTCGGCATTGCCGCCCGCATTGTCGGCGATCGGGCCGTAGGCGTCCGTGGCGAGCGTGATGCCCAGCGTCGAGAGCATACCGACGGCGGCGATGCCGATGCCGTAGAGCCCCAGCGACATATTCATCGGAGCCATCATATTCTCCATGTCGAAGCCGATGGCGCACAGATAGGCGAGGATAATCGCGGCACCGATCGTCAGGACGGGGATGGCCGTCGAGATCATGCCCGACCCGACCCCGGCGATGATGACCGTGGCCGGCCCGGTCTGGGCGCTTCCGGCGATCTTCTGCGTCGGTTTATAGGAGTGCGAAGTGTAATATTCGGTAGCCTGTCCGATGATGATACCGGCGACGAGCCCCGTGATGACCGAGCACGACAGCCCGAGCCAGTTCTGGATTCCCAGCAGGTAGAGGATACCGAACGTCGCGCCGGCAATCAGCAGCGAACTGAAATTGACACCCACGCCCAGCGAGCGGAGCAGCTCGCGCATCGAGGCGCCCTCACGGGTTCGCACGAGGAAGATGCCGATGATCGAGAGCACGATCCCCACGGCCGCGATCAGCATCGGCGCCAGCACGGCCTTGAGCTGCATCGCCATGCCGTCGGCCGTGGCGAACGCCGCCGCGCCCAGCGCCGCCGTGGCGAGCACCGAACCGCAATAGCTCTCATAGAGGTCGGCGCCCATGCCGGCCACGTCGCCCACGTTGTCGCCCACGTTGTCGGCGATGGTCGCGGGGTTGCGCGGGTCGTCCTCCGGGATCCCCGCCTCGACTTTACCCACCAGGTCGGCACCCACGTCGGCCGCCTTGGTATAGATACCGCCGCCGACGCGGGCGAAGAGCGCCTGCGTCGAGGCGCCCATGCCGAAGGTCAGCATCGTCGTGGTGATGACCACGAGTTTCTGCGGCCCCGACACCTCCACGAAGCGTTCGAGGATAATATACCAGAACGAGATGTCCAGCAGCCCGAGCCCCACGACCACGAGCCCCATCACGGCGCCGCTGCGGAAGGCGACCTTCAGGCCGCGGTCGAGCGACTGGCGTGCGGCATTGGCCGTGCGTGCCGAGGCGTAGGTCGCGGTCTTCATGCCGAAATAACCGGCAAGCCCCGAGAAGAAACCGCCCGTCAGGAAGGCGAAGGGCACCCAGGGGTTCTGCACCCCGGCGCCGTAGGCCAGGTAAGCGAAGAACAACGCCAGGATGATGAATACGATCAGCACGACCTTGTACTGCTGGCGCAGGTAGGCCATGGCGCCCTTGCGCACGTGCTCGGCGATCTCGCGCATGCGCGGGGTACCTTCGTCCTCGCGCTTCATGCTGCGGTAAAATGCCCAGGCTACGGCCAGAGCAATGACAGCAGCGGCAGGGACGATCCAGAAAATCAAAGGAATGTTCATTTCGATAGAATTAAGGTTTTTAGAGTTTGTCGAATCGGTTATTAATACAAATATAATAATTTATCCCGATACTGTACTTTCCCGGACGGGCCGATATACAGCACAAAAAATCCCGGCACGGGCACGCCCCCCCCGGACAGCGCGAGGCCGGCGAGCAGAGGCCCGCAGCGTCGGGCTTCCGTGTCATTCCCGAAGGAAATCCGTATCGGCCGCAAACGGGCGGCGCTCCCGCGCCATGCGTGCAACGACACCCCGCAGCTTCGCCCCGCCCTGCGGCAACGAAAAACGGAAAGGAGCGAAGCCTTCGAAACGATTCGAATCTTCGCCCCTTCCCGTTTATGCGCCTGCGGCGTTCAGCGGATCACCGCACCGCTACGAGCCGAAGTTGTCGTAGAGGATATTCTCCGACGGCACTCCGAGGTCGTCCAGCATCTTGACCACCGACGCGATCATCATCGGGGGGCCGCACATGAGGTAGATGCAGTCCTCGGGCGCCTGGTGGTTCTTGAGGTAATTCTCATAGAGCACGTTATGCACGAAGCCCGGGGTGTATTTCACGCCCGCGGCATCCGCCTCGGGATCGGGACGGTCGAGCGCCAGGTTGAACTTGAAATTGGGGAACTCCTTTTCGATGGCATGGAACTCGTCCACATAGGGAGCCTCCTTCAGCGCACGGGCACCGTACCAGAACGACACGGGGCGCTTGGTCTTCTCGGTCTTGAACAGATGCATCAGGTGGCTGCGCATCGGGGCCATACCGGCACCGCCGCCGATGAAGATCAGCTCCTGCGTGTCGGGCAGGTTGTCCGGCAGGAAGAACTCGCCGTAGGGGCCCGAGATCGTCACCTTGTCGCCCGGCTTGCGGGAGAAGATGTACGACGAGCAGATACCCGGGTTCACCTTCATGAACCCGCCCGTAGCCTTGTCGAACGGCGGCGTGGCGATACGGATATTGAGCATGATGATATTGCCCTCGGCCGGGTGGTTGGCCATCGAGTAGGCACGGAACGTAGCTTCGGGGTTGGTCGTGACCAGATCCCACATCTTGAACTTGTCCCAGTCGGCACGGTACGCCTCGTCGATGTCCATGTCCGAGAACTTGATGGCGTCGTATTTCGGGATGTCGATCTGGATGTAGCCGCCGCTGCGGAACTTGAGGTTCTCGCCTTCGGGCAGCTTGACGACGAACTCCTTGAGGAAGGTCGAGATATTGCGGTTCGAGACCACGGTGCACTCCCACTTCTTGACGCCGAGCACGGCTTCGGGAACCTGTATCTTGAGGTTCTCCTTCACCTTGACCTGGCATCCCAGGCGCCAGTGCTCCTTGGCCATCTTGCGCGTGATGAAACCGGTCTCGGTGGGCAGGATGTCGCCGCCGCCCTCGATCACCTGGCATTTGCACATGCCGCACGAACCGCCACCGCCGCAGGCCGAAGGCAGGAAGACCTTGTTGTTGGCCAGCGTTGCGAGCAGCGTCGAGCCGCTTTCGGTCGTAATGACCTTCTCGCCGCCGTTGATGTCGATCGTAACTTCACCCGACGAGGTCAGTTTGGCCTTTGCAAAGAGAAGCAGCCCCACGAGGACAAGGGTCACCACCAGAAAGGCTATGATTGCAACTATAATAGTCAATTCCATTTTTCCGAATCTCTTTTAAGGTTAGAACTGAATACCCGAGAAGATCATGAAGGCGATACCCATCAGGCCGGTAATGATAAACGCGATACCGGGGCCCCTGAGCGCCGCGGGGATCTGCGAGTAGGTCGTCTTCTCGCGGATGGCGGCCATCATGACGATCGCCAGCCACCAGCCCAGTCCCGAACCCAGTCCGTAGACGATCGTCTGCCACAACGACGTAAGCTCCGCAGCATCGACCTTCTGCTGCATGAAGAGCGAACCGCCCATGATGGCGCAGTTCACGGCGATCAGCGGCAGGAAGATGCCCAGCTGGCTGTAAAGCGTCGGCGAGAACTTCTCGACGGCCATCTCCACCAGCTGCACGAAAGCGGCGATGGTGGCGATGAAGACGATGAAAGTCAGGAAGTCCAGGTTCACATCGGGCAGCCCGGCCCACGAAAGGGCACCGGCCTTGAGCACGAATTCATACAGGAGGTAGTTCAGCGGCACGGTCATCACCATCACGAACGTAACGGCGGCGCCGAGGCCGAGGGCCGTTTTTACGCTCTTCGAAACGGCGATGTAGGAACACATGCCGAAGAAGAACGCGAAGACCATGTTGTCGATGAAGATCGACCGGATAAAGATATTCAATGATTCCATACGCTACCCTCCTATTTTTCCTGTAAATCCTTATTGCGCGAACGGTGTACCCAGATGATGCAGCCCACGATGATCAGCGCCATCGGCGGGAAGAGCATAAGCCCGTTGTTGTAGTACCAGCCGCCCTCGGCCGCATACCAGCTCTCGGGAATGATGCGCCAGCCCATCAGGGTGCCCGAGCCGAAAAGCTCGCGGAAAAAAGCCACGATCACCAGGATCAGGCCGTACCCCAGGCCGTTGCCGATACCGTCGAGCAGCGACGCCCACGGCTTGTTGGCCAGCGCGAATGCCTCGATACGTCCCATGACGATACAGTTGGTGATGATAAGGCCGACATAGACCGACAGCTGCTTCGACACCTCGAAGACAAAGGCCTTGAGCACCTGGTCGACCAGGATTACCAGCGCGGCGATGACCACCAGCTGCACGATGATGCGGATGCGCGAAGGCACGCCGTTGCGCAGCAGCGACATCACCAGGTTCGAGAAACCCGTCACGACCGTCACGGAGAGGGCCATGACGATGGCGGGCTTGAGCTGCACGGTGACGGCCAGCGCCGAGCAGATACCCAGGATCTGCACGATGACCGGGTTGTTCGCGGAGAACGGCCCCGTCAGGAACTTCATATTCTTAGCCGAAAACAAAGGCTCTTTTTCTTGCTTACTCATTGTTTCCTACATTTTCTTCGTTAGACTCATCCCGCACGGGGGCAAACACGACATCCTCGATTGCGGCCTTGCGCTTGACTTCGAGCAGCGGCAGGTAGTGGTGCAGGCTGTTGTAAAGCATCGCCGTCACGCCGTCCGAAGTCTTCGTACCGCCCGAAATGGCATCCACTTCATGCTCGGGATCCTGTGCGCCGCCCTTACGCAGCTTCACGGAAACGAACTGGTCGCCCTTGAAAATCTTCTTGCCGACGAACAGCGCCTGGTATTTCGGCGTGGCGATCTCGGCACCCAGGCCCGGGGTCTCGCCCTTGTGGGCCATGATGATACCGGCCATCGTGTCCATATCCTTTTCGAGCGCCACATAACCCCAGACCGGGCCCCAAAGACCGGTACCCGTAACCGGGATCACCACACGGCCGTCCTTGGCCTCGAACACGGGGAATTTGCCGTCGTCGAAAGCACCCGGCAAGTCCTTGAGCAGTTCGAATACGTCCTGCCCCTCGACTTTCTCGCCCCGGGCGTCGACGACGTAGGCGTCGATGAAGGTGTCGTAGTTCTGCCCCTGCGCCGAGAGCGACGAGAGGATCGAGGATTTCTTTTCGTTCAGCTCGTTGGCATACTGGCGCTTCTGGAGCGAGAGTGCCGCCACGGCGAGCAGCGTCGCCACGATCACGACCATCACGGTCGAATACATTATAATATATGCGTTGCCGTTCTTGTCGCTCAGCATCCCCTTCTTCTTCGCGTCCTCGATCTCGACGAACGCCGAAGCGGGAGCCGCGCAAACGGGGCATGTTTCGGGAGCGGCCTTCCCTTCGTGGATATAGCCGCAGACTGTGCATTTGAATTTTTTCGTTGCCATATATCTCCCCTATTTCGCCAGTTTAACACGTTTCTTTCTGCGCGAGATGTTCGCCTCGACCACGTAGTAGTCCACCAGCGGAGCCAGCGCATTCATAAAGAGGATCGACAGCATCATGCCCTCGGGATAGGCCGGGTTGACCACGCGGATCAGCACTGCCAGCGCACCGGTCAGCAGCCCCACGATATACTTGCCCGTATTGGTCTGGGCCGAGGTCACGGGGTCGGTGGCCATGAAGACGGCACCGAATGCGAAACCGCCGATGATCAGGTGGTACCATGCCGGATAGGTCGTCGTGCCGATCGCCTGGAAGAAATAGCCCATCGCCAGCCCGCCGACGAATACCGAAACCATCGTGCGCCACGAAGCGACACCCGTGAACAGGAGGATCGCGGCGCCCAGGAGGATCGCCAGCGTCGAGGTCTCGCCGATACATCCCGGAATGAAACCGAGGAAGGCATCCATGGCCGAGTAGCCCATCTGGCCCGTGGTGCTCAGGTTTTCGAGTGCCGTGGCGCCCGAGAAGCCGTCCACCACGCCCTCGCCCGAGGAGAGCCCTGCGATCCACACCGTAGCGCCCGACATCGAGGGCGTATAGGCGAAGAACGCGAAGGCGCGGGCCAGCAGCGCGGGGTTGAAGACGTTCATACCCGTACCGCCGAACACCTCCTTGCCGAAGATGACCGAGAAGGCCGTGGCCAGCGCCACCATCCACAGCGGGATGTCCACCGGCATGACCATCGGGATCAGCAGGCCCGTCACGAGGAAACCTTCGTTGACCTCGTGGCCGCGGGCCTGTGCGAAGGCGAACTCGATGCCCAGGCCGACGACGTACGAAACGACGATGATGGGCAGCACCTTGAGGAACCCGAACCAGAGCGAAGCCCAGAATTCGGGCTGTACGCCCTGCGAGAGGAAATGCAGGTAACCCGTGTTATAGAAACCGAACAGGAGCGCCGGCATCAGGGCGACGACCACCATGATCATCGTACGCTTCATATCGTTGCAGTCGCGTATGTGCGCGCCTTTCTGCGTCGTGGTGTTCGGTACGAACAGGAATGTCTCGAACGCATCGAACGTCGACTCCAGGAAGCCCAGCTTGCCACCCTTGGTGAACGTGGGCTTGATCTTATCTACCAAATTGCGTAATGCGCTCATCGTTATGCCTCCTTAATCATTAAGTTAATACCGTCGCGGATGATCTGCTGTATCTCGATCTTCGAGGGGTCTACGAATTCGCACAGGGCGAAATCCTCCTCTACGACCTCGTAGATGCCGAGGTTCTCCATCTTGTCGATGTCGCCGGCAAGGCAGGCCTTCAGCAGGTACATCGGGTAGATGTCCATCGGCAGGTACTGCTCGTAGAGTCCCGTCACGACGAACGGGCGCTCGCCGCCGTTCATGTTGGTGTCGAGGTCGTAGGCCTTCTTCGGGCAGAGCCACGAGAAATAGGAGCGCGATACGGAGAACTTGTTGAAACGGGGCATCGCCCAGCCCAGCAGCTCGTACTTGTCGCCCTCGGGGATCACCGTGAGCTGATTGGCATAGAAACCGAGGAAGCCGTCGGCCGGAGTCTTCGTGCCGGTGAGCACGTTGCCCGAGATGATGCGGACATGGTCGCCCTCCTTTTGGGGTTTCACGTTGCCCCGGAGGATCGAATCGACCCTGGCGCCCGCGACGACGCGGCAGTACTGCGGTTTTTCGATCTCAGAGCCGGCTACGGCGATGATCTTCGTCATGTCGACGCGGCCTTCGTTGAACAGGCGGCCGATGATGGCCAGATCCTGGATATTGACCGTCCACACGACATCGCCCTTGTTCACGGGGTCGATGTGGTGGATCTGGATGCCGACGTTGCCCGCGGGATGCTTGCCCGCGAAGGTGTGCAGCTCGGCACCCTTGAGCATGGGCATCTGCCCCTCGGCCTTGGCACGCACCGAAAGGTGCACTTTGCCCGGCGTGAGGCGGCGCATCACCTCGATGCCGGCCTGGAGGTTCTTCTGCTCGTTGCGGAGCACGAAGTTGTAATCCGGGGCCAGCGGCGCGGAGTCGAAGGCGGAAATGAAAACGGCCTTCGGCGTGTCGTTCGGGTCGGCGATGATGCCGTAGGGCCGCTGCACGATCATCGGCCAGAGGCCGGAACGGAGCAGCAGTTCGACAATCTCCTCGCGGGACGCTTTCTGGAGGTCGGGCTTGGCGAACTCCTCGTAGCTCTGCGTGGCATCCGGCGTTACGGTTACGGAGAGCACCTTGCGCTTCTCCCCGCGGTTGACGGCAGCAACCGTCCCGCTGACAGGCGACGTGAAGAGGACACGCTCGCTGTACTTATTGAAGAACAGCGGCGTACCGGCTTTCACCTCATCGCCTACCTTAACCAGCAACTTGGGAGTCACGCCTTCGAAATCGAGCGGCGAGAGGGCATACTCCGAAGCCTGCGGCGCGTCGGCCAGAGACTCCTGAGCCTTTCCCCGGAGATTGATGTCGAGACCCTTGCGTAGTGTAATGATTTTCGACATGGTTAAAGATTTTGATTGTTATGTTTGGATATTTTTGGGTTAAATTTCGGGCCGGTTTTTGTTGTTAGCCTGCTAACAGCATAATTCGCGTGCGAAAGTACGAATTTTTTCCGAAAAATCCGTATGCATTATCTATTATTTTTTAATTTACTTAAAATTTGTACTTTTGTCGCAATGACTGCCCAATTCGTCAACATACACACCCACCGCCCGACAGGCCGGGGCATCGAGCTCCGCACCGCCGGCATCCACCCGTGGGACGCAGACAAAGAGGACATTGCCGCACTCGGCACGCTCCCGGCGGACGTACAGGCCATCGGCGAGACGG
>ENA-ORRE01001006-ORRE01001006.1-human-gut-metagenome-genome-assembly--contig:-NODE-1006-length-20113-cov-33.726294_pt1 | contig 20113 bp, 24 predicted proteins | sample MGYA00242171_ERZ509126 | MGnify/ENA primary metagenome ERZ509126 (study PRJEB26280, sample SAMEA2338648) | human gut metagenome | biome: human gut; feature: human-associated habitat; material: faeces... | reverse complement strand
ACGACAAGCCCATTGGCAGAATTAAGTATGCACTAAATTAATTCCGCCAACAGGTTTATAATCTAAATATGTTCTTATTCGATTCTCTCAAAGGACGGTTGTGTCAATGGCAAAGATACTCATAATAATCGTAAACTGGTATTAATCTCACAATTTATTCATTATTTTCTTTTCTGCTTTCCGCCTGTTTTCCATAATCCGGTCGAAGTTGTCCTGCCCCCAACTTATCAGGGCTTCGATATGGGGAAGCAGCGTGCTGCCAAACTCCGAGACCGTATATTCCACGCGGGGCGGAACGTCGGGGAACAGCCGGCGGCTGATGATGCCGTCTGTAGTGAGCTGCCTGAGCACCTGCGACAGCACCTTCTCCGATACGGACGGAATATTGCGGTAGAGTTCGTTGAAACGCACCGGCTCGCTCTTCTTTATCTTCACGAGAACGACCAGTGCCCACTTGTTGCCAATCCATTCGAGCATGGGGGCGGCCTTGCAGTATCCGTAGTCTAACTTTTTTGCCATTTCTGATTGTGCGGAACCCGCTTATAATGAGCAAAACTAACTTTTGGGTAAGGGTCAAACCTTTCGGTAAGTTATTGCTACATAGATGATTATTGCCTAATTTTGCGGTTGCAAAGACAGTGCAAACAAGTGAAATGAAAGTTTACTTTCAAATTTCCAAGTACAGCCTGTCTTCTGCAAAGACAGCGCAAACCGAGAGCAAAATCATCAAGCCGGCTTAAATGTTTTGCCGAGGTGCAGCCTGTCTTCTGCAAATTTACAAAAAAAATCAGAAACATGGAATATCCGCAATTACATTTCACCGGTCAGGTATGGCGTCCGCACTACGAAGCGAGTTCACAACTGTTACAGATAACCTCGGGCTGCACATGGCACAGATGCAAGTTCTGCAGCCTGTATCACGGCACCCCGTTCCGTATGTCGCCCATCTCCGAGGTAGAGGAAGACCTCCGCGTCATCAGGCAGTGGCAGCCCCGCGCGCGCCGCGTCTATCTCACAGGCGCAAATCCATTCGCCCTGAGCTACAACCGCCTGATGGACATAGCCATCCTGCTCAGGAAGTACCTGCCGCACATGGAGTCATTCGGAATGTTCGCACGAGTAACGGACATTGCCCCGAAGAGTGTCGAAGAACTGAAAAGCCTGCGCCACATGAAGCTCGACAGCATCAACATAGGCATGGAAACGGCCCACGATCCGACACTCGAACGGATGGACAAAGGCTACCGTGCGGCCGACATCCTCGCCCAACTCTCGAAGCTCGACGAGACGGGAATACGCTACAACCTCTTCTACCTCAACGGACTGGGCGGCAAGGGGTGCGGCGTCGAGAGTGCCGAGGCGACAGCCGAGGTCATCAACAGACTGCACCCGTGCATCCTAAACATCGTCTCGCTGACGGTCTTCCCTGAATCGCGTCTGTATCAGGAGGTTATCGACGGTACGTACGAGGAAGAGCCTGAAATAGAGCGGCTCGTGGAGATGCGCACATTAGTGGAACGGCTGAAGATAAAGGTGAACATCCTCGGCCACCACGTATCCAACACGGTTCCCGTCACCGGCGCACTGCCGTACGACCGCGCTGCCATCCTCAGAGAGCTTGACAATGCGATAGCCCGCTTTCCCGAGGCGGAGCTGAAGGACTACCGCAGCAGGATATGGCATCTGTGAAGACGCCATATCCTGCTGCGTTTCCCGCTGAAAACCTTGCGATATCCCGGAAAGAAAAAAACTATGGATTGTCCTTGTTTATCAGATTCACAACCACCTTCACCATCACATCCTTCTCCTCGGTACGGCTCTCGGCAATCATCAGGGTGAGTGCCACGAGCGTGTTGTCGGCTATACGCTTGCGTCCGTCTGCGGAATAGAGAATGCCGTTCTTCTCCATGAACCACAGGAAGAGCATGGCGGCAATACGCTTGTTACCGTCGCTGAACGAGTGGTTTTTCACTACGAGATAAAGCAACATGGCGGCCTTTTCCTCTACCGAAGGATAAAGGTCCTCGCCGCCGAAAGTCTGGTAAATCTGTCCGATACTGCTCTTGAACGAATCATCCTTCTCATTGGCAAACCACCGGCTGCCGCCAAACTTTTCCTTCAATGCGTTGATGGCCCTCATGGCATTGTCGTAGGTGGCGCGGAACGGCTCCTCACGGGTCGTCTTCTCAATCCGAAGCGACTGGTAGTCATAACGGTCAAGGGTATCGAGGGCATAGACATAATCAGCAATGACACAGAACAGTCCCGAATATTCTCCCTCCGACACCTTGTCCTGAAGCGTGAGGACACGCGACATCAGGCGCACCACATCCTTCAACTCGTCGTAGTGGTCGAGCCGTCGCCGGTCTATGGCATAGCCTTTGATGAGGTATTGCTTTAGAACAGTATTTGCCCATTTCCTAAATACAATACCATTACGGCTTTTTACACGATAGCCTATTGAGATAATCATGTCAAGGTTGTAATATTCAATGTCTTGCATTTGAACAACCCCTTCCTTGCGTCCATATTTCTTGGGTGTCGCAAATTTTGCGACTACCGGTTCACCTTCCAATTCTTCTCTCAAAGCATTATTGATATGCTTTGCTATAGTCTTATAATCACGGCCATATAGTTGAGCTATCTGCTCACGGTTCAGCCACACAGTATCTTTTTCTAACTTCACTTCAAGCCGGGTGTTGCCGTCGTCAGTAGTATAAAGCACTATCGACGAACCGTTATTTGCGATTATCCTATTCTCTGCCATACCAGTTTCTCCTTATTCTGTATTCTGTTCCTACCGTCCACAAAGGTATAACATTTCTTGCTGAAAACCTTGCGATGTTGTCTGCAAAGTGCTAAGAATGAATGAAAAACAGAAAGATAGTTCCCGATGAGGAGACATTCTCAGGGGTTTTGATTATCTTTGGGGCTGAGAGGCAAAGAATAAGAACATATTATGGCAAAAATTACCGTTCAAGACACGCAAATAACACTCCTTCAATGGGAAAAATAAATGAACATCTGTATTAAAACCATCATAGTCTTGGCGAGTATTGTTATAAACAATCTGTCGGTATTCGCACAAACAAAGGATTTCGAACATCACGCATTGCTTGCAGGCGACACTCTGAAATGACGAGAGAGAGTTCCCTCTCGAAAAGTTTGAGCGGTCAATGATTGATACGGTAAGGAATGATAGGAATCCACTCTACGAACTGTACGATTAGCCTATCCCCATACTCTCTAAGCCCCAACATGAAGAGTATTTTTCTGCCGTTAGGCATCCGGACAATACTTTTTATACAAATATACTCCAAGCAATAGGGGGATAATGCTAAAGCCCCATGATATGCACGAAATCATGAAATGAGCCAAGCCCCCGAATCCGTCGTGTATTCTGATGTCAGCCCACAGGAAAGACAGGATGACAACAATCGGGAATACTATTATCCAGCATACAAAGGCACTTGCTGTCCAGCCCTTGTCTTGTTTCTCTCGAAATGAAAGCAGTCCTCCTGCCAAATAGGCGATTTCCCAAACAAAGAACAGTTCCCTATCTGTAGGATTTGAGATTATAAAGTCAGGCGCCAGCACCAACACTACAAAAATGCTCATCATAACGGGCATAAGGGCCATCATGCCCTCCCATATCCAAAATCTCTTATAGGGCTGTTTCATGTATCCTCTGCTTTTCAAATGTTTCAACAATCTTATCTAACAATGATGTGTCTGCTTTTCGTTGAGACATTCATTTCTCATTTTTTTTATTCATTGGATAAATATGTATCCACATACTCAATACCTTTTTGCCCGGCATACTCCTTGATTCTGTCAATATTATTATAATACGTATAATTATCCATCGGATAGATAACCGTACCCTTGTCACATCCACCTTCTCCGTCAGGATATTGACCATAAATGACAACTGCGCCAAGAGAATCCAACGGAGTGATAGACTCAGGAAAGACTAGTTCATACCGATACATTTCCAATTCGCGCAAGCCATATTTCCGATATAAAATGGCCGTTTCAAAGCCCATAAATCCGCCAGGTTTCCTCATTATGAATTTTTCTGTTTCGCAGAGAACAGGCTGCCAGACAACAACTGAAAAAAATAAACCGATAAAGGAAAAAAGAAGCCATAGAAAACCATACAGTTTAGCGAAGACATTGGTCCAATATCGTTTCCACATAAGGAAAATGAACATGATTCCGGTTATTGCAGTTGTCCAAAATACGACATATCCGGATTGCCACCGCAGATGGATTTGCTTATAAAATATAATCATGCAAAGAATAAGCCCTACAAAATGAAGTGCTATAACCGGATACTTGTTTTTGTCTATTATCTTGGTTGTCATGACACATTGATTCTACCGCCCGCAAAGTTATAACATTTTTGCTGAAAACCTCGAGATGTTGTCCGCAAAGTGCTAAGGCTGAACGAAAAACAGAAAAATAGTTCTCCAAGAAAGAGACTTTCTTATGGATTTTGGCTACCTTTGTGGCTGAGAGGCAAAAAATAAGAACATATTATGGCAAAGATTACCGTTCAAAACACAGACATCAGCGTTGTCAAATACAACGAAGAAGATTACATCAGCCTTACAGACATGGCGCGAAGCCAATTTCAAGAGCATGTCATCTTCCGATGGCTTAGTCTGAAGAGCACCATTGAATACCTTGGCGAATGGGAAATATTGTATAATCCCGTTTTTAATTGTACCGAATTCGGTACAATTAAAAATGAAGCGGGAAGTAATAACTTTGTCCTTTCCGTGAAAACATGGATAGAACGTACCAACGCAATCGGAATACGGTCTAAGGCCGGGCGTTATGGCGGCACATACGCACACAGAGATATAGCCTACCATTTCGGTATGTGGATTTCTCCAAAGTTCCAACTGTTGCTTGTCAAAGAATATCAGCGCCTGAAAGCCGAGGAGCAGGCGCAGCTCGGCTGGTCGGCCAAACGCGAGCTGTCAAAGATAAACTACCGCATACACACCGATGCCATCAGGCAGAACCTCATCCCCTCGGAGGTAACGCCGGCACAGGCAAATATCATCTATGCCAACGAGGCCGACGTGCTGAACGTGGCGATGTTCGGCATGACGGCCCGCCAATGGCGCGAGGCCAATCCCGACAGCAAGGGCAATATCCGCGACTACGCCACCATCAATGAGCTTATCTGCCTGTCGAATATGGAGAACCTCAACGCCGTGTTTATCAGCCAGGGCCTGCCGCAGGGCGAACGCCTCGTAAGACTCAATCAAATAGCCATACAGCAGATGAGGGTGCTGGAGAGTGGCGACAATGATAGAAAATTGCTGAAATGAAAAAGTGGCAGTAGATATTGGATTGGATAAAGGTTAAGTTGATAAAGCCGAGAATGTCAAAGGAACCCAAAACGCAAAGAGGATGTGGGATTTATCGAACGCCCAAACAATATATTTTCCTAACAGGATATGGTAAGACAGGGTTTGGGTATTCTATGAGCTATCCTATAAAATTCGCTCCAATAGATTGTGATGATGTCGAATTCAATAATGTATTTGGTGAAGTTTTTATTGCCAGTAATCGCGATAAATACGAGGAGTTAACATCCGCACAGCTGATTAAAGCAATGAAACAGCGCTCATGGCGACAACTTCATAATCAATCGATGTATGTACACGTCCGACAAAATGATGCCGAAATCACGATTCTTCCAGCCCAATACAAAAAGAATGAGTGGGATTACGAACATTCTTTAACTTTTGACATTAGTAAAGACTCTATATACGACATTGTAAGCGAAGCCAGGAAACTCCTTGACAGTATTGAAATTGACTGACAAAAAAACAAATTATTTGAGCTACGATTGAAGGAATGAGCGGTCGTTGATAGTGTTAGCGAGAATGGCGGTTCTGTTCAAGCACTTTACGCATGACAACATAAAGGTTTTAGCGAGAATTGTATTAACTTTGTGGCACGGACAAAAGCATTAGGAGTATGAAGAAGTGGCAGAAAATATCGGGCATAGTAGCACTTGCTGTCTTGGCGATAATAAATTTCGTAATATATGAGTTGTCATATATGCAAACTATGTATATTAAAGGACACCCTTCTGTCGAAAGAGTCCTGTCCGATTCTCATGAAGCCTTATTGAATGTTGGGTATCTCTTATTGGCTAATTATCTCATTATAGTATTGTTGTTCATTTGCCTTTACAGGAAAGGAGGCAAGCGATGAAACTGACCGATAAACGATTTTGGATAACGTGGGGAGTGTTGCTCGTTCTCCTGTTCGGGTGTTGTATATCCGAGGGGTGGCGCGAAGATACAGCTTTGCTTGGTGTAGCTTATGCGCTGTCTCTGTTATCGACTTGGCTGTGCCATAGAGGAAGACCGAGAGTCGCCAATGTCAATTTGATTATGATGATTATATATAATGCGATATTGGCCTATAATATTGTTTTTAACAGCCAATATGGAGGCGGGCTGACATGGTGGTTTTACGCCTTGTTGCTAAACACAATCCATTCAATAGCATTGCTCACATTCGCAGTTGCGAGTAGAACAAAACAGAAAAAATAGGAATAAATATTATATGAATTATGATTCTGACAGAAAACAGACATAATATGTCATCAATACGTATCTTGACAATCGCGCTTTTCATGCTGCTTACGTGCAACGTCCGCATGGAGGCGCAATCAATGAAGATTCAATCAATAGAGGTTCAATCTATGGAGGTTCAATCTATGGAGGTTCAATCAATGGAGGCGCAATCGATGGAAGCGCAGGCGGACGAATTTCTGAGAAATATGCCGGCGGGGCTGCAGCACAGGCAGACGCTGGCTATCCTGAAAGCGATAGAGGGCGACAACGGCGAACTGACGGCTGTGCGCAACTCGCGCAACACCGAGCCGGAGTATTCCGACAACGTGGCGACAAGGATGCTCACGGAGACCATGCGGATATACGAGCCGAAGGACGGCAGCGCCGGGCGGCTCCCCGTGCTGCTGTATCTGCACGGCGGCGGATGGACATTCGGAAGCATCAACAGTTGCGGACGGTTCTGCAACGCCATGGCCGCGTCGGGCAAGATGAGGGTCGTTGCGCTCGACTACCGGCTGGCTCCCGAACATCCGTATCCGGCGGGACTTGACGACTGTATCAGCGCCGTGGAATATATCATCGGGCATGCGGACAGCTTGCTTATCGACACGAACCGCATCACCATCGGCGGCGACAGTTCAGGAGGAAACCTTGCGCTGGCCACGGCCTTGTCCGAACGGTGCCGCGACAGAATACACTCCCTCCTGCTGTTCTATCCCGTGACCAAGGCTTTCAACGACGGTTCGGAATCATGGCGGCTGTATGGCGAGGGCTACGGACTGGACGCACGGATTATGGAGGCCTTCAACCTGGCATATACGCTCAGGGCCGATGCCCATTCGCCAGCCATCAGCGTAGGCTTATGCAGCGACGCTGAACTTCAGGCTCTTCCCAAGACTCTGATTGTTGCGGCCGAGAGGGACATCCTGCGCGACCAAGGCAAGGAACTCGCGGAGCGGATGGGCGGCAAGGCCACGCGGATTGAATACAGTGGCGCGGTCCATCTGTTCATCACCGTACCGGGGCAGGAGGAGGCGTTCGACAGGGCCGTCGGCGATGCCGTAAGATTCATGGACTGACAGGTATATTGGGTATATCTGGGATAAAAATTGGGGATTTCTTATATATGCCTAAGGATGCCGAGAACTTAGCTAAGAGAATGGCAAATCCCGCTCCCGTCAGCAAGGCTGAAAAGGATGCGGCAAGAAAGGCGTACGAAACGTTCAAGGCCATAAGTACATTCTCAATGTAATTATGGACTTTGACAGATTTTCTTTCCGGCTGACAGATGCCGATACCAGAATAAAGTCATTCGATTGCAGTGATGCCGACTTGAATGACTTTTTATTTTCCGATGCAGCCAACTACTACAAGTCGATGATAGCGCTGACATATCTTCTCGAAGACAACGGTGCGGATAAGACGGCGGCATACTACAGCCTGCTGAACGACAAGATTGTCTTCGACCCTGACGAGAAAACATTTTGGAACCGTCTCAACCATCGTGTCGCCAACTCAAAGCGGCGGAAGGAATATCCGGCAAGGACAAACATTCCCCTACTCGGGCTATGTATTTCTACCTTATCAATTTCCCGGGATAGCGTTCCTTATTGGTGGCTAAATCAAACGTTCCGATAGCCTCTTATAAAACACCAAAGAGCCGTGACCGATATCGTATCCTCTGTCGGCCACGGCTCTTATGTTTTTCACATATACTATTCTTTTCTCCTCGCTCCCGTCACAATCTATAAACATTAACAAAGCTGCGGTTATAGTTTTGCAATCAATAAATATTGTACTTTTCAAAAATATGATGATATCAGTGAAAAAGAACAATTATAACGGAATGGAAGTCAGTCTCTTTTGCGATAGATATTGACGATATGGAATAGGATATGGTTGTATTCCATAAGGTGTTTGGGTAAAGCCTGTCATTACGATATATTGGGAGTAATTCTTTTCAATTTCTCTCAAACATAGTTCATAAATTTCTTTCTTCTCATTTAAATCCATCAAAGGTTGTGATAAGCTTCTCCTTATCGCATTGAGAATCAATATCAAATAGCATATATAAGTAGACATGTCATCATCTACAATCCTATGCTTTTCATCTATATGCTTGCCTACGATTCTTGATATGGCTTTTCTACGACTTCCTGTTTCCTCATATACTTTTACGAGATTCTGCAAGTCTGTTGCCATTTCTGATATTTCAGACATCCCATCAATCCATCTGTGCAATCCGAGATGATAGTTTGGAAATTGAGCGACTACGTTTCCTTGTATGTTGTTTTTCGACAACCTAAAAACCAATTTTCCATATCTCTGGGTTTCCATACATCCTGTTATCATATCACCTATCGAAGATATATTGTCCCATATGAGTTCGTATCTGAACGGTTGTTTAGAATTATGAGAGATTACTGTCGGCTTTTGAGGTAAGCCGGATTCATTTGAAACTCCTGTTTTAGGAGATTCTTGTTGCAATGAATCAACTTCGCTCTCATTTGCTGTTTTTTTTCTAAATATATTTCTCCACATAGCAGTTACTTTTATGGATGTACTTTGAAATGAATTGCCCATCCGCTTGTTGACATACTTGCAAAAGTAACCATCGGATCTATCTGTGCAAGTGGATTATTGGAACTTGCAAACAAGAAGCGGAATTGTTCTCCGTCCATTCTGCCGACATAAGTCTCGGTAATATAATCAGACTCATAATGCTGTAGTGGAGAGCGAAACACTGTTCCGTCTGTTTTCTGTACTATCAACTCGTTCTCTGACGCAAATGCTAATGCACCCTCAAACGACAAAATCTTATTATACATCCTCTTTTGAGCGGGATTAACTATTTTGTACAAGGGTGACATAAAAGTCTTGTACAATGACATTCTTAATGCTGGCATAATCTTATTGTTTTTTAATCAGGGAATTGTTCTTGATCTAACTCTATGTCTATATAAGTGCCCTCATAGGTTATATCACTCACTTTTAATCCGAAAATCTCCATTGAAGCACTGATTGTGCGATAATGTGCATCCAAATATCTGCCATAAATGGCAATAGAATCAATCCACCCTTCAGAATTCGGATAGAAATCAAAATTGTTCACTAACATACCTTGTTCTTCTTGATGAATCCTGACCATGCCTTCTGAGGTTGGAATGAAAGAAATGTCGAGACCTGCATAAATCTGACTCGTCTTCATTCCTTGACAAAGTTGCCGTAAGATGTTCTTGCAAGATTCGTTCATCAGGTTGCTTGAGTATCCAAACATATAAAATTGTTTTTTTAGTTTTTAAAAGTATTATCTCTTTTTTCAGAGGGGACCTGTCATAGTTCCGCTGCTTTATGATAAAGGATAACGATATAATTCGTTTTCAAAATATACACCGCATATACGGTTCTTTGACTATTAAAATATGTCTTTCATTTCATTCATAATATATTCCTCTGGTTTTCCAATTCCTGAATCCCATTTAAATTGTTCAATGCAGAAGCGTGGAACTGTATGCCACGTCTTAAAGTGAAGGTGGTAGGAATACCTCTGTAAGCAGATGTGGGTTAACAGCCCCACGCTATATGCGTGGAGACCATTACGCCCTTCTCTTGCTTACATGATTAAAGTTTCCTACGCTTTTCACTCACAAGAAGAAGACATAACGCCTCTTTTTTTCTAATAAAGTCGTGGAAAGAGTTTTCTCAATCCACTTGCAAAAATAATAAAATTCTGATGAATGACAATAAGAATAATCAGATTTATCAAAAAAAATAGATTTAAATTGTAATATTGCATAAATGCAAAAAAATCTGTGTTCTACACTCCTCAGCCGTTACTTCTCTGCGTTCGCGTCATCGTTGCTTGCGGCGGCATCCGTTTCTGGAGCGCCTCCGCTGTCGGCTTCCTGCTCTTTCTCCACCTGTTCACCCAGCTCTTCGAGATTTTTAATGTCTGCCAGCACCTTGTCCTTCGCCTCGTCAATCTTGGTTTGCGACTCGGTGTACCATCCGAAGGTGACGTCCAGTGCGATCTGCTTGCTCATCATGTCGCCCGTCGCCGTTGAAATCATCCTCGTCTTTCTCACCGCCGAACCAATCTTGGCCGCTGTCCCCAGCCGTCCCGTCTTGTTGTCGATGCCGGCGATTGTGTCGTATGCGTGGCTGTGTACCGAAATCTTAAAGATGGCGAGGTTGTCAATCTTCACCGAGTTTCCGTTGAGTAGCTGCTCGCGTATGCGCTTCGAGAAGTCCGTCTGTATGCCCTCAATTGTACCTGCTGAGAACGGCGTGTTGTGCTCTACCTTGTGCTTTGACATCAATGTATGCCGAGAGTCTCTTTGATTATCGGACGTACGTACCATTTCTTGTACTGCTCATTGTTGGGCCTGTTATTCAGGTACCATGTTAACTCTACCATAACCATAAAATTTTAAGAGTTTGATAACTAAGAAAACTCTCTCCCTCTGTTTTCCCGTCATGGTCTGCGTTGCGTGCGGAAAATTTATTTTATATAATGAAAAATACCGCCCCGAACGTGAAAGATATCTTGACGGACGTAAAAAAAATACCATTCGGAACGTGGAAGACTTTTTCCGGAACAGTGAGGGGCTTCTTCCAGAACGAATAGGCATCTTTCGGAATGAAGGGAAAACATTTTCCAAAACGTGGTACGGAAATGCCGCACGGGAACGGCGTACAGGTATCTGAGGTTTTGCGTGCTATATGGCAAAGTTTTCTGTAATCCCATTAGAGAAAGCTGTAGTACATATTAGAGAATCCTGTAATACCCATTACAGAAAGCCGGGGTATGCGACAGGGGAGTTATATAGTAGTGGAAAAAACGATCAAGCCGCGGTTTGCGGATATCGCTCCAATGCCGCGGTTTTCCGCTTCCTGTCTCCAATATATTATATGTCGCGTACATTATATATTATAACCGTACGCAATCCCACGGTAAATGTTTTAAAGGAAATTTTCTACGCATCCGGCGGCAAATTCATTGCACAGCCTGTCTGTAATACAGAAAATATACTTACCTTTGCTACCTGTAACCAACATTCCTTTCTTGCGCCGTATCTTTACGGTACGGACAGGGCAACAGAGGATTAACCGTATGAATATGAAAAAACTGCCAGCGCCGCCCGACCTTGTAACGTTCAGAAATTGAAAAGATAAAATATTGAGGATATAAAGTTATTGGAACATCCAAAAATTGGCGGCTTGGGGATAATTTTGTATTTTTGCAATCAGAAACAAAACAAAAGGCAAAAATATGACTTTATACCCAAAACTGATAACGGACGCACTCGCCACGGTGGTGTATCCGGGTACGAAAAAGAATCTCGTGGAGAGCGAGATGGTTGCGGACAACCTGCATATCGACGGCATGAAGGTGGAGTTCTCGCTGATATTCCCACGCGAGACAGACCCGTTCCTGAAGTCTACGCTGAAGGCTGCCGAGGCTGCAATACACTATCACGTGAGTAAAGAGGTGGAGGTGAACATCACGACCGAGTTCAAATCGGCACCAAGACCGGAGGTGGGCAAGCTGCTTCCACAGGTGAAGAACATCATAGCCGTAAGTTCCGGCAAGGGCGGCGTGGGCAAGAGCACCGTCTCGGCAAACCTTGCTATCGCGCTGGCACGCCTCGGCTACAAGGTGGGACTGCTCGACACCGACATATTCGGACCGTCCATGCCAAAGATGTTCGATGTGGAGGATGAGCGTCCTTACGCCGTTGAGAAGGACGGCAGGCAGCTCATAGAGCCGATAGAGAAATACGGGGTGAAGCTGCTGAGCATCGGCTTCTTCGTCAACAAGACCACGGCGACGCTGTGGCGCGGCGGAATGGCGACATCGGCATTGAAGCAGTTGATTGCCGACTCGGACTGGGGAGACCTCGACTACTTCATCCTCGACACGCCTCCGGGCACAAGCGACATCCATCTGACCCTGCTTCAGACACTCGCCATCACCGGAGCAGTAATAGTAAGTACGCCGCAGAGTGTTGCCCTCGCTGATGCACGCAAGGGCATAGATATGTACACGAACGACAAGGTGAACGTGCCGATACTCGGTCTGATAGAGAATATGGCTTGGTTCACTCCTGCGGAACTTCCGGAAAATAAATACTACATCTTCGGTAAGGACGGATGCAAGAACCTTGCACAAGAAATGAACATCCCGTTGCTCGCACAGATACCGCTCGTGCAGAGCATCTGTGAGAATGGCGACGCGGGCAAACCGTCGGCTCTCGATGAAAACTCAATCACCGGTCAGGCGTTCCTTTCACTTGCCCAGTCGGTCGTAACGGTGGTGAACCGTCGCAACAAGGAGCTTGCTCCGACAAAGATTGTGGGGGTGAAGAAATAAAAAAAAGAGGTCTTAGACCTCTTTTTTTATTATCGCATTCTTCCTCGCATTAATTATCTGATAGCGATAAACGATGCAGGCGGTGATGAAATATATACCGGTTTGCAGCCAAAGGGCATGATATTCGGGCTCGATTTCACTGAGCGTGCCACCCATTGAACTAATCGTGAGGAAGCCACGCACGCCGAATGTCGAGGGGATGAGCCATGAAACGCCCTGCCATATACCGGGAATGTTGGACTGCGGCCAACTGATTCCGGTCATAAACAGGAATGGAACTGACGTGAAGACCACAAGCAATATGACATTCTCGCGATAGCGCACAAGGCACGAAAGGGTCATTCCAAAAAAGATGCAGGCCAAGAGGAAAGGTATCATAAGGCCGACCATGTCCTGCCAATGGGGCAAGGCTGTGAACGAGAAGAACCTCGGCACGGCGAGAGTGATATATGCCGCCATCACCGCATATATCATAAAGTAACACATAGACTTGCCAAACACGATGCGGAAGATGCCGTTATAGCGGCGGCTCACGGGTACAAGTTCCTTGAAACGGTTATTCTCACGAGCCGTTCCGGCAGAGAGTCCGATACCGAGCATTAGCGTTTGTTGCAAAATAAGTATGAGGACGGCCGGCAGCAGAGCACTGCCATAGCCTCCGGCAGGGTTGAAAATCTGCACCTCCTCAACCTTTATAGGTTCGGTATTCAACTCATCATCATAGTTGGTGAAGCCCATTGCCTTTGGTTTCTGAATCTCCTTGTTTACTTCCATCGACACTGCCTGGGCCGTCTGATATATCGCCTTATACGTAAGCATGAGCGACATATCACAATAGACACTCACTCTGGCCTGCTCGCCACGCTGTATACGCGACTCATAATCAGAAGGGAAATAGAGTACTCCACGCGCTTCCTGATGGCCGATGAGAGCCTGCGCCTCGACAAGATTGTTGCAATAGTACGCCACTTTCACATCGGGCGAAGCATCGAAATTGCGGATGAACTGCCTGCTCGACTTGGAATGCGACATATCGACAACCACAACGGGTACCTCGCGCACTACTTCATTGGTGTAAATCCACGAGTAAAGCAACGGATAGAGTATCGGAACGAGTACAAAGAATATCAGAACGCCCTCGTCTTTCAACGTGTTCTTCATCTCATACGCCCAGATATAGCACATATCATGCACGCCCTCGTGTATCGTTTGGAAGAAATTTTTCAACTTGTTCATACCCTTTTTAGTTTCCTACGGAATGTATTCATACTCTAACATTGCCTTGCGGAGATGCCACAAGGTGAGACAAGGCAGCATAAAAAACGCTACCAGCACCACGACATTCATCCATACATCTATCAGCGGATAGCCGTTAAAGATGCAGACCTGATATATCATGTAGTAATGACGCAACGGGAAGAGCCACGACATGGCCTCTATCATCGGGTCCATAGCAAACACCGGGAACGTAGCGCCGGATAAGGAGAAGCCCAATACCGCCCACAACGAGCACATACTCATGGCCATTCGCAACGAGGGCATCAGTCCAAACATGAACACTCCGAACCCCTGCGCGCCGAGAACCGACAACAGTCCGAGCAACATGATGATGCCGACACCGCCCGGATGGGGAAAGGCGAGATGGCCAAAGGTGTACCACAAGAAGCCATACATGATGCTGAGAAACACGAGAAACTGCGGAAGGAGCTTTCCAACGACGGCCACAAAGATGTTGTCGCCGGCCATTGCAAGCCATTCACGGGATGTGCCAAACTTTAGTTCGTTGCCTATTGAATATACGGTAATAAGGAAAATAAACAACATCAGAATGCCCGGAATCATCACCGAGCTAAGATATATGTTGTAGTTTCCCCACGGATTGCCTACCATGTGGAGGTCTATGAGCGTGGGTTGGAGAAAGGCTTCTATCTCCTTCTCTGTCTTGCCAAGTGCCGACAGCTTTGCCGCACCGATTCCTGCAGCCCCCAACGAGGTCACGGTCTTCATGTCGCGGAACGTCAGACTGCCTGCCACCATCGAAACACTACTATAATAGAACGACATATCCGGCTGTCTGCCCGACTGCATCTTGGCTGTCGTACCGCGCGGGATATAGAGAAATGCGTATATCTCGCCACGTTGAATGGCCTGCCGCGCCTCATTCACATTATTATAATATGCGGCCACACGGGTTGTCTGGAATGCGTCAAGCCGCCGTATCATAGCGCGCGTCGTGGCCGTTTTGTCAAGGTCGATAACTCCACACGGCATATTTTCAGGCTCTCCCTCGCCCATCAACGACGTAAAAAAGAACGTTACGAGTACAGGAAACACAAGCATACAAAACCAGTATATCGGATTGTGTGCCAATATACCGCATTCGCGCAACGCTATTCTATATATATTTTTTAAGCCATTCATTGTCTATTTTTTAGAGGTTAGAAGTAAGAGATGAGAGGTGAGAGAAATGCCTTCTTAGCGTGTCTTGGCCACAACAAGTTGCGACCCTACATCGCAAGGGTATTGCCAGAACTCCCGAACTCCCGTCTACTGCCTTCTGAAGACCAGCGTCATTCCCGGCCGTAACCCGTCAAATTTGACTGTCGGACGAGCTTTTACCTCAAACGTTTTCAGGTCGTATTGCCCTGTAGTCTTCGTCGCTTTCCACGTGGCATAGCTTCCCTCGTCCTTCAAATTGAAGACCCTCATATCCACTTCCTTGTCGAATGCAGGCACAAAAGCCTTGAACGTGCTACCTACTTTCATACCGCGGAGTTGGTCCTCGCGCACGTTGAACACACCCCACATATCGTCCATCATCGAAATCGTCATTATCGACGAGCCCATACCAACGAGTTCGCCCTCCTTAACGTTGATGGTACTCACCTCACCGGCAACCGTTGCCACCTGAACGGTCTCACGAAGCACCGACTTCACCACATCGACGGCACTCTTGGCAGCCTGCGCCTGCTTTTGTACGGCTCGCTTTTCCTGCTCGCGCGCACCGTTTTTCACGATCTCATACTGCGCCTTTGCCGTTGCCACCTGAGCCTCCGTAACCTTGTATGCTGTAAGAGCCTCATCGCGTTTCTGAGCACTCATCACTCCCTCGTCATAGAGTCGCTGTATTCGGGTATAAGTATTATGAGCCAGTTCCTTTGCCGACTCGGCCTGCTGCAATATCTGACGTGAGGCTTCAATAGCTTCCTTACGCGCTCCGGCATTGGTAAGGTCGCTTATGGCATCGGCCGCTCCCTCGGTAGCCTCAGCCACTTTCTGCTGCGCATTAGCCTCGGGTATCTCCAAAATGGCAAGCGTATCGCCCTCTTTAACATAGTCGCCCTCTTTTACGCGAAGCTCCAACAAACGGCCGGGCAGTTTGCATGACACGCGATACTCCGACACTTCTACCTCGCCCTGAATGATTTCCTCACCGCGATCGAGCGCGAAAAAGCCTATCACGGCTACTGTAATGACCACTGCCGTAAAACCTATTACGGCGAGAAGGATATTGGTGTGTTGTGATTTTGCTGACATAATTGTTATTTCTTTAATGAAGTAGTAAGGAGTTTGTTGTAAGGAGATTCGTATATTACCATCCCGATTCCACTTCTTACGCCCTTCTTTATTCTTTAATATTTATATTGTCTACTATGGTTTTCCTTAATATATTGCTCTCCCGGCTACGGGAAAATTACTCTCCCAATGCTTTCCTCAATGATATATCTGCCAGTTTGAGTTCTATCTCGGCATCGGTCTTATGGGTCTTGGCCTGCTGCCAGGCTGTCTGCGCGGCCATAACGTCGGTTACGGTCATCACACCCTCGCGGAAACCGACATTGGCGCAGCGCAAATTCTCCTCCGCGCTTGCCATGTTCTTAGTCGCCGTGGCAAGCCGTTTGCGGGCCTCGCTCACCTTGAATCGGTTCTGTTCCACCTGCAAGGCCATCTTCTCGCGCACGTCATCGAGTTGCAACTGGGCTATGCGTGTGGCCGAACGAGCCGCATTTATCTTGTATTTGCCCTCGTTCCAGCTCCATATCGGCACCTGAACGACAAAGCCCACGGTCCACATCCCACGGAATTTGCGCTCAAAACTATTGAAGACGCTGGGATTAGAGGTAAGGAATCCACCCGTGAGAGCTACATGGGGAAGATATGCCGCACGCACGAGTTTCTCGGTCTGGAGGCTCATGTCGACGGCGTTCTGCAACAGACGGGTCTCCGGCCGGCGCGAGAAAAGAGTGTCGGTGGGGATATCGGGCATGATGCCGGAGTTGTCGATGGTCTCCTTCTCTTCGTCGGCCAGACACACATCACCGTTGAGTGGAAGTCCGCAGAGCTGACACAGTAGCATCTTGGCAAGCGAGACACCGTTGTCTACCTGCGTGAGCTGCATCTCGGCATCGTTCACCGCCACATCAACCTTCAGTCCGTCGGCTCTCGTGGCAACACCCTCGTCAATCATCTTATGCACGTCGGCATTGAGTTTCTTCACTAACGAGAGATATTCCATAGCCAGACGCTGCTTGTTCTTCAACGAAACGGCCAGCCAGTAGGCGTTGTCGATGGCATAAAGGGTATTCACCCGTGTGTTGTCGATATTGTTATCGGCCATGCTTTCGCCTATCCGCGCCATTTCGTTGGCCGCCTTTATCGCACCGCCCATATAGACTGGCTGTGTCACCATGATGCTCGCACTCATCACGTGCTTTGTGTCGGTCTTCAGGGCATCGCGCAGTGTGTTGCCGATATCATTGCCGGCCTGTGCCAACGGTCCGCCAATCTGGCCGAGCAATGAGCCAAACTTCTGTGCCATATCGGGCGTTATAAGTCCCTGCTCCACCATCCCGCCAACGATGCCGTTGAGTTGTGAGCCTACCGTTCCGGCCGCGTTGGTGCCAAGATTGCTCAGGGCCGACTTCTGTTCTCCGTTTAGCAGTGAAATCTCGCGGCTGAAATACTGATAGCCTGCGAGTCCGTCGACGCGTGGAAGATACTTTGTCTTGGCAGCCTTTCTGGTGTTTTCGGCCACTTCCCGACTTATTTTTGAGGCCTGCAACTGCTTGTTATTGTCCAACGCGAGCTGCCGGCAGCGCTCTAACGACAGAGTTTCCTGCGCCGTGGATGCCAGTGCCTGAGCGACAAGCAGAATTATAATAAACAATTTTCTCATATTCAACACTCTGTGATAAAACATCTTACAATATATTATTCGCACTAAATTAACTCTGCTGCAAAGTTAAATCTTTTTCCTTAACACCCATCTTAAATAGTTTTCTCAACTATTAACAACACTAAAATGTTATATTTTTAAGGAAAAACAGAACAATATTTAGATAAAGAAAAGAGGAAATATGAAGAGTTTTGGATAACTTTTCATATTTCCTCAATCATAACTAACTCTTCAAGTTAGTCTTGCGTCAGTTCTGACATCTGCTTGAACAAGGCTTTAGCACGTGAAACGAATGAATCCTGGAAAGTCCCCCATACTTTAGGCTTATGTTCATATCCGATATGGGGCTCTTGCTCAGGCTGCTTATCCTCATCTGCCGGAAGCTCATCATCCTCATCCGGAGCAGCCGTATATACATCCTCAGCAGGCGTTTCGATATATTCCGCAACCTCCGGCTCCTCTCCCGTGGTTATCGTGAAAGGAATGTTGTCGGCCGATGGTGCTACTTCCGGCTCTTCGTGGCTCCCGACAAGCGGCTCAATACGGTGATAAGGCTTATAGAGCGAACTTATCATCTTGTCATAATACTCCTCATCACTATACGCATTGCGCGCCAAGAAATCATCCTCCAAGCCGGTGGCGAGAATCGTTACCTTTGCATCATCGTCCAAAGAGTCGTCATCCGACACACCCCAAATGACGTCGATATTTGGGTGAAGTTCGTTCATGAAGTCGTCAATCTCGCTCATCTCCTTCACCATCAACGGCATCTTCTCGCTCGTCGAGATGTTCATGAGTATCCGTTTGGCCTTGCCTATGTCGCTACCATAAAGCAATGGTGAGTCGAGAGCATCGATGAGGGCGCGCTCCACACGGTGTTCACCGCTTGAACGGCCTATAGCCATGATTGCCCCGCCGCCTCCGCGCATCGTGGTCTCCACGTCGCAGAAGTCAAGATTGATGTCGCCTTCCATCGTTATAAGCTCCGAGATAGACCTGGTGGCGTTGGCGAGGATCTCGTCGGCGCGTCGGAAAGACTCCTTCACGCTCATTCCAGAGTCCGAATAGATGTCGCAGATGCGTTCGTTGTTGATAATCAGCAGTGCGTCTACGTTCTTCCGCATTTCCTCAACGCCCTTCAGCGCCTTTATTATCTTCTTCCTTTTCTCGAAATAGAACGGTATCGTCACCACGCCAATGGTCAGGATGCCTTTCGACTTGGCCACATTTGCCACCACGGGAGCGGCTCCCGTACCTGTCCCGCCGCCCATTCCGGCCGTAACGAAGACCATCTTTGTGCCATCGTCTAAAAGTTTCTTTATCTGTTCTATACTGTATTCGGCAGCCTCGCGCCCTACATCGGGATTGGCTCCGGCCCCGAGTCCTGTTACGCCGAGCGGCACCTTCACCGGCACGGGCGACCCTGCAAGCGACTTAGAGTCGGTATTGCATACGGCAAATGTTACACCGACAATACCTTCGTTATACATATTGCGCACGGCATTGCAGCCGCCTCCGCCCACGCCTATCACCTTTATGATGTCTACGGTCTTGTCCTCCACCGGCCCGAAGTCAATCATAAAATCTTGCATTTCATTCTCTTTCTGCTCTATATCTATCATTTTGTTTCCGTGTTTATTTATCTATAATCACATTTCCACCACGCCTTTTTGATGTATCTATACATTTCAATACATCATTTCCCACAAATTTACACATTTTCGACACACCATGACATTATTATTGTATGCTAATTTACATGATTTAATGATTTTTTACAAAGCCCATGACTTCCATCCCAACACTAAAAACAAATCCTCACCTCTCTTGCAGATATTCCCTACAAGGCAGGCGAGGTCTTCAAATGCGTAACCACCACAGCACTTTGATGAAATAAAACAGGTTCATCCGACATTTCGAGTGATGCGACAGTCATGCAAGGCATAGAGCCTTAGC
>ENA-ORRE01001004-ORRE01001004.1-human-gut-metagenome-genome-assembly--contig:-NODE-1004-length-20146-cov-11.813250_pt1 | contig 20146 bp, 22 predicted proteins | sample MGYA00242171_ERZ509126 | MGnify/ENA primary metagenome ERZ509126 (study PRJEB26280, sample SAMEA2338648) | human gut metagenome | biome: human gut; feature: human-associated habitat; material: faeces... | reverse complement strand
GCTTATTGCACAAATTCCAGTGTTGTAAATTATCTCTTTATATCCGTATACAGAAGTATAGAAAAAGCCCCTCTCCACAGGAAAAGGGCTGCATTTCCATCTATTTTTCTTACATCTGATAATATTTGGCGTAAATTCCGCCTTTTTGCAGGAGAAACTCATGCGTTCCACGCTCTGCAATTCCATTTTCGGTGATGACGATGATCTCATCAGAACCTTTGATCGTGGAAAGACGATGAGCGATGGTGATCGTTGTGCGGTTTTTGGAAAGTTCTTCCAGGCTTTTCTGGATCTTCCGTTCACTCTCATTATCCAATGCACTGGTAGCTTCATCCAGGATCAGGATCGGAGGGTTTTTCAGGAAGACACGGGCAATGGAAATCCGCTGCTTCTGACCACCGGAGAGACGGGCACCACGTTCTCCGACAAAGGTTTCATACTGTTGTGGAAGTTCCATGATAAAGTCGTGGATGTTTGCACGTTTTGCAGCGGCAATGATCTCTTCGTCAGAGGCATCCGGTTTTCCGTAGGCAATATTATCACGGATCGTTCCTGAGAACAGGTAGACATCCTGCTGTACCATACCAATCTGTGAACGCAGGCTTTTCAGGGTGAGATGGCGGATATCCTGGCCGTCGATCGTAATGCGTCCGGCTGTCACATCGTAGAAGCGGGGCAGCAGAGAACAGATCGTAGTCTTTCCGCTGCCGGAAGGACCCATGATGGCCAGGTACTCCCCCTCCTCCACATCCAGATTGATGTTCTTCAGGATGTGGTTCACGGATTTGCCCATGGGGTAGTCCTTGCAGATGTCACGCATTTCAAGGATCATAGTCAGCCCTCCACAGCCGGCATGGTGACTACGCCGCTGTCGTCGCCATCGACGCGCTGGCCGCCCGCAGCCGTCACCGGCTGTGTGCCACCGTGCAGCTGGGGGACACGGGCCTGATCCCCGGCAGCGGCGTAGGCAATCACCGCAAGGCAGTCAACGCCCGGACGCTTGGCGTGCCGGTCATCGCCCTGGGCGTCCCCACGGTCATCGATGGCGCGGCCCTCTGCGGCGACGAGGACGCCCCGCCCTCCGGGTTGTTCGTCACGCCCCAGGACATCGACCGCCGCGTCCGTGAGCTGGGCCGGCTCATCGGCTATGGCGTCACCCTGGCGCTCCAGCCCGGCCTGACGCCGGAGGATGCAGCGGCCCTGCTGGGATAGCCCTTGCAAAATCCTCCCCGACGCGGTACAATAGGGCATCAAAACTTCGGAACGGGAGGTATCGCACATGGAATTCAACCCCCAGATACAGCTGGCCGGCCTGCTGGAGTGGATGGCCGAGCAGATGAACGCCTGCCACGGCAAGACCGCCGTCATCGGCATCTCCGGCGGCAAGGACAGCTCCACCGTGGCCGCCCTGGCCGTGGCCGCCTATGGCCGCGAAAACGTCCTCGGCGTCCTCATGCCCGACGGCGTCCAGCCGGACATCGACTACTCCCAGGCACTGGTGGAGCACCTGGACCTGCCCCACACCACCATCAACATCCACGACGCTGTTCAGGGCGTACTGAACGAGATGGAGAAGGCGGGCCTGACCCCCAGCCGCCAGACGAAGGTCAATCTGCCCAGCCGCGTCCGCATGGCCACCCTGTACGCCGTGGCCCAGTCCGTAGAGGGCGGTATCGTCATCAACACCAGCAACCTCAGCGAGGACTGGGTAGGCTACTGCACCATCTATGGCGACAGCGCCGGCGCCTTCTCCCCCCTGGGGATGTACACCACCGAGGAGGTCGTCGCCCTGGGCCGTCAGCTTGGCCTGCCGGAGAAGTTCCTCATCAAGCCTCCGTCCGACGGCCTCACCGGCCTGACCGACGAGGACAATCTGGGCTTCCCCTATCACGCGGTGAACGAGTACGTCCGCCGCGGCGTGGTGGACCCGGCCATCAAGGAGCGCATCGACGCCCTGCATCGTGCCAGCCGCTTCAAATTCCAGACCCTGCCGGTCTACCACAACGGCCTGCCCATGGCGCTGACCGACGAGACCGATTATTATAACTGAGCCCCGTTTCCTTTTGTGCGCCTTTTTTCTCTCCGTCTTTTGAGAATACAGGGCTCCGGAGCCTTCCGGAACACAAAGGCAAACCGTGACTGACTCAAACGTATAAAAAAGAGCACATAAGCAGCACATGCAGAGGACAACCAGGCAAACGCTGCGTAAACCAAAAAGCAAGCAAACATACGTTGCCGAAAGCAAAAAAAAGCAGAAACACCCCGGCCGAATGGCCGGGGTGTTTCCGTGTGTTTGTGTTAGGAGAGAGAGAAAATCACATCAGGAAGTGTTGTTCCTTTGGATGATGCTATAATACCCTCTAATTTTGGCCGAATCTTGAAGCGGCCATGAACAATTTGTGAATTCTGCCTTTTACGCCGCGTTTTTTCCACAGCAGACAGCGCATTTCACTGAAACTTTCTGCTCTCGGCCACAGCCATCTGGTCGCAGCGGTTGTTTTTTTCGTTCTCCGCGTGGCCCTTCACCCAGTGGCAGCGCACCTCGTGGATATCGGTCAGCGCCAGCAGCTGCTCCCACAGGTCCGGGTTCAGCGCCGGCTTTTTGTCACTTTTCACCCAGCCCCGCTGCTGCCAGCTTCTGGCCCAGCCCTTTTCCAGCGCGTCGATGACGTACTTGCTGTCGCTGTACAGCTCCACCACGCACGGCTCCTTCAAAAGCCGCAGCGCCTCGATGACGGCGGTCAGCTCCATGCGGTTGTTGGTGGTCTGGGCCGCGCCGCCGGAGAGCGCCTTCTCCGTTCCCTTGTAGCTGAGTATCGCCCCCCAGCCGCCCGGGCCGGGATTGCCGGAGCAGGCTCCGTCGGTGTAGATCGTAACGGTTCTCATATATCCTTCCTTCACTCCACCCCAACGACGCGCACCGTTCCGTCCTGCACGGTAAAGCGCACGTTCTTTCCTGCGTAAGCCATGCCGTACACGCGGTCGGGGTCGTCCTGATACCGGGGCCGCGGGTCGGCGGCCAGGGCGCTCAGCAGCCCGTGGCGCTGCCCACTGTCAAACTGCGCCAGCAGCTCCGGGGGAAAGTCCACCGTCAGCACCGCGCCGGCATCGCCGCCGGTAAAGCCGCCGGCGGCGTCGGGATAGCTGTCCGCGTAGGCCAGATAGGGTTTGATGTCTACGATGGGCGTTCCGCTGACCATATCCGCGCCGCGGACATACAGCACCGGACCCTCCGGCTCGTCCAAGGCCACACGCTCCAGCTCCACGGCGGAGAGCCCCAGGCCGTTAGGCCGGAAGGGCGAACGGGTGGCGAACACGCCCACGCGCTCGTTGCCGCCCAGCCGGGGCGGACGCACCGTAGGCGACCAGCTCTGCCGCTGCGCCCGGTCAAACTGCCAGATGAGCCAGATGTGTGAAAAGCCCTCCAGGCCCCGCACCGCATCCACGTCCCGGAAGGGCTTTTCGAACACGATGCGTCCGGGGCTGTCGGCAATGCCGCTCTGCCGCGGCACGCCGAACTTCTCCGCAAAGGGCGTCTCTATCCGCGCGATGATGTCCAGCACGGAGCCGTTCACAGCGGGGCCTCCTCCGGCGCTGGCTGCTCCTTCTCCTCGGGATCGGCCAGAGCCAGCGAGATGACCCGGTCGCCCTCCTCCTTGAAGCGCATGACGATGACGCCCTGGGTGGCACGTCCCGCTACGCGGATATTTTCCACAGGTGTGCGGATCAGGATGCCCGCCGCCGTTACCAGCAGCAGGTCCTCAGTGCCATCCACCACCTTCATGCCCACCACCGGGCCGGTCTTGTCCGTGACCATATAGTTGCGGATACCCATGCCGCCGCGGTTGGTAATGCGGTACTCCTCAATAGGCGTCCGCTTGCCGTAGCCGTTCTCGGTGATGGAGAGGACGGTCTTACCCTCGTCGACGCGGGCAGCGCCGATGACGTAGTCGCCCTCCCGCAGCCGGATGCCCCGGACACCCACGGCGGTACGTCCCATGGCGCGCACATCCGTCTCGTCGAAGCACACCGCCTGCCCGTCGTGGGTGGCGATAAGCATACGGTCATGCCCCCGGGTCTCCGTCACGGAGATCAGCTGGTCGCCCTCGTCCAGCGTCAGGGCGCGGATGCCGTTGTTCCGCAGGTTCTTCAGGGCGCTGACCTCCAGACGCTTCACCGTGCCGTTCCGGGTGGTCATGAACAGGTACAGCTCCTCGTCTCCCGTCTCGCGGAAGTGGAGCATGGCCTGTACGCGCTCGCCCGTCTCCACCTGAATGATGTTGACGATGTTCACACCCTTGGCGGCCTTGCCGCTTTCCGGGATCTGATAGCCCTTCTTGCGGTAGACCTTGCCGGTGTCGGTAAAGAACAGAATATAGTCGTGGGTAGACGCGGTGAACACGTCCACCACCGTGTCCTCCTCACGGGTGGTGATGCCCTTCTTGCCCATGCCGCCCTTACTCTGAGCGGCGTATTCGCTGACCGGCGTGCGCTTGATGTAGCCGTTCTCCGTCAGGGTGAAGACGCACTGCTCCTCCTCGATCAGGTCCTCGATGTCCAGCTCGTCCTCCACGTCCTGGATCTCGGTCTTGCGGTCGTCGCCGAACTTGTCGGCAATGGCGGCCAGCTCCTCCTTGAGGATGGACTTCACCAGTCCCTCGTCGCTGAGGATACGCAGGAAGTAGGCGATCTTCTCCTCCAGCTCCTTGTACTCGGTCTGGAGCTTCTCCCGGTCAAGACCCTGCAGCGCCTTCAGGCGCATATCCAGAATGGCCTGGGCCTGCACGTCGTCCAGCCCGAAGCGCTGCATCAGATTCTCCTTGGCGTTGTCGTAGCTGCTGCGGATGATCTTGATGACCTCGTCGATGTTGTCCTGGGCGATCAGCAGACCCTCCAGCAGGTGGGCGCGCTCCTGGGCCTTTTTCAGGTCGAAGCGGGTCCGGCGGATGATGATCTCCTCCTGGAATTTCAGGTACTCGTCGATGATGTGCCGCAGAGACAGTATTTTCGGCTGCCGCTGGTTCTCCACCAGCGCCAGCATATTGATGGCAAAGGTGGTCTGCAGCTGTGTCTGGGCAAACAGACGGTTCAGCACCACTTGGGGATTGGCGTCGCGCTTCAGCTCGATCACGATACGCATACCGTTGCGGTCGGACTCGTCCCGGATGTCGGAGATACCCTCCAGCCGCTTGTCCTCCACCTGGTCGGCGATGGCCTTGATGAGCATCCGCTTGTTCACCTGATAGGGCAGCTCCGTGATGATGATACGGGTGCGGCCGTTGTTGAACTCCTCAAACTCATGCCGGGCGCGCACCATCAGCCGTCCCCGGCCGGTGGCGTAGGCGGCGCGGATACCGCTCCTGCCCATGATGATGCCGCGGGTAGGGAAGTCGGGTCCCTTCACATGCTCCATCAGGTCGCTGAGGGTGGCGTCCGGGTCGTCCAGCACGCAGATGCACGCGCCGATGACCTCCCGCAGGTTATGGGGCGGAATGTTGGTGGCCATGCCCACGGCGATACCGCTGGAGCCGTTCACCAGCAGGTTGGGGAAGCGGCAGGGGAGTACCCGCGGCTCCTTCCGGCTCTCGTCAAAGTTGGGATCCCAGTCCACCGTGTCCTTTTCGATGTCCCGCAGCATCTCGTTGGAGATCTTGCTGAGACGGGCTTCGGTGTATCGGTAGGCGGCCGGGGGGTCGCCATCCACGGAGCCGAAGTTGCCGTGGCCGTCCACCAGCATGTAGCGCATGGAGAAATCCTGCGCCAGACGCACCAGCGCGTCGTACACGGAGGCGTCGCCGTGGGGGTGATAGTGTCCCAGCACGTCGCCCACGCAGGTGGCGGACTTCTTAAAGGGCTTGTCAGAGGTCAGGTTGTCCTCGTACATGGCGTAGAGGATGCGCCGGTGCACGGGCTTCAGGCCGTCGCGCACGTCGGGCAGCGCCCGTCCCACGATGACGGACATGGCGTATTCGATATAGGAGTTCTCCATCTCCGGCACAAGGGGGGATTCCACGATGTGCTGGTCGGGATAGCGTATCTCCTCCGGGTCGTATTGGGGCTTTTTGCTCATAGATTCCAGCCCTCCTTAATAATCCAGATTCACAGCGTACTGTGCTTTGCGCTCGATAAATTCCTTGCGCGGCTCCACCTTCTCGCCCATGAGGACGGTGAACGTGGCGTCGGCCTTCACCGCGTCATCCAGCGTGATGCGCCGCAGGGTACGGGTGGTGGGATCCATGGTGGTCTCCCACAGCTCGTGGGCGTCCATCTCGCCCAGACCCTTGAACCGGCTGATGTTGATGGTCACGTTGGGATTGCCGCCGCGCATCTCCGCGGAGATACGATCCCGCTCCTCGTCGGAGTAGGCCACCCGGGAGGTCTTGCCCCGGGTCAGTTTATAGAGCGGCGGCACAGCGGAATAAACATACCCCTGCTCGATAAGAGGCCGCATATAGCGGAAGAAAAACGTCAGCAGCAGGGTGCGGATATGGGCGCCGTCCACATCGGCATCGGCCATGATGATGATCTTGTGATAGCGCAGCTTGTTCTCGTCGAACTCCTCACCGATACCTGCGCCCAGCGCGATGATGACCGGTTGGAGCTTGTCGTTGCCATAGACCTTGTCCACCCGCGCCTTCTCCACGTTGAGCATCTTGCCCCACAGGGGGAGGATGGCCTGGAACCGGGAGTCCCGGCCCTGGGTGGCGGAGCCGCCTGCGGAGTCGCCCTCCACGATGTACAGCTCTGTCAGCTCGGGGTTATTCTCGTTGCAGTCCCGGAGCTTATCCGGCATGGCAGCGCCGCCCAGCACCGTCTTGCGGCGGATGGACTCCCGCGCCTTCCGCGCCGCTTCCCGGGCGCGGTTGGCGGTCATGGCCTTGTCCAGAATGGTGCGCGCCACCACGGGATGCTCCTCCAGATACACCGCCAGCTGGTCGTTGACGATGCTGTCCACCAGCGTGCGGATGTGGGCGTTGCCCAGCTTGGCCTTGGTCTGTCCCTCGAACTGCGCCTCCGTCAGCTTCACGGAGATCACGGCGGTGATACCCTCGCGCACGTCCTCGCCGGAGACCTTGTCGCCCTCCTTGATCATGCCGTATTTCAGGCCGTAGGCATTCAGTACGCGGGTCAGGGCCGCCTTGAAGCCCGTCTCGTGCATGCCGCCCTCCGGCGTGTGGATGTCGTTGGCGAAGGACACCAGCGTCTCGTTATAGCCGTCGTTGTACTGCATGGCGATCTCCGCCGTGCTGTCGCCCTTGGCGCCGGAGAGATAGATGACCTCCTCGTGGAGGGGGGTCTTGTTGCGGTTGATATAGGTGACGAACTCCCGGATGCCGCCCTCGTAGCACATGGCCTCGGACTGCTCCCTGCCGGGTCGTGCGTCGCTGATGGTGATGCGCAGGCCGGCGTTCAGGAACGCCTGCTCCCGCATGCGGGTGTGCAGCGTCTCGTAGTCGTACTCCAGCGTGTCGAACATCTCCGGGTCCGGCTTAAAGGTCACGGTGGTGCCGGTGTGGTCGGTGTCGCCGATGACCTGCATCTCCTGGGTGATGTTCCCGCGGGAGAACTTCATCTCGTAAATTTTCCCGTCCTTGTGTACCTGCACCGTCAGCCACTCGCTCAGAGCGTTCACCACGGACGCGCCCACGCCGTGCAGGCCGCCGGAGACCTTATAGCCTCCGCCGCCGAACTTGCCGCCGGCGTGCAGCACGGTGAACACCACCTCCAGGGCGGGCCGGCCCGTCTGGGCCTGGATATCCACGGGGATACCACGGCCGTTATCGGTGACGGTGATGGTGTCACCATCGTTGATGGTCACGGTAATGTCCGTGCAGTAGCCGGCCAGCGCCTCGTCGATGGCGTTGTCCACGATCTCATATACCAGGTGGTGCAGACCGCTGGCGCTGGTGGAGCCGATATACATACCCGGCCGCTTCCGCACAGCCTCCAGCCCCTCCAGTACCTGTATTTCTGATGCGTTGTATTCCGTATCCACCACGGTCTTTTCCAGTTCTGCCATGTACTACTCTCCTTTTCCTTGGACCCGCTTGCCCAGCGTCCGGGAATTGATCTGCGACAGATACACGATCTGCCGGTGATAGGGATGATCACACACCACGAAGGACCGCGGTATGTCCTCGCAGGCGCTCTGTACCACGCCCTCCTGCTCGGCTCCCTGTAAAAACTCTCTCGTTTTTTTTGAGGTAGAGGTGTTATCCAGGTCAAAGATACCGATGACCCGCCTATCCTCCACCATCACGTTCATACCGATGTGCAGATACGCCATCACAGTACCTCCCCGCCCCGCACATGGAACACCCTGCCGCTGAGCAGCGTGTCCAGCCGGTCGTTTTCGCAGCAGGTGATAAACACCTGTCCGCCGCTGATGCGATTCAGTACGTATTCCTGCCGCCGGGGGTCCAACTCGCTGAGCACATCGTCCAACAGCATTACCGGATACTCCCCCATGGCGTTTTTGTGTATCTCGCGCTCCGCCAGCTTCAGGCTCAGTGCCGCCGTGCGTACCTGCCCCTGCGAGCAGAACTGCCGCGCGCTGCGCTCGTTGACCAGCACCTCGATATCGTCCTTGTGGGCGCCGGAGAGACACAGCTTCGACGCACGCTCCGCCGCCTGATGGCTCTCCATATGTGCCGCCAGCGCCGCGTAGATATCTGCCTGGCTTCCCAGCGGGTCGGCGACGGTCCTGACGGTCTGGTACGTCAGGGTCAGCTCCTCCCTCTCGCCGCTGCACTCATAGTGTGCCTGTCGGGCATATTCCGCCAGCGCCGCACAGAACCGCGCCCGATAGCCTATCAGCACTGCGCCGCTGCGGCACAGGCCTTCGTTGAATTCCGGCAGCAGGTCCAAAAGCTCCGGCTTGTCCTCGCTGTCCCGCAGGATGCGGGTCTTATGCTCATACAGCCGGTTGTACTGGCTCAGCGCCTCGGCGTACCGCGGCCGCAGCTGGCACAGCGACAGGTCCATGAACCGCCGCCGTTCCGCCGCACCGGCCCGGATCAAAAACAGATCCTCCGGCGCAAAAAACACCGTATGCAGCACGTCGGACAGGGCGGCGCTGTTTTTGGCCGGCACACCGTTAACGGTCATTTTCCGACGCTTTCCGCGGAAGAGGCGTATGTCCGTCACAAACTCCCGCTGCCGGGAAAAGATATCTCCCAACAGCGCGGCCTCCTGCATATCAAAGCCGATCAGCTCCTTGTCTCCGTGGGCGCGGGGACTTTTTCCACAGCTAAGATATACAATGGCCTCCAGCAGATTTGTTTTTCCTTGGGCGTTCTCTCCGTAAATAACGTTGCAGCTGGGGTCGAACGTCAGCGCCTGCGTGCCGTAGTTCCGCCAGCCCTGCAGGTGCAGGGCGTCAACTCTCATACGTCACCGTCAGCATCTGCCCGTTGAAGGCCACCACGTCGCCGGGCCGGATCTTCTTGCCACGCATGGTGCACACCTCGCCATTTACCGTCACGTCACCCTCCTGGATGACGAGTTTGGCCTCGCCGCCGGTCTCTACCGCCGCGGCAAACTTCAGCAGATCCTGCAATTTGATATATTCCGTTGTGATGGTGATAGTCTCCATAATAATGAACCTCGTTCATAGATATAATATGCCGTTTTTTTCTTCAATAAAAAGCGCGCACACAGTTCGATAAAGGTGCAGCTCCTGCGTTCTGCCGATGGCAAACCAACGACGGCGTACCGGGTGTATGTCGAGGAGGTGTAACGATGGCAGGGCACAAGAGATGTGCCTTTATTGCGCCTTCAGGCGCACCGGCAGCACCATATAAAGAAAGTTGTCACTGTCATCTACGGGCGTGATAATACAGGGCGAAATACCGGTGTTCAGCTGCATTTTCACCGTGTCTGCCGGGGCATAGCGCAGGGCGTCCATGAGATAGCGGTTGTTGAAGCCGATCTCCAGCTCCTGTCCGTCGCCGCGGACGGGGCAGATATCCCGGGCTTCGCCGTTTCCGGTCCGGGCGGACATATACACCCGGTCCTGGCTGAACAGGCAGCGTACCGGACTTTTCAGCTTCTCGCTGATGACCACGCTGACGCGGTCCAGGCTTTCGATCATCGTCTTGTTGTCCACCTCGATGCAGATGGGGTTGGTGGTAGGTATGGCATTCTTGTAGTCCAGGAATTCACCCTCCAACCGGCGGCATATCAGCTGGGTAGCCCCGGCCTCGAACATCAGATGGCGCTTGCCCTGGGTCACCGTCACCATGTCGTCGGTGTCGGCGCATATTTTCTCCACTTCGTTCAGGGCGGCGCCGGGGGCCACGAACTTGAAGGCCCCGCCGTCGATGTGCTCCAACGGCTCGCGGCGCAGCGCCAGACGGAAGCCGTCCACCGCCACCATGGTCAGTCCCTTGTCGCTGATCTCAAACAGGGCGCCGGTGTGGATGGGACGGGCCTCGTTGACGGAAACAGCAAAGCTGGTCTGGTTGATCATGGCCTTCAGCGTCCGCTGCTCCAGTGTGACGGAGAACTGGTCGTCCACCTCCGGCAGCTCCGGATAGTCGTCGGCGCTGAGGCCGGGAAGCTCGAAGCTGGCATCGCCGCAGTTCAGCTTCACGTTGAACTTGTCGTCTGCCTCAAAGGTCACCATATCATCCGGCAGGCGGCGGATCATCTCGCCGAACAGTCTGGCGTTCAGCACGATGTGCCCTGCCTCGGACACTGCGGCCTCTACCGTGGTGCGTATGCCGGTCTGCATATTATAGCCGGACAGCCGCAGTCCCTCGCCGCACTCCAGCAGGATACCCTCCAGCGCCGGGATGGAGCTTTTAGCCGCCACCGCCCGAGACACCGCGGCCACCGCCTGTTGTACCAGTGCCTTTTCACAGGAAAATCTCACCATATCCGTCGTTCCTCGCTTTCCTAAAGTCATTGCCGCCTGCGCTGTCTGAAAGATCAGCCCTATGCAAAAAAGCGGTTCTATTTTTCTAAATTAAATCATAAACTAATCTTTTATTTCAGTAGTCTTATTAGTAGGGAAATTTTATGTGGACATCCATGTTTATCCCGCGCTGTTATCGGCTTTTTTATAGACATACCGTTATGGAAAACACTCCGGGTTTCCCACAGCTTCATGTGTGATACGGATGTTACACAGTTTTTCCACGTGGATTACACAGAAAATGGGGAAAACCTTGTCCTTTCATTTCCTCTCCCCCAGCACCCGTGTTTTTTCACTTTTTGCTGTTGATGTTGGTGGTGATCTCCTTCACCTTTTCGGCAAAGGCGGGGTCGGAGCGCATCGTGCTCTCCACCTTGTCAAGAGAGTGCAGAATAGTGGAGTGGTCCCTGTCGCCGAACTCCTTGCCGATGTCGTTCAGGCTCATGGAGGTCATACGGCGGATGAGATACATGGCGATCTGCCGCGCGGCCACCACATCGCGGCTGCGGCTTTGTCCCCGCAGCGTCTCCTCGTCCACATGGAAGTAGCTGCATATGTATCCCACGATAATGGCAGGGGTGGGGGCAAAGTCGTTGCTCTTCTTCAGCATATCACGGATGGCCCGGCTGACGGTCTCCTCGTTTACCTGGTCGTCCAGCAGATCCCGATAGGCCAGTATCTTGTTCAGCGTGCCCTCGATCTGCCGCACGTTGGAGGTGATGTTCTCCGCGATGTAGTCCGTCACCTCGTTGGGCAGCTTCACGCCCAGCATGGCTGCCTTATTCTGCACGATGGCGAACCGTGTTTCAAAGTCCGGCGGTGCCACATCCACCATCAGGCCCCACTCGAACCGGGTCCGCAGCCGGTCCTCCAGCTGGGTGATCTCTTTTGGGGGACGGTCCGATGTCAGCACGATCTGCCGGCCGGACTCATACAGGGTGTTGAAGGTGTGAAAGAACTCCTCCTGGGTCTGTATCTTGCCGGCGATGAATTGGATATCGTCCATCAGCAGGATATCCGTCTGCCGGTACTTTTCCCGGAACTCCGCATTGCGGTTTTCCCGGATGGAGGCGATCAGCTCATTGGTGAAGTCGTCGCCCTTCACATAGACGATCCGTGCCTCTGGCCGCTTTTTACGCAGGGCGTTGGCGATAGCGTACAGCAGGTGCGTCTTGCCCAGTCCGCTGTCACCGTAGATAAACAGCGGATTGTAGTTCTCTCCGGGCTTCTCGGTCACCGCCTTGGCGGCGGCAAAGGCCAGCTTGTTCTGGGGTCCCACCACATACGTCTCGAAGGTGAAGGCCTCCGACTCTGACAGATCGCCCGGCCTGTCCGGCGCCACACCGTGGTAAGCCGCCAGCTGCTGATCGTCCAGAATTTTTACCTCCAGGTCCGTGGAGAACAGGTCCCGCAGCGCCGCCTTGATATGGGGCAGGAACCTGGCCTCGATGGTGCTTTTTTTAAAGGTATTGCTGCAATGGAGCACGAAGGCCGAGTCCTCCATTGTCACCACCGTTACCTCGTCGAACCAGGTGTTGATGGTGGTTTCGGACAGCTCATGGCTCAGCCGTTTGAGCACGCTGTCCCACAGGTCTTTCATGGAATTCAAGCAAAAGCTCCCCTTTCGGCGGAGGCTGTCTGTTTTCCTCCGCAGTAAAATGGCGGGGGGTGTACCGCCGCAAAATATCCCACTACATTATAGCAGAAAACACGCCGGAAGTCTACACCTATTCTAAATATAAACTGCCGGCTTTTTCCCTGTTTTTCCCGCAAAAACGGGCGCTTGTGGGTAAATTTTTGTTGACAGTGCCCCCCTGTATCTGTATAATATACTCCGCGTGGTTGCACGCAGATGTGCAACAGGCGTGGAAATGTTTACTGCGGCGGTGAATATCTCACCGCTGTCGAGTAAGCGCGGGGCCTTGTTGTCCCGCCGGATAATCTTAAAAATGGAGGTGTCATGCAATGTTCCGTACCTATCAGCCCAAGAAGCGTCAGCGCTCCAAGGAGCACGGCTTCCGCAAGAGAATGGCCACCCGCAACGGCCGCAAGGTTCTGGCCCGTCGTCGTGCCAAGGGTCGTGCCCGTCTGACCCATTGAGGTCACGGAAGGTGCATCGCACATACAGATAAGCCCTGAGGGACGGAGGATCGAGATCCCCGTCCCTATCGGTGTATCTGGCGAGGCAAAACCAGTATAGCGAGGGAACACATGGACGCAAGAGTAACGGTGAAGCAAAACAGCGACTTCCGCCGCATCTACCGCAGGGGCCGGTCTGCCGTCTCCGGCGGCGTGGTGGTCTACTGCCTGAAGAACAGACAGGGAATGAGCCGCCTGGGCGTCACCGTCTCCACCAAGCTGGGCCACGCCGTGGTCCGCAACCGTGTCCGCCGCCGGTTTCGTGAGCTCTATCGCCTGCACAGGGCCGATATGCTCCCCGGCTGGGATATTATCATGGTGGGCCGTGTCCGTGCCGCCGAGCTGCCCTATCACAAGCTGGAAAAGCAATACCTCCGCTGCCTTGCAGAGCTGGGATTGCTGCGGGAGGATGTATGAAAAGACTTCTTCTCTCCGCCATCCGCTTTTATCGCCGGGCCGTCTCGCCCCTGTTCCCGCCCCGCTGCCGCTATATCCCCACCTGCTCGCAGTACGCCCTTGAGGCGGTCGAGAAATACGGTGCGGCCAAGGGCGGTTGGCTGGCCTTCAAGCGTCTTATGCGGTGCCATCCCTTCCACCATCACAAGGGCGGCTGGTATGATCCGGTGCCCTGAACCAACCCCCTCAAAAAACTACGGAGGAATAAAAGCCTATGTTCGCACAACTCGGCTACTACATCTGTGTGCCGTTCGCGTGGCTCACCCGCCTGTTCTATACCTGGACGGGCTCTTATGGCGTCGCTCTGATCCTCTTCACCCTGATCGTCAAGCTGGTGCTGCTTCCCTTCCAGCTCAAGAGCAAGAAGAGTATGCTCCGCATGGGCCGCATGAACAGCAAGGTGCAGGAGATCCAGAAGAAATACGCCAACAACAAGGAGAGGCAGCAGCAGGAGATCGCGGACCTCTATGCCCGCGAGGGTGTCAACCCCATGTCCGGGTGCCTGTGGTCCTTCCTGCCCTTCCCCATCCTGATCGCCCTGTACTACATCATCCGCACACCTCTGCGCTACTTCATGTCCCTGTCCAACGAGGTCATCGCCAAGATCACCGAGCTGGCGGTGTCCCTGGGGTATGTGTCCGGCGCCAGTGGTCAGGCCTCAGCTTATGACCAGATCTATCTGGCCAAGTTCATCCACGATAACTGGTCCAGCTTCGAGGGTAAATTCGACGGTCTTATCGACTTGAACTACACCTTCCTCAGCATGGACCTGTCCGCCGTGCCCAAGGATCTGTTCAGCCAGTTCCCCTCCGGCGGCTGGCCCGTCATCGGCATCATGCTCATGCCGCTGATCTCCGCCGCACTGCAGTTCCTGATGACCCGCATCTCCATGAAGACCAACGGCAACAGCAACATGAACGGCTCCTCCAAGGCGATGCTCTACATGATGCCCCTGATGACGGTGTGGATGGGTTATATCCTCCCCGCCGCCCTGTGCGTCTACTGGATCGCCAACGCCGCCTTCTCCTGCATTCAGGAGCAGGTGCTGAACAAGCACTTCTCTAAGGTGCTGGACCGCGAGGAGACCGACAAGGAGCGCCAGAAGCGCGAGGCCCGCTACGCTAAAATGCAGGCTGCCCGCGAGAATTATAACCGTCAGCTGGAGCAGCAGGCCCAGTCCAAGGGAGGCAAGAAGCCCCAGCCCCAACCCAAAAAGAAAAAGACCGGCGAGAGCACCACGGAAGCCGGTAAGGTGGGCAATCGTCCCTACGCACGGGGCCGCGCCTACCGCGAGGAACACTACGACGAATAAGGAGTTTTGTCTATGAGTTATATCGACGTAACGGGCAAGACTGAGGACGAGGCGCTGCGTAAAGGCCTTGAGCAGCTGGGCATGGACCGCGATGACGTGTCTGTCTCCATTCTGGAGCGTGCCAAGACAGGCTTCCTGGGCATCGGCGCCACCCCCGCCCGTATCCGTATCACCTATGGTCCCGAGGAGGCAGACGTTGCCGCCCCCGCCGAGGTGAAGATCATCCCCGAGACCCCTGCCGCCCCCAAGGCGGAGCCCAAGACCGCCGTCCCCGCTAAACCGGCGGCGCCAAAGGCTGACAAGCCCTGTCAGGACCGTCAGAGCCGTCCCGACCGCAGCGACCGTCCCCGCCCCGAAAAGAAGGAGCGTCCTGCCCCTGTGGCCCCGGCCATCGATCTGCCCGAGTGTGACGACGATAACGCCAAGCGTATCATCGCCTTCGTCTCCGGTCTGCTCCAGCATATGGACAGTGCCGCCGAGGTCAAGGTCTACGAGGTGGAGAAGGGCCGCTACAAGGTCATTCTGGTGGGCGAGCGTCTGGGTCAGCTGATCGGCCATCGCGGCGAGACGCTGGATGCCATCCAGCAGCTGACCAATTATGCCATCAACACCGGCAGCGACAGCAAGCGTGTTCGCGTCCAGATGGATGCCGAGAACTACCGTGCCCGCCGTGAGCAGAGTCTGGAGAGCCTGGCCCGCAAGGTGGCGACCAAGGTACAGAAGTACCGCCGTAGCGTGACCCTGGAGCCCATGAACGCCTACGAGCGCCATGTGATCCACGCCGCCCTGCAGGATGTCCCCGGTGTCACCACTTACTCCGTGGGCACTGAGCCCAACCGCCGCGTGGTGGTCTCCTATGACCGTGCCCAGGCCCGATAACAGCAAAAAAAGAAAGCCCGAAGGGCTTTCTTTTTTTGCGTTTATACACCTGTTCCGTCAAAGGCCGGCGTGTAGGCCTCCTCGGCGGAGGTCCGTTCCTGCACGAAGCCGTCCTCAATGCCGCAGTTCCGCATATAGGTCACTGCCGCCCGGTACTCCGCCGCCGTCACCCGCCGCGCCAGCCGGCCCGTCATGCCAGTCGGCGGCGTATACTGGCTCATCAGGGACATCGCCACGTCACCGGGCGCGAAGGTCTCCGCGATCCAGTCCAGCACTTGCCGGGTGTTGTTCAGATACCCCGGCAGCACCAGATGCCGCAGGATCACACCCTGTTTCATCAGCCCGTTCTCGTCGTACACCGGCCGTCCCACCTGACGAAACATCTCTCGTATGGCTTCGCAGGCCGCGGGAAAGTAGTCCTCCGCCCCGGAGAGTGCCTTAGCCAGCGCGCCGTCGGCATATTTCAGGTCCGGTAGATATATGTCTACCTTTCCTTCCAGCTGCCGCAGCGTATCGACCTTTTCATACCCACCGCAGTTGTACACCACCGGTACCGGAAGCTTTGGCTCCAGGGCCGGCAGTATCCACGGCAGAAAGTGTGTGGGCGTCACCAGCTCGATGTTGTGTGCGCCCCGGGAGATCAGCTCGTCGAATATCTCCCGCAGCCGCGCCGTGGAGATATCCTTTCCCTGACCACCGGCGGAAATGCTGCCATTCTGACAGTAGCAGCACCGCAGGGTACAGCCGGAGAAAAACACCGTTCCCGCGCCATTCGTGCCGGAGATGGGCGGCTCCTCCCACCGGTGCAGCATGGCCCGTGCCACCCGCAGTCCGGCGGGCATACCGCAGAATCCGCTGCCGTGCTCCGCAGTGCGCTCTGCCCCGCAGTTACGGGGACATAAGGTGCAGATCATACCTTGTGGATGTCAAAATCCGGGCCCAGGTCGCCAGCCATCCAGTGGCGGCGACACAGACCGATATACTTGTCATTGGCACCCAGCACCACCTGTGCGCCCTCCTTTACCACATGGCCATTTTCGTCGAAACGGGCGTTAAAGGCCGCTTTTTTGCCGCACCAGCAGATGGTTTTGACCTCCTCCAGCTTGTCCGCCAGCACCAGCAGGTGGTAGCTGCCGGGGAACAAGTCGCCCTTGAAGTCGGCGCGGAGACCGTAGCAGATGACGGGGATGCTACAGTCATCGACGAGGTGGACGAGATAATAGACCTCGTCTTTTGTCAGGAACTGGGCCTCGTCGATGATAATGCAGGCATAGGTCTGCAGTTCGGTTTCCGACATTTCGCGCATCTCATCGAAGTAGATGCAGGGGTGTTTCAGGCCGATGCGGGAATAGACCATATGGTCGCCGTCGCGGGTGTCCAGACGGGGCTTTACCAGCAGTGTCTCCTGGCCGCGCTCCTCGTAGTTGAACCGCGCCATCAGCGCGTTGGCCGTCTTACTGGAGCCCATGGCGCCGAACTTAAAATACAACTGTGCCATCCCTGTTTCTCCTTTATTTGCATACGATTTTATTTATTTTCCAACTTTTTGAAGGCGGTGGGCATGGGGTAGAGATCCCGGTCATCAGATGCCCAGACCCAGTCCGGAGGGCCGTCGCCAGCGACTGTTAAGCGAAATACCGTCATATTCCAGCGGAGATGGGTAAAGATATGCATGTCCGAAAAGCGCTTCTCCCAGGAAAGCGGCGTGAGTCTCCAGTCCCGAAGCTGTTGTGCCGCAAGGGTTTCCGTCAATTCACCCGCGGTGTTGGGAAACTCCCACAGGCCGGAGAGCAGGCCCGTTTCCGGGCGGCGGCGCAGGGCTGTGCGGCCATCGGGGGTGGTCAGCAGAAAGACCGTCAGGTCCTTTTCCGGCTTGGCGGTATTTTTTTCCCGCACCGGCAGCCGGGACTGAAGCCCCGCAGCCTTTGCGGCACAAAGGCTTGCGGCGGGACAGCTTTCGCAGTTGGGATTTTTTGGCAAGCAGACTGCGGCACCCAGGTCCATCATGGCCTGGTTAAAATCGCCGGGGCGGTCGGTGGGCATGACGGCCGCCAGCGCATCGCGGACGTGCTGGCGTGTCCGCGGGTCAAGGACGTTATCGCCGCAGGCGGGCAGCCGCGCCGCGATACGCAGTACGTTGCCGTCAACGGCAGGAACGGCTTTATTAAAGGCGATGGAGAGTATCGCGCCCGCCGTATAGTCGCCGATTCCGGGGAGCTGTATCAAATCGCTGTACGTGTCAGGGAGACAGCCGCCGTATTGGTCCACCATGACACGGGCGGAGCGCTGCAGGCTGCGGGCGCGGCTGTAATAGCCCAGGCCCTGCCACAGGGAGAGCAAGCGGTCTTCCGCTAACTCCGCCAGGGCGGGCACGTCCGGCGCGGCGGACATAAACCGCTCAAAATAGGGCAGTACCGCCTGTACCCGCGTCTGCTGGAGCATGATCTCCGACACCCAGGTGCGATAAGGCGTAACGATATCTCGCCAAGGGAGAGAACGTTTTTCCCGGTCGTACCAGGGCAGCAGGACTGCCGGCAGAGAGGCCAGCGGGACCGGCATTTTTTGGGAGCTTTGGTTGCTGTTTTTGTTACTCTTGTTTGCCATTTATTTTCAAATGCTGTTGTCTGATCGTTACTTTTTGTTGCTCTGTGGTAAAGGTATATTAAAGCGGGAGGCGTAGTGGCAGCGGCGGCAGAGGGCCTCGGCGGGCTCACGGCAGTCAAAGCCGCGGCGGATGCGCTGGGCCCGGGGCGTGTTGAGAATGTAGTCCAGGCTCTGGTGGAAAATGTTGCCCAGGGCCAGCCGGCCCTCGCTGTCCAGACAGCAAGGGATCACGGTGCCGTCGCACAGCACGCCCAGCTGGCGGCGCAGGCCGTAGCAGTACTGGGTGTCGTCGGGGCAGTCGTTGTTCTCGTCGCCGGGCCAGTAGAAGTGCTCGTCCTTCTGTATGTAGATGCGGGGGGCCAAGCGGCGGTTGTGGAGCATATCCTCGGGGAGGTGGGCGGTATTCTGCCCGGTGAGCTCGCCCAGGATGCGCTCGATCTCCGGGTTCAGGGCCTGGGGCATGCCGCTGTTCCACAGGCGCAGGGTGCAGTTGACCCCAGCGGCGGCCAGCTTCTGGCAGCTGCGGAGACAGCCGGTGACGTAGTCCTCCAGGGGCACGTTCAGGTGGTTGCCCTCGAAGGAATGGAGAGAGACGGCTACCTTATGCAGGGCGGGGCAGGCAAGCAGGATATCCAGCTTTTTGGGCAGGAGCGTGCCGTTGGTGGTGATGCAGACACGGAAATCCAGCTGGGCGCAGGTATCCAAAATTTTCCCCAGCTCCGGGTGGAGCAGCGGCTCGCCCATAACGTGGAGGTAGATATACTGCGTGACAGCACGCAGCTTTTTGGCCGCCACCGCAAAGTCGTCGGTACGCATGGCCATCAGCGGCCGGTGGTGGCCGGCGCAGAAGTCGCAGTGGAGGTTGCAGAGGTTGGTGATCTCCACATAGGCGCGCTGGATGTTCATGGCAGAGCCCCCTTGTCCTTATCGTGTCGGGCAGGCGTGCCCGCCCGCACTGTGCTATGGCAACATTGTATCACATCGCGGGGCGTTTGAATAGGGAAAGTTTGCCGGGACGGCAGGAGGCGCGTATAAAATGTTTGGTACGTTTGGGATGATGAAAACCATGTATTTTTGAGAAAAATACCGTGTTTTTATCATATAATAGTTGCAATTTCTTATAGAATGTGGTACGGTATACGCAGAACGAAGCCACGCCCGCGAGGCGAATAAAACGGAACATCAGGAGGTATGTCCATGAAATACCCGAAGACCGGCAGTGAGGTCTATGTGAGCCTGAACCTGTCCAACACCATGCTCACCGGCATCGGCAAGGGCACCATTACCCGGGAGGAGGTCTCCGCCAGCTATCTGAAGCGGCTGTTTGCCGAGCACGGCGTCATCGTGTCCGCCAAGCCGGAGCAGCGCCGTCTGCTGGAGATCGTCAATGAGCGCTGCGATCTGGAGCTGGAGATCCCCGAGCAGCTGAAGCTGTTTCAGCTGTCCGAGGAGCACCGCCGGCTGGTGGTGATCGAGGTCACCGGTCTGCGCCGGAAGAACGGCTCCCTGCTGCCGGAGTACACGGAGGAGGAGTTCAACGAGGCCACGTTTGCGTTCGTGAAGTACTACGTGCAGGGCACCCACTACGACACGCTGGTGGAGGAAAACAAGAAGCTGAAATTCGAGCTGGAGCAGGAGCTGGAGTGGCGGAACCGCACGGACAACTGATGAGATACAAAAAGAGACGGCGAAGGCCGTCTCTTTTTTTGCGCTTGCGCGGGGGGCGCTGCCCCGGCGGCGAGCAGGTGTTGCGCCTGCGGGCGCGGGATGGGGCGTTTCGTGCTCCGGCACGAGTAACTTTCTTTTTTTGTAAAAAGAAAGTTACCAAAGAAAACCAC
>ENA-ORRE01001003-ORRE01001003.1-human-gut-metagenome-genome-assembly--contig:-NODE-1003-length-20192-cov-4.357501_pt1 | contig 20192 bp, 28 predicted proteins | sample MGYA00242171_ERZ509126 | MGnify/ENA primary metagenome ERZ509126 (study PRJEB26280, sample SAMEA2338648) | human gut metagenome | biome: human gut; feature: human-associated habitat; material: faeces... | reverse complement strand
CCGCCGATGGAACGCGGCCATCGTCTCGAACCCGAAAACATCCAGATCACGCTCAAAACGCTCGGCTTCAACCCCGGTGATTGCGTAACCGACTGCGGTATCTGGGAGAGCGACGACGATGACCGTATCGCTTGCAGTCCAGACGCCTACGAGGACAGCGAGAAGCCGACGTGGGCCATCGAATGCAAGTCGCTCGGCTCCGCCTACCACCTGCAGACCGTCGTACCGTGGATGATGCACACCGACGCCATGCGATCCCATATCGCCAACCTGAAACCAGAACTGGTCGATGTCATCGAACAGGTGTTGCCCGAGTACACGCTCGACAGCAAGGCTACCGGCTTCGACTTCATCCCCGACCAGTACAAGTCGCAAGTGCTCCAATACTTCGTCGTATGCGATTCGCTGGAAGTCCTGTTCTTCTCGATGTTCGACCCGCGCGTGGTCGGAGAAGCAAACCATCAGGTCATCCCCGTGTACCGTAAGGACATCACAGAAAAGATCGAAGAGCATAAGAGTCGCCAGTTGGCCACGCTCCATATCTCCGATGTGCTGGCCGATGCTCTGGGGGTGACGTTCTGATGAAGACCACGGCAATCTTGGAAAGCCATGACATGTTCGTCCTGTTTGAAAGTTGCCCAACGTGCAACTGGCATGACGCCGGTTATCTGGTGGGATGCCGCGTGTACGCCCAGAAGATGGGTCGTAGGCTCCGTATCGTACCGTCTGGGAGTCCCACCGCCAGAGCGATACGCACCATCGCCAAAGGCCAAGGCGTAGGCGTGCGTTATCCGATGATCTTGCTGGACGGATTGATCTACTTCACGCCGAAAGACATCAACCTAGCCGATTATGTTGCGGACGACGAAACCGAAGAAAAGGATGACACTAATGAAGACTGACACTCTCACCAGCGATGTGCTGGAACTGTTCAACCGGAACCGTATCACGGTGAACACTCTTCGTACGTTCGTGGTGGAGAGCGTTGCCGACTTCCTCGGAGACGACAAACACGACAAAACATGCGGCAAACTGTTCGACCGCTGGTATCAACACGTTCGCCGCTCCATCTGGATTGGTGCCGCGCAATACGTCTTGGAACACCACGGGTTCAACTACAAGGAAGCCAACAATGAAGCGAAGCGACTCTACAAGGAACTGTACACGGATTACGACAAGAGGTATGGCTGCTGGCGTCGCAACGAGGAAAGGAAGACCGATGAAGACTAATTGGTGGACTGCCGTGCTTTCCGCTGGAATCACGGCTGGATATGCGACTACCGTGGTGCAACTCTCGCCCGGCCCCGGCTACGTGTTTTCCTCGCTCCGCCGCAAGCTCACAGTAAAGACCGAGAACCTTCCCAGTTCGCTGCCAACGTGGGCGAAGGATTACGCGGATAGTCTCGGTGATCTCGCGTATTGCGGCTGGTGTCTCAGCCCGTGGGTGTCGCTTCCGGTGTGGGCGATGGCAGCCAAGATCAACCGGATACGGTTCGGGGTCAAGTGGGTGGCTGGGTGGATGGTGGCTGCGAGTGTGGCCGCGTTCCTCCGCCACTCCGCTGAAACGGCAGTGGCGTAATGTTCAGCGAACAACAGGTGCATGTGCTGCTGATTCTTTGGATGGCGAAGCGTCCGCTGACCCATGAGGAAATCGAACGGATGGCGGTCTTGGCGAAGTATGACGATACGCCGCAGGGCTTGAGGTCGCGCATGATCGAGCTTGAGCGTTCGGGGCATGTGTGCCGTGTCGATAGGGATGGTGTGAACAGTCGGCATCGTCATTGCTGGCGGTTTGCTCTGACCGATGACGGGCGTGAAGCCATTAGTGAGCTGTTTGGCGAAACACAAACAATGTGATATAATAAATATATCACATTGTAGGGAGGTGAAACATGCGTAAGCAAAACAAGATCAAGACAGTGATCAACGGTCAAGAAGTCACCGTGGAACAGGACAGTCAGACCGGCCAGTTCTTCACCCGACAGTCTGTCGGCAACATCCCCATTGACTACGCGACCATCAGCGACCGCGTGACCATCGGACAGTGCATCAAATACTGGAGGATACGCCACGGATACTCACAGGCGGAACTAGCCGAACGAATCGGCGTCGCCAGTCCAAACGTGGTCGCCATGTGGGAAAACGGACGCCGCAAACCACAAAAACAATACCGGATGCGATTGTCCGAGCAACTCGGCTATGACATTCTGACCAAAGACTAGAAGATAGTCTAAAAACCTGCACGATCAGTCCAATCATCATCACACCAAAGGAGCAACAATGGAAAACGACACCGTACACTACCTGACCTCAATCATCAACCTCCTCCTGAAGAAACCGGAACTCCAACGAATCATCGACAACCAAGGACTCGGGCAGGAACTCACGTTCGGACAGATAGGCTTCAAAGACTATGAAGCGTTCCTACGAGTCTACGAAATCCTGAACAGTATCGAGGGAGTGGAAACCACACCCATACGCGAATCAGAATTCGTGAATACGGAACAATACTCGTTCCGTCTGGTCGCTCCGGTTAATCTGTGGTTCTTCCACTGCACGGGAGTATTCCATTGAGCAAGACCGATCCTGACATCGAAACCCGTATGAAGGTGTTCAACCGTGACCACGGCAGATGCTTCATCTGCGGAAGAACGTTGAGCTCCTCCGCGTTCAACCTGCATCACCGTCGTATGCGCTCACACGCTTGGGAAGGGTTGAACCTACCCAGCAACCTGATTACCGTGTGCGGCTCGGGAACGATGGGATGCCACGGGCGTATCCACCAGCACCCTAAAGAATCGTATGAGAACGGTTGGCTGGTCAGCGCATACAACGACCACCCAGAAGAAATACCAGTGTTCAGCGAATACCGAAAACGAAAATTCCTCTTCAACAACTAAGCAAAGAATTAGCCCGGTACCAGTCATCAAGACCAGTGCCGGGCTAATTCATTCGGTCATCACACCATCGCTCGAAAGGAGCAACACCAGTCTACCACTTGGAAACACCAGTGTAGACGTGGATCACGCTTCCTCACGCCATCCCTGCGGATAAGCGTCAGGAGTCCACACACAACCGTCCATCAAACACGTATAGTGTTTGCCGTTGTAAGTGATTTTGTCTCCCACATGATAGGCGTCGTGCGCGCCGGTCGGCTGCTTGTATTCCGGCCATTCATCGACTGGTTTCTCGGGTTCGCCGGGCTCGGTCGATGAGCCGGTTTCCAGCTTGTCCAGTCGGTCCTCGACTTCGCGCTGCCACGTCTCGATGTCCTTCACACGATCAGCCAACGGGGCATAGGAATCGTCGGGCTTGGCGTTCGTCTGAGCTTGCTCGAGAAGCTGCTTCATCTCCTCATCGGACAGTTCGCCCATCGCATACAAGGTCTTGATACGCTGGCTTAAATCGGTGAGATTGTAGCCTCCGGCGTTGATGATGGTTTGCACGGTTTCAAACATGATGAACCTCCTTAATTGGTTTCCAAAGACTTGATGCGAGTCTCCAAGGCTTGCACTCGCGTTTGCATGACATCAAGCTCATTCAATTTCGCTTCCAACGTGGCGACACGGTTGGCGAGTTTTTTATATTCGGACTCTTTCACAAGTCTGTCCCATATCACATTAGTAAACCCCGTCCAACCCTGTCGAACAAATATGGACGCGCCCACCCCCCGTCTGTGTAGGCTAAAATACATTGGACATGGGGATTCCCGTAGCTTGCGTCAAACAAACTTCCGCCGACTATTCGTAAACCACTCGGCATGTTTTTCCAGTTTTTGTCTATTTTATAGATTCGGTTTTGGGTTAGATTGTTGGCGTCCGCGTCATCCCCTGACTTCGATATAGCATTTATGAAATTTCCGTCGATCATTCCCAACGGATTACCGCTAGTACCGTCTCCGGTCAGCGTGGCGTCATGTTCGACCGATGCCTGTTCTCCCTTGTCACCACGGGGAATGGTGAAGTTCGCCGTGTACTTCGCCCCAGTCTTGGTGATGTCCACCGCCGCATCGGTGCCGGGCTCACCCGTCGTGACCGACCCCACCGTGAGACCGAAACCGTCCACGGCCTGTTGAGCCGCTGTGGCCGAATCGGCTGCATTGGTCTCGGAAGTCTTCGCTGCGGAAGCCGAGGACGCGGCGTTCGTTTCCGACGTATTCGCTGCGGAAGCGGACGCCGAAGCCTGCGAGGCGCTCTGTGCAGCTGCTTGAGCGTTTACACCGGCAGCACTCGCACTACCAGCCGCAGCCGTAGCGGATTGCGAAGCCGACCGTGCGGCGTCTTCCGCCTGACTGACAGAACCCGAAACGGACGCGACAATATTAGCCGCATGTTCGGCGCTCGAAGCTGCGTTACGTTCACTCTCAGCCGCATTAGTCTCGCTCTGCTTCGCTGCTGTGGCGGACTGCGAGGCTTGCATGGCACTATTGGAGGCGTTACGTTCACTGGTTTGCGCCGCACTAGCTGAAGCAGACGCCTGCTGTTCACTGTTCGCAGCGGCATCAGCGGAACCACGCGCAACCGTCACACTCTCATTAATGGATGCCTCGGCCTTACCGATGCTATCCACAGCGTCACTAGCAGTCTTGTTAATGCTTCCGATAGCCGTATCAGCCGTATCCTGAACCGTGCCGATGATCTTGTCGATACGGGTCTGCTGACCGTCCTCAGGGTCGAAAACACCCGACACTGCGGGTTCGACCAGAAACACGACATTCCGCGAATACGTTTCGCCATTACCATCAATGAAAGAGAGATTGCATCCGACCCGTCCCACACTCAAGACTCCCACGGGAATCGTGAAGTCCCAAGCACCGTCAGACTCGACACCGGTCACGTAATCACCATACTGGTCGTCAGAGCGCGGTGGATAATACAGGCGAGCGCCGGTGAACCCAGTGACCTTCTGCCCGTGATCCATCGGAACGAAACGAATGATCTTACCGTTATCGTCCGCCTGATTGACCACAATGTACGGGAGTTGCTGACTGATATCGTTGATCTTGACGGTGACGGTACGGAACAAGTCGGATGCGATTGTCATTTATTTACCTCACTTGGAAATGCCTGCGTAGTGGACACCGAACATGCCAGCCACACCGGAACCGACCAGAGCGCAAGCGCCACCCATTACAGCCACCCATGACGGCACGTCCGGCACGGCGCTCACGAAACTCAGCACCGCGCCAGCGATACCGACCAGACCGGAAACCAGATACGCCCACTTGCGAGTCGCCGCGTTGAACGTCGGCACGTAATTATCATTACCGTCCGGCACCTCGTTGGTAATCGCCGTTTCAGTGGTCGGCTCACCCGGAGTGCTGTTATCAGTCAACATTGCTTCTTCGATACTCATTGGCTTGTCCTTTCAGTTGAAGATGCGGCCCTCATTGAGTCGCCTCTGAAATTCTTTGACCGCCTGAGACGGAGCCGGGTCGATGACCCCATTCCCACTATACCCATTCATTTCGATCAGGAAGTGACGAATGAAGTCAGGCCCGGCGTTGCGTGGACGGTCGGTGATGCCGAAATGCTTCGATGCCCATTCCCCCCAGTCCCTCCCGCCGGTACCCCACTGGGCGGCGTAGATGTTCGCGTTCGCGTCGCACTTGATCTGGCCGGACATGATGCCATCGGGGGTGGTTCCTGCGATCTCCTGAGCACGCTTCATGGTGAGCGGCCCCCAAGAGCCGTCCACTTCGAGCTTCGTTGTGCCGGATGTGGCGGGCTGGGTCGGCACAGGGTTGGCGGGAGCGGTCAGGCCACGCGCCAGTTTGTCCAAACGGTCGAGATCATAAGTGCCGGGGCACTGAGTGCTGGAACAGTCACGGTGCCGGATAAGCGGCAAGTCTCCGTACATGGCGCGGAGATCACGAATCAGCTCGGCAATCGTCGCGTAATCACCATCCGACTGGCGCGGGTTGCACTCGATGCCGATACCCTTGTCGTTGCCCTTGCTGCCGACGCCCACGCCGTCGCCCGCATGCCACGCTCGATCGTCCGGGTCAACGATGCAGGCCACGCGACCGGCTTCAGCGATGTAGTGTGCGGACGCGCCACGTTTGGGGTTGCACAGAGTGTTGATAACAGCATCGAACATGGGATGATTGCTCGGGTCGTCCCACCAGTGGATGACGATGTAGTGGATGCCGTATGGGCGTCCGCTAGTGTAGTTGGGACTGTTATAGGTGGTGATGTCCTGATAGGTCATTGTTTTTCCTTTCAGAAGGTCAGCGCGTACCAAACCGTGATGAAAAGCTTGAGAAGATTGGCGGCGTTGATGATGATAGTGTAGGCTCCCAGCACTATAGCGCCGACCAGTACGATTGCTAGGAGTATCAATGCTGTGAGTTCGGTTCGGCGCATGGTTCCAGTTTATCAACCTTGCCGGTACCGCGCATAGTGACAGTCAGTTATCGCCTGCTAACTCTTCAAGTGATGCGATACGGTCGCGTAGATCATCGGGCAACGACGGTTTAGGATGATTCTCCAAAAATTCAGGTTCGATGATCTCGCAGAATTGTGACAACCAGTGGCCCAACGCGCGAATATACCCAGTCTCAAGATCAATCGTGTACTGCATCGTATCACGTTTTTTGATTAAAGCGCTTATTTTCTGGTCTTGCGCGTCGATCTGCCGTTTCATGTCTCCCTGCGCTGAGACTAACGCTTGATATGCGCTGGTGAGGTCTGACCTACGGTTGGCTAGCCATGTTATGAGTCCTCCGAGAGCCACGCCGCCTACGCCGATGATTGCAGTGAGAATATCAGTCATAGTCTCTATTTTAGACCATGCCGATAAGACTCATTATGTTCAGCATCAACACCTCTGGACAGATTGATGCCTGCGGTATCGGCGCAACTCAGTACGGCCTCTGCACCGGCCAGCACACACTACCGCTACGAGCGTCTGAAGAACCGCTAGCACCCATGTTCTTCACACTCACCACACCAGCGGCGGTGACAACGAGAAAACCGGTATTGCTTCCACCGTTCGAAACCATCAGAGGGTTCGACATCTCGTATTTCGGCCGGTACGCCTCCCTAATCGTCTTACCCCATTGAGCCGAATCCCACGAACCGGAACCAATTTTCACGGAAGTCACTTGAACCGCGCACGATGATTCTCCGTAGATGACGGTTATCTTTCCGCCACTCCATGACTCACTCACGGTTTCAAAAACCGGCTTCCATGCGCCGTTGTTTCTGACGTAATGAGCATTATCGGCAATCGTTACAGCCTCCTGCCCGTTCATCGCGGCAATAGTGTTAAGCTGTTCAAGATCACGCGCCATCAGCACCGCGGTATTGCGAATAATCGGAGCCACGTCCGACGCGACACCGGCGTTAACCTCGGCAATCACCAGACCATTGATATTCGAGTCAGGAGTGCCAGCGGTGAACACTTCGAGTTTGCCTTGCGGGGTCGTACCATGCGACTGTGACGGGTCTTCCACAGTAACCGCGATCTTGTAATTGTTGGTGGAGTCCGCCAACTGCACGGTCGTATTGGTGGTGATGGCGTAAGTGTACGCGCCCAAACCATCCCACGGGCTGATGGTACCGCAATGAGGTTTGACCGTAACCGTCAGACCACTCACCGTGACCAGAGGAACCGGGGAACCGTAACGAATGCCAGACAACCCGTTGAACACGGTACCATCGGACGGTACCAATAGAGGATTAATGGCGTGTCTGTAATCGTCCGCCGTATACTCCGGTGAACCGTTCAGCGCGGTAAGCGGGTGCATGATGATAGCCATAATCAATCCTCCGAATCGTCTACACTCATTTTATCCGCGCTAGAGGATAGTTCGTCAACCTTAGCCTTGAGCGCGTCCACTTCATCAGCCACCTGCTGGGCCAGTCGTAGCGCCGCCACTCCGAGCATGGGATAGTTGATGCCCGTCAGATTGCCGTCTTCATCGTATTCGCAGAAGAAACCTAAACCGTTTTCATCCAAATCGTCGGCTATCATACCGACCATCGGTTGTGCATCATCAAGATTCATGTTTTTGTCATCCTTCATCCGGTAGATGCACCATTTCGCTTTGCGGAGCGCGTCAACCGGAATGTAATCGTCTGCGTCAACGATATCGGTTTTCACTGCACGAATAGATTGCGACGTGCCCATAGTGCCATCGGACAACACCCACACCGCGCGCCACGGGCCGACAGTAAACACATTATTGTAGGCGTTGGCGATACCCGTGCCACCACGATTGGGAGCCAATACTCCCCAGTTCCACGTCTGAGTTTTAACGTCAATCTCGGAACGGGTGTAACTGTTGCGGGTGATGCTTTCCTGCACACGCTGGTCAAGATTATTCGTCAACGTCTGCACTTCCTTATACATTGCCGTGATTTGGTCTACCATCGGTTTGACGCTGTTGACGATGCTTGGCGGCAGCTCCTGTAACTGGCGTTTAATGTCCGCGAACTGGCGGGCTGTAGCATCCGCGCTATCGAGACTGAACTTGAATTTGCTCGGCATTGTCGTCCTCCTGCTGCAACGTCGGGGTGATAGTCCACGCCTGACTGAAATCAATCTCATACCCGATGATACGGGCGGTACCGTGGTTATGGTATCGGAAATGTTCGGCGTCTTCCTCCACCGTCCACGATATAAGGTCGCCCGGTTTCCACTCTTCATACACCATCGGAGCGGATAGCAGACTTAAGCCCATAGTGATGGTCTGGGTACCGTTCTGCATCTGCAACAATGATGATTTAGCATGTTCGTTCAGCGTACTCTTGTTCTTGATGTTGGTTGACGGTTGGAACACATATTCAAGCCGAGGCCGGTGGGGCTGGTCTGCTATCATCCAATCGGACTGGGGACGGTCTCCCGCGTCAGCCGTACTCACCGCCATGACCGCGTTAGCACCATACCCGTTAGTGTAATCCTCCAACAGGGTGAACGTGGTCATGACGCTTTCATCGAACGTGGTGCTTGGCGTGGTGGAACCGATACGGTCGGCTACCGTCATTACCGGTTCATAATGACCGTCGTTGATTGTCCGCCATGATGTACACCATTCCGGCCCGTTCAACACGTTTGCAAGCTCCTGTAATACGCTTAACAGTGTTTTGTCGCTTTCAGCCTCATACGTACGGTCACGTTTGATGCTACTTGGTGACGCTTCGACAACAAGATTGAAACGATGGTTCGCAAGCGTGGTGGTCACGAGGTCTCCCACTATCTCGCACTGGTCACGATTCGTGTACGTGTGATCCTGCACATACACGTTGTCGAGATAGTGTTCGACGGTTGCCAATGTCAACGATAATCCGTCTCCACGCATTACCCGTTCTCGTTTGACCACGATACCGCCCCACAGTACGGTGGAATCTCGCACTAGGAGTATGGCAACCTGATACGGTGTGGTGGCTTCATCCCAATTGCGGGGAGCATTACGCCACGGGAGCGTTGCCGTTTCACTGGTAGTTTCCTCGAAACGGTACGTCAAGTGAGTCAGTTGAAGGTCTGGGAGTTCCGCTATCACCGTACCGTCATCCAACGTGACGGCCAAAAACTGCAAGCCGGAACGCTGCCACAATACACGCTCCGTGCCCGAGGATAGGCCGTTCGCCTGCGGCAACCTGTTAGCAAGTAATGGCATCCGACGCCTCCTTAGATGTAAGCCGGGTTGAACGTAACCGTCATACGAGCGTTATCCGATGGTTCCTCGGCGCTGAACATCCAGATATTCTCCCCGATTCCCGCGTAGCTCCATTCACGTCGGATCACACTGCCACGCGCCGGATCCGTGCCATCAATAAGAATCTCATGAGTGGAACCGTTGATAAGAATGTAATGGTCCTCACCCAAACTAAGGTCGAACGCCATAATATGGCCGCTCGGATTATGCTCCACCTGCGGGTTGACTACAGGCCCATCGATACGGATAGTCACCGGACTTGGAGCGCTACCCGTGTTCGTGAGGCGCACGCTACCCGACACGGTTGTTTCAGACCATACCCACGTTGACCCCGTGCCGGTTTTGATATCCTCGAAGCGATAGGGGAATGTCATACCGCCCTGACTGTTTGGCAGACCAGTATTCCCAGTCACTGACTGCGTATCGTACAGATACGAGTCCAAAGCGGTCAAACCGATACTGAATTTAAGAATGTTGACGCCGGCCCATTCCACCAATGGCGCGGAAGACGATTGCATGACCTGCACCTGACGGCTGATGTTCCCCAGTTGCACTACAAGCGACTGGCTGGTGATGTTGAACGAGCGTTTGAACGCATCCCAAGCGTTGATACAGTTTTCTGTGCATCTGCCGATGATATGACCATCAACACTGATCGAACGGCCATGAGCCACGGGTATGTTGCTAAACCAGCCATCCGACCATGCTTTATCTTTGGTCTGCAAGGTCGAGCCAACACCGTCGAACAGTCCCGAAACGTTCTGAAATGTTACATGCCACTCGCACCCATACGAATCAGTCCCATACAATGGGAACCCGTTCAGGGTCAGACGAACGTCGCGCGGGTCAAGGGTAAAGATAGCCATACCCTTAGTCTACCCGCGCGGTTTGTCACACGTAATGGAAATTGATCACACGCACGGTTTCACGAGCTGCCGCGTTCGGGTCAAGAGCGTTGACCGTGATAGGCGCGTTCACGCGCGGGCCACTAGTCGTGTTCATGGGCACAGGGTTGGACATGACAGGCATTGGCGTCACAATGGACGACGGTAGAAGCGAGTCCACCATGTCTTCCACCGGTCGAGTGGCCGCACGCTCGTTTTCCGATACGCCACGGCCAAGACCAGCAGGAATCATCCGCCCTATCTCACGGTCGAACACTTTCGACGGGGAGTGGATGCCCAGCATGTTTTTGGCAGCGTCGATAACGTCGCTAACCGCGTTCTTGACCGCTGAAATGGCTCCGCCGATGGCGTTCTTGATGCCGTTAATCAAACCTTGAATAATGTTCTGGCCAGCGCTGAGAAGCCATGATCCGGCTCCGCTGAACACGCCCATGATACGGCTCGGAATACTGGTGATGAAGCTCATCATGGAGCTAACGCCACTACTGACAGCGCTTGTGATGCCGTTCCACGCGGCGCTTACGGCTCCCCTGATACCGTTCCACACACTGCTGAAAATACCGCTGATGCCGTTCAACACGCTTGAAATGACGCTCGACACTGCATTGATGGCACTAGAAACGATACTTTTGATACCGTTCCAAACACTGGAAGCGATATTCTTGATTCCGTCCCATACTCCAGACCAGTCGCCGTTAATCGCGGCCAATACTGTGGTGATTATCGCGTTGATAACGTCCATGACGGACGTGATAACCGTTTGGATGTAAGGGAAAACCGCGTTAATGACACTCTGAATCGTTGAACCCCAGATTTGGAACACTGATTGGATGGCGGGTAGCACGGCCTGAATCACCGTAGCGATGTTATTGATCACAGGGGTTACAGCTGTGGCGATGACGCTCATGGTCTGCATGATGTTGCTCACTATGGTAGACAACACGGGTGCAATGGTCTGAATCGCGGCCATGATGACAGGCATAACGGCATTGTTGAGATTCTGCAAGGCACTCATAAGCGGTTGGAGTGCCGGAAGCACCATCTGAATCGACGAGGCGATGTTATTGATAACAGGAGTTACGGAAGCCGCGATAACACTCATAGTTTGCACGATGTCGCTCACTACGGTAGCCAACACTGGTGCAATGTTCAGGATGATAGGCATGATGGCATTGCCGACATTCTGCAAGGCACTCATAAGCGGTTTCAACGCCGGGAGCAACTGAGATTGCACGATTCCCACAACCGGTTGAAAAGCGGTCTGGAACGTTGTGCCGATCTGTGAAAGAACCGGGCCGATGGTCTGCACCAGTCCGGTAAACACGCCACTAAGCCCGCTGATTCTCTCCGCCACGAAGCTCATACTATCGGTTAACGGCTTTTTGAACTGGTCAAGAATCGTCGTACCAACGCCGACAATGGACGCTTCAAGGTTGCCCATAGCGCCTTCGATAGTGCTGGTGCTGGTCGCAGCCTCTTTCGCGGCGTCCGTCATACCCAAGTCCATTATGGCTTGATTGAACTCATCCGCGGTGATCTCGCCATCGGCCATAGCGTCGCGGAAGTCGCCAGTGTACGCACCGTTCTTCAGCATCGCTTCCTGAAGTTTTCCGGACGCGCCGGGGATGGCGTCGGCCAACTGGTTCCAGTTCTCAGTGGTCAGCTTGCCCGCGCCAGCGGTCTGTGTAAGCACCATACCCACCGAGCTGAAAGTTTCCGCGTTACCACCGGCTACAGCGTTCAGATTACCAGCCGCCTCGGCTAGTTTGTCGAAGCCCTGTACGCCGTTCGCGGCAAGCTGGGCGGTCACGTTGCGAATATCACTGATGGAATACACGGTCTGGTCTGCGTATGTCTGAGTGCTTGCAGTAAGCGCGTCAATAGCACCGGTATCCAGACCGGCAAAGTTCAGCGTGCTTTTGAACTTGTCCGCTGAGTCGGATGCTTCCACGATATCGCCGGTAAGGTCGCTAATCGCGTCAACCGCCTTACTGATACCAGAGGATACGAGACCGCCAACGGCACCGGCGACGGCACCGAACTTTCCGAACCCGCTGGAAGACTTGCTAGCCGACTTGTCAACGTTACTCAACGCTCCATCAGCTTGCCGCGCCGACGTTTCGATCTGACGGCTACCCGATTCAATATCCTTGACTCCAGCGTTCCAGTCGCCGGTGTTGATCTCGGCGTCTAGGGTTAGTGTCGAGTCTGCCATCACAAGTCCTTCATAAGATTATTGATGATGCTGGTTATCCTCTGGTCGCCATGCTTCGAGAACGCGGAGGCGATGCAATTGAACGTCATCTGGTATTGTTCAGCCAGACGCCGCCGTCTGATACGGCGTCCCTCCCGAAGCAGTCGCATCATAAGGTCTGGGTCAACCTTGTTTTCCAACACGTCGCGGATAGCCTGCCACCCATACACGTCACCCAATTCAGCGAGGATATTAACGCTCGGAAGCGGTTTGCGGGACGCCTCCTTATGCTTGTAATCCTTCATCGCCTCCCGTTCGGCGGGAGTGAGCAGACTATCCCACGACTTCATTTATTCGCCCTTGATGTCAACGGTGATGTTTTTAGCCATAAGCCCGCACAACGCGCTCATGGCACGCTGGTAGGCGAGGTCGCTACGCTCCCGCGTCTGCGCCTTCCACTCGGAGAATTTATCTGCTGGACTCATAAGCGATTCGACCAGCGGGAAGATAATGTTTTTGGCGGTTTCCAAAGTCTCACGGTTCGCAACGCCAGCGCTCAGCTTGTCGATAGTCTCAGCATTATCCAATATGGTGAGCGTATCCTTCGAGCCGAGCGGACGCATGGTGTACACAGTGCCGTCAAGCTTCACGGTGAGGGTACGGAACGCTTCTCGGGTGTCGATGCTCAAAACAGGGGTAGTCATTATTGCTCCAATCGGGTGATATCATGAATCATGTTGCTTTTCTCGGAACCTTTATCTCCTGCGCCCGCCACCACAATTCTGGTAGCGGGCGTTACTTATGCTCACTTACTTGATATTGAAGTTAACCACGGTCTGCACACTACCATCCTTGAACGTGACGGTACCAGTACCGGCCTGCTTGAACTGAATATCCCAAGTGCCATCCCCGTTGTCCGTGGCTGTAGCCTTACTGGTTTCGTTCACGGTGGCGGTGATGCTGCCAGTGGCACCGTTCGGGGAGGCCACCACATTCACAGTCACATGATCGCCGACTTTGCCGGAAATGTTCGTCGGGGACGCGGTAAGCGCTGTGATCTGAACGTCATCCGTCTTGATAGTGCCGGAATCTTCGTCGTAATACGACGGGTTATCAAGATCAAGCTCGCCCATGACCACGGCACCGTTCGCACCGGAGGTCATAGAACCGGAAAGCGTGACCACAAACGGGTCGGACAGGCTCACCTTGAACTCGCCGCCAGCGCTGATTAGCGCCTGCGGGATACGGAAGTCCTGCGCCGACGAATGACCATCACACACGTTATGAATGATGATGTCCCTCGGGGTGTTGGAAACGCATTCGTTGCCACCGAAACGCACCTGACCCGTCTCGGCCATCGAACCGGAGATGACACGCTTGAACTTCGCATTATGGTACAGTTCGGGGAACAGCATGCCGAGGAATCGGACGCTCGGACAAATAATGTTCAGCTCGAAACTCATTTCATCATAGGACCCGTTCGGCACGTTGATGGTGCCGGACTGCGAAGCAACCTCGGTAGTGCCGGGAGTCAAGGTGATAGTGCCCACTTCATCTTGCACGAAGTCGGGGCTGATCACGAGATCGTCAATGTATACGGTCTTTTTGCCAATCAGTGGGTAGGAGGCCATTTCAATGTCCTTTCGTCGGACGGGACTGCACACGCGCGACTTAATGGACGGTTCTATTCTACCGTTTCGTTGGAGAGCTTGTAGTCAACGTTGAATCGGATGCTTTTCACCCATCGGCCTTCCCCGTCGATGGCGTCCATGTCGATGGCGGTCGCCGGATGCACACGGATTGATACAAAGTCAATATCAGCGATGGGGTTGCAGGTCAGTTGGCAATAGTCATGCAGACGATTGTTGATGAAGTGCAGGAGGCGGAGCATCAACTTTCCTTGCTCGATCACGTCGAAGTATCGGCTGCTGACTGTGAGCTGATCCGTGTACAGGTCGCCGTTGATGTCCACGGTGTTCGCGTTGACCCAGATACCCTCGGCGTTCGTTACGCTACCCGTGTCCAATACTGGACTGGTTCCGAAGAACAGGGTCTTGCCGTAAGTGCCGAAACCCTCGTTTTGTAGGGTCATGCACATGGCCAGATCAATCATGATGTCGCTCCTATCCTAGATCGAAGTACGATTTCACACGGCTAGCTGCGGTGTTCCGCGCTCGCTGCAGGTAGCGTACCGTGTTCGGATGCAACCGGTTCGTATGTTCGCGGATACGCGCGTAAGGAACACGGCCATTGCCGAACGTGATACGCCACTTGAGCGTGGAGACTTGTTGGAAACGGCCACTGTTACGCAAAGCGCCGGTAAGTACGGGAGCATTCTGACGGGCCATCTTGAGAATGTCGGTCATCATTCTCACGCCGCCCTTGTTCAACTGTTGGGTGGAGAGCTTACGCGCCCAATCAGCGGACAACTGTAACCGGTAGCTCATATGCTGTCCCTTCCATACGGCGTTCCAGTTACGGTGATGAACCGGGTTTCGCCCATCGTCATGTCATCGCCACGACTCGCGTCGGTTATCTGGTATACGCGCCCGTTCTCCATCTCCAGCATAAGGTCGGGCAGAAGCTCGATATCCTGCACATAGGCGAATGGGAGTGTACTGGGGTCGATATGGAAGCTTCGGGGGCCGATACGCGAACCGTATTCGGTGGGCTGGTCGGTTTGTGTGGTGCGTTTTACGATCACACGTAATACGGCGATTAGCTCGTTTGGTAGTCCGGGTGCAGTGTACCGCCAGAGCTTCGCAGTCTCCACTTGTTCTGGGAACAGTCGGAACGGGTCACAGAGCGTTGCCATAAGCGTAGTCACCCCCCACGTAATCCTGAGCGTTGAGCCACCACGGCAGATTATGGTGTTTGCGAGGCATGGAGAGGATGCCACCGGTCTGAGTGCCGTTTTGGCATAGGCTCCATTGGTTGATAAGAGACTGGTACGGGGTCAACGCACGTTCCATAGCCGTCTCGTTGCTCGTTGCGTAGCTCACGCTCACATCCTCGATACTCTTGGACGTAATAATGTCGGTCTGGTCAAGAACGTTCTGGTCTGCCTCGATGATTGCCGCCAATACAGAAGATAATTGGGCGGGGAGTTTGGCGAACCCGTGCGTTCCGGTCACGGTTACTGCTGTACCCGCCGTGAGACGTTCCGTGATGGTAATGCAGTTCGTGTACTTGGTTTCGGGCGTCCAACCGTCGCCCATATCATAGTTCACATGAAAATCGAGTTTCACACCATCGGTGGTCTGCACGTTGGCAACTTCCGAATACCATGCCAGTAGGGCCACGTGGCGGCCATCCCCTACGACGATTCCCACGTAATCATCCGTAAGCTGGGATAATGTTTTTTGGCATAGAATGTTGGCGAGGTCTGCGAGCGCAGCATCCTTCCACCGCGCATAGGTGGTTTCTCCTACCTGATCTATTACGCTGGCGTCGATGTCCATGATCGCTCCTTCCGAAAAAATGAGTTAGGCCCTACCTCCCATTGTAGGAGATAGGGCCTTTGCGGTGCAGTCCCGCTACCTTTTATGATAGCCGGTCAGGAGGACGCCATCAAACCAGCGGCAATCAGAGCGTTCACCACCTGCGCTACCGTGCCGGACGTCGGGTCAACGTGAGCGGCCTTACCCATAGGCTGACCATTCTCGTTGACGAAGTTGATGACCTTAACCGTGTTCACGTTGTCTTCGGGCAGCGCCTTGCCGCCGACTCTAGCGTACAGTTCGGTGCTCATCATGAATCACCTCAATTACCCTTCGGCTTGATGACCACTGCGGACTTCTCAGAGTCCAAACCGCCACCAGCGTAGATCTCCTGAAGATACTCGTTGGTGTTCGTGGACAGTGCGAAGTTCGTGAACGCTTCGATGGAAGTATCGCCAACCACCGCGTAATGGGAGGCGGACATGATGACGCCCATAGTGGTGGTGTCATCCGTGTCAGTCCACCATTCCGGAGTGATGATCTGGTTAACGCCGAGAGCGCGGGCCAGAGTATCGTCACCGCCAAGAGCGATGTACGTGTTGCCGTTCGCGTTCGCGGACACCAGCAGATCAGCGACAGTGTCAGCATTGCACAGCAGCACCTTGTTGCCCTGCGCTCGCACCATGTGGGAGGCGCGCACGAAGTCCATCAGCGGGGCAGCATCCGTCATGGTGTAGGAGAGCGCGAAACGGTTGCCCTTCCAATCGGACGAGTTGTCTCCCGCGTCAGTCACCACGCTACGGAAGTGAGCCATGTCCGTGTATCCGCCGAGCGTGATCTGACGTTCGATGGTCTGGACGATATAGTTCGGGAGTTCCTGAAGCACGTAGCGGAGCAGGGCGCCCGGACGCTGGGTGCGGCGAATATCGCCCTTGTTCAGGGTGATGTACTTGTAGGTGTAGTCGGCCTGAAGTTCACGCTTCACGAACGAAAGCACCTGTTCCTTCTTCTTCGTGCCGTAGCTGGCTACCGGGTAGCCGTGGGCGCGGGTCTGCTCAGTCAGACCGGAAATGTTGCCGCCGATGGTCAGGCGGTCAAGACCGGTTTTGCGTAGCAGGTTCCACAAGCCGGAACCGCGATTGTTCAAACCGTCCGAGATAGTGGTGATGGCTTCGGTCGGAATGAACTTGTTCACGTTGTCAGCGTTCACGCCGAACGACGCGGTATCCGACATGTTACGGTTCACAGTGTCAGCCCACTCACGGTGGAACGCTTCGACACCCTTGTTGTCAGTGTCGATCAGGGCACGCTCGAACGCGATCATGGCGTCATCGGAGTCCAGCCACGTCTTACGGTCGTGGGAGAACGTCACGGTACCCGACTGGTGTGCCGCATGATTCGCTTTGTTGATGATGATGGTCTGGCGGCCGCTGGAAGTCTGCACTGGTTCCTCCGGTGCCGGGGTGGTTCCATCATTGTTTGATTCGGACTGTTCTCCGATGGCTTCGGTCAGGTCATCGAGAGCACCCTGCATGATATCGGTGACGTTGTTGGTGAGCTGCTCCGCCTCGTCAGGCGTGAGCTTGAACTGGGCGATGGTACGCGCCAGCTTCTTCAGGAGTTCCGGGTTCATGGTGTCTCCATTCTGGTTGTTGCGGCTGTTGATTGCGGTGAAAGCGGCCCGTGGGTCGGCACCACGATAGACGACGCTGATTTCCAGTAGTTCGCCATCGTGGATGATACCGTCCTTGCCGGGACGCTTGTTGAATTCAACGGTGATGCTGAAACTGTTGGTCAGGCATCCGTCTGCTGCAAGCTGGCGGATACGTTCGCCTTGATCTACCTCGCTGAGTTTCGCTTCGGCCATTAGTCCATCATCTGTCATCCACAGTCGGGTGATTGCGCCCGCTTGGCATTCGATGCTAGGCATGTGGTCGATCAGCAACGGCAGGGATAGTTTGTCGGACTCGGTGAGGTCGGACACCAGTTTCAGAGTGCCGTCGATTAACGGCGCTTTCAGTGTCTTCAGGTCTACGGTGAGTCCGTCGCACATCACTTTGCCGCTGTTGGCGAGGAATGTGAGGGTACGACCATTGGTTTCTGGGGCACCGCTGTTTGCGAAGCTCTTACGAGTCTTCATCTTGGCCCTTTCAATAGGTAGTGGTGCGGTCGAACGTCCTTAATGGGCTTAATTGTTCTATCCCCCATAGTAGCACGATGCGGTACGTGTCCAATCCTTTGCAGTTCGGGCACTTCAATGTAACTGTGGTGTCGCGGGCGCAGGAGCCTAGGTAGCGTCCGCAACGTTTGCAATGGATGTCATACGTCATGATTCGACCACCTCGTAATCCTCGTAGCATCGGCAGTTGGGATGTCCGTTCGGTGTTTGCATACTCTCGAAATTGTTCACATAGGTTCTGTCCCCGATTTCGACGCTTGCGTTCTCCGCCAGATACGTGTCATCCAATGCGATTCGAGTGCCTTCCATGTGATTGCAGAACTCGCAGACTTTTTCGTCGCCGCTGGTACGCCACACCTTGGCTAGTCGGACGCCGAGCGTTTCGCTGAGATTGCGGGCGCTGTACAAGCTGCCGAGCCTCTGCGATTGCACTGTTTCACAGCGTGAGATTAGCTCCGCGTGATCGTTGCCCATGCGTTCGAGTGATTCGCGCAGGCGTTGGGCGTCCCACTGTTCCACGTCAGCCCGGTTCAACAGTTCGAGCACGTCGTTCGTGATGGTCTTGCTGGTGGACTTGGCGATGCTCCGCAAGTGTTCCACGTAGGCTTCACGCACGGTGTCTGGGAGTTCAGTCCAGAAGTAGAGTTTCCGCCAATCATCCGCAGTGTATCCTTCGATATCCACGGCGATGGAGCTTTCGGGGTGGAGTTCCGCCCACATGGTGATGACCTGTTCCAATTCGTAGCCGGTACGACGGGCGTAGGCTATGAGGTTGGTCATCAACTCGTCTTCCACGTCGTTTACCCACTGTTCTCCGATGGCTTCCAGATCGTCGCGCAAACCGTTTTGGGAGCGGCGGGCCATTCGGATGATTCTGTTCACGTAGGTTCGTGTGGCGGGGAGGATACGGGTTTCGGTTGCCGTTTCCTGCGGTTTGATATTACGCGCATATCGTTTCGCGGCTATTGGGATAGTCAGCGTCGGAGCCTGCTGATGCAAGTCAAGACGCTTGTACGAGTCGGGGAGGCCGAGCGCGTCCACGGCTGATTCCAGACTGGCCCCCATGTTCAAAAGCTGGGCCAGCGAGTCGATACGAACCTTCTGTGTGTCGGCCTGCACCTTCTCCACGTCGGTTTGCGACGGCAGGTCAAGATCGAACGTGATGCCATATCCGAGTCCGCCGGTGATGCGGTCAAGCTCGAACTGCCATTTATCCCACACCGTCATACACAACGGCTTCAACGTGTTTTCAATGAACGCGCGTTCCGCCTGTTCGGCGTTGGCGTAGGTCTGCCCGTTGTCGATGCCGCGAATAATGTCCGGGACGGCGAGCGCGTTCGACAGTCGATTGTTTACCACGTCGTTCACGGTCTGCAAGTCCAGCGTGTTGTTGCTCGACTGGAACGGTACCCACACGAGTTTGCTGGTAGTGCTGGGCTTATGGGTCATCGGGTCAACCGGGATCATGTTGTAGACGATGCCGTTGTTGTTGCCTGCGCCACGGAACGTGCTTTCGAGCCGGTCGCGGTTACGTTGGAAGTCCTCGGTGTTTTCCGATACGATGCCGAGCATTCCAGCAGGAACGGCGTTGTTGCCGAAGAAGCCACGCTCGTAGTCGGCAATCATATCGTCAACGTTGGCCCATTTTTTCACGGTCATTGCGGGGCTGATGCCGTGCGTCGGATCGTTGGGATGCTGCGAGTAGCTGAGGGCGATTGTTTCATCACGGGAGAATTTGTAGACTCGTTCGCCGTCGCCCAAGTCCATCGTGACGCGGTGATACCAGTCTGAACGGGAGGAATTGTATTGGCGG
>ENA-ORRE01000999-ORRE01000999.1-human-gut-metagenome-genome-assembly--contig:-NODE-999-length-20294-cov-6.190326_pt1 | contig 20294 bp, 16 predicted proteins | sample MGYA00242171_ERZ509126 | MGnify/ENA primary metagenome ERZ509126 (study PRJEB26280, sample SAMEA2338648) | human gut metagenome | biome: human gut; feature: human-associated habitat; material: faeces... | reverse complement strand
TGGGAGAAGGCTGATACGGCAATGCTGGCGGACTGTTTCCTTTCGGATGAAATCAGGGGAAGGCAGATTCTCGGCAAGAAAAAGAAGCGGAAAGAGTTGGGGAATGGAGAGCAGTTGTTACAAGTTTCCGGTCCGAACGCTGAAAACCGTTTTGTGCTTATAGACTCTTTGGGAAAGTTCGTGGTGCCGACGGACTTGATGCTCGGATTGCGAGGCGGATATGTCTATTTGAAACCTATGCTGGATAAAGACGAATACAAGCCTTCCGTCATCGTGGAAGAGACTTTTGGTAAGGCAGACAGCTTGCGGAAGTCTTGCCAGTCTTATTTCCCATATATGAATCCTTCGCAAGTGTTGTCGGAATTGCAGCTTGATTATCCCATTATCAGTCAGGATAGCAGTATTCTTTTGTCTGAGATAACAGTTACAGGTAAGAAAGGAAGAGTGTTTCGGGATAAGATGATGGGAAGATTGGATAGTTTGGCACAGATAAGTATCGGAGTTTCATGGGTTTGCGGATGTAATGCAGGTTCTGGAACAACTTTCTTGAATGATTATAAAGGATATTCACATCATCCAATAGGATGTCCGTGCATTCCACCCAAAAAGAGGGTACCTCCTGTTATTGGAGAGACGTATGCGCTTATAAAATATGAACCTGTGGGGAAAAAAGGTGAATGGAATGATGGATGGATTATAACTGCTATGGATTATGTCACTTATCAGGGAGAGGAATTTACCGAAGAAGAACTTCTTCGCATGAACAATCTATGGCGTGTAAAAGGCTATTACGGCACGCGTGAGTTCTACCAACCCGATGAACTGGACATGCAAAGCCCGATACCGGATGCGCGGAACGTCTTGCTGTGGAAACCGGACATTGTCACCGATGAGAAAGGAGAAGCCGAAGTGGAGTTCTTCTGCTCGGACATCAATACAAGCTTTGTGGGCGTGATGGAAGGGACGGATGGCTTAGGAAACTTAGGCACGTCTCAGTGCGAGTTCAGGGTACTGAAACCATAAAAATGATAGGATGACAAAATTAAACAATAGATGGCTCTTGTGGATATTGCCTTTGATTTTTTCGCTTCCTGCAAATTGAATGAGGGGCGATGGAAAAATCCTATTGGGATGGAATTATGGGCAAACCTGTCAAATAGCTGTTACTATGAAAAGAGTTAGGAAATTAAATATTAAGAAATGAAAAATACACGATTATTATTGGCTTTTTGTATCTGCCTCTTTTGCAGCGTGATGAAAGCACAGCTACCTGAATCTCCAAGAAAGAATATCAATTTCAATCGCGAATGGAAATATGCGCGTGGGGATGTGCAGGGAGCCGAAAGATTCGGATATGATGATTCGGATTGGGAGACGGTGGGAGTGCCGCATTCGTTCAGTATTCCTTATTTTATGTCGAAAGATTTTTATGTGGGGTATGGATGGTATCGCAAGAGTTTCCGGTTGTCGGAAGATGACTTGAAGAAATGTATTTTCATTGAGTTCGACGGCGTTTTTCAAGAAGCTGAAGTCTATATGAACGGACAAAGGGTGGGAAGCCATGTCGGAGGATATACCGGTTTTTCTGTCGATGTGACTAAAGCTGTGAGGGCGGGTAATAACGAAATGGCAGTGCGTGTTAATAATATATGGAAACCTGATGTGGCACCGCGTGCGGGGGAGCATGTCTTTAGTGGGGGAATTTATCGCAATGTAAGGCTCGTGCAGAAATCGAAGGTTTATATTGATTGGTATGGTACGTTTGTCACCACTCCCGAACTGGGGAAGAACCTGGGAAAAGCATCTACCGTTAAAGTGACTACGGAAGTGTGCAACCGCTCAAGTCTCTCTTCGGAATATAAATTGGTGACTGAGGTTCGGAAACTGAACGGGGAGGCGGTGACTTCTGTCATTACGACCGGGTATGTCGGAGCAAATGCCGACAAGCAGTTCGTGCAGGTTACGCCCGCTGTAAATGAGCCGGACTTGTGGCATCCCGCTCATCCGAATCTTTATAAGCTGGTGAGTTTGCTATATAAGGGAAATGAGTTGCTTGACTGTGAAGAGACTGTGTTCGGCTTTCGTTGGTTTGAATGGACGGCGGACAGAGGGTTCTTTTTAAATGGAGAGCATCTTTTCTTTAAAGGGGCGAATGTGCATCAGGACCAGGCCGGGTGGGGAGATGCGGTGACGGAGACTGCCATGAGGCGGGACGTGCAGCAAATGAAGGAGGCAGGCTTCGACTTTATCAGAGGGTCGCATTATCCGCATGCGCCTGCTTTCTCTAAGGCTTGTGATGAAATGGGCATGTTGTTCTGGTCGGAAGCTCCTTTTTGGGGGATTGGCGGGTTTGGTCCTGACGGGTATTGGAATTCGAGCGCATATCCCATTTATGAAAAAGACAGGCCCGGGTTTGATGCCAGTGCGTTACAGCAGTTGGGAGAGATGATTCGCATTCATCGCAATCATCCTTCTATCGTGGCATGGAGTATGTGTAATGAGGCGTTTTTCTCTGCACCGGAGGCGATGGACGGAGTGAGGGGGTTATTGAAAAAGATGGTGGCTTTGTCGCATCAGCTTGACCCGACACGTCCTGCTGCAATAGGTGGGGCGCAGCGCCCGTTGGGAGCGGGAAGAATTGACAAGCTGGGTGATATCGGCGGCTATAATGGTGATGGAGCCACGCAGCCTGATTTCCTGAACCCGGGGATTCCGGGAGTGGTTTCCGAATATGGCAGTACGACTGCCGACAGGCCGGGGGAATATATTCCGGGATGGGGGGACTTGGAGAAGAATGATGGCTGGAAAGGCTATGAGTGGAGGAGCGGACAGGCTGTGTGGTGCGGGTTCGACCACGGAAGTATTGCCGGAAGTCAGTTGGGCAAGATGGGTATTGTGGATTATTTCCGTATTCCAAAGCGTTCATGGTATTGGTATCGGAATGAATATAATCATATAGCGCCTCCCGAATGGGCAAAAGCCGGTGTTCCGGCCAAGCTGAGGCTGGAAGCGGATAAGACAACGGGGATTGGTGCCGACGGTACGGATGATGTGCAATTGACGGTGACGGTGCTGGATGCGCAAGGAAAAGAAATCAGTAATTCTCCCGAGGTGACATTAAGATTGGTGGACGGCCCCGGTGAGTTTCCTACGGGGACATCCATTACTTTTAAACAGGGGAGTGATATCCGTATGCTGGATGGGAAAGCGGCTATCGCTTTCCGGTCGTATTACGCCGGGAAGACTCTTATCGAGGCTGCTTCTCCGGGATTGGCTCCGGCACGTGTGGAACTGCTCTTTGAAGAGGCTCCTCAATATGTACCGAATGTGACTCCGCAGGTGAAAGAGCGTCCGTATGTCCGTTATATTTCGGCAAATAAAGAACGTCCGTTGCAGACTTTCGGACGCAATAATCCGACGTTTATCGGCAGTCAGGCTGAAGGACATGCGGCTGCATTGGCTGCCGACGGGAATGTGACCACTTGGTGGCAGGCTGCGAAAGGGGATGCTTCGCCTTATTGGTTGCTTGATACGGAGAAGGGATTGGATTTGCAACAAATTACTTTGGCTTTTCCGCAAACGGCTGTTTATAGATTCCGGGTGGAGGTGTCTGACGACCGGAAGGAATGGAGGGTGATAGAGGATATGAAGGAGAACCGGATGCCTGTTTCCCGACATGAGATATGGTCGGATGCCGGAAAAGTAAAAGGACGGTTTGTGCGGATTAGTTTCATGGATAATACTCAAGAGATTCCGGCTGCACTGGCGGAAGTTACTGTTTCGGGTTTTGTGAGGGAGTGATTTTGAATTTACTTGAATTCTTTCCACATTTGGGCTGCTACATCCAGATGTTCAATCTCTTCTTTTAGCAAGGAACTGTAGTTGTGTTCGTCGGCTTCTATCTCTTCGGGGCTGACGAACTTTCCTCCGTCAAAATGAATCTGGCTTTCATCATCCAATGGAAGAATGTATAGTAAGACTGTTTTGGAAGTGCCTTTGGCGGGGCTTGTGATGTGCTTAAGACTGAAACGGGGCTGGATGTCTCCATCGATATACCGGCTGTATTTCTTTTCAATTTCCTTGGCGTATTGGTCTGTATCCGTTTTACATGCGTAGATATAGTCTTCCATCGGAATATCCAGTTTGCTGGGCTCTTCGCTGTGTGCGTGGCGTGGGAGTACATAAATCTTTCCGTTGCAGATGGGGGCTATCCGAAGGAACGGCATCTTTCTGTAGGTCGTGCTGACGGTCTTTACAAAAATGTAGTTGACGGCAATGGAGAGGATATACACCAGGGGAGGCAGGATATGGGTCAATGTGTAGAGCGCGGGATAGGGCAGGGGACGGAACAATAGGTAAATGCCACACAGTATGAATAAATGGATGCCACTGAAGAGGGCGATAACCTGGGTGGCCCAACAATTTAAAATGGATATTTTATAATTGAAAAATGAGAATATCTTGTTGTAAACGACCGGCTCGATAAGATAAAACAAGGAAAAACTAAGGATTATGATTTCCAGTATAATGGGTACAGTGCGGTCGGGGATTAATGAATCCCCACTGATAAGTTTGATGACCGAGCATACGGCAAGTGCCAACGTAGTATGCAATAACACTAAGTTGGGTCGATAGATGGGGGGCTTGGCCTGTCTGTATAACACATAAAGCAAACTGGCCAGACTACAGGCATATAAAACGTATGCATCTGAAAAAAAAACACATAAAATCATGCATACAATAGTAGGAATTAATCCTGTAGACATGATTAAATTCTTATACTCTAGTAATGATTTCATTCTCTCTATCTCTTTTATATCTTTATAACAAATGAGATATAAAATAGGTTTGCGGATTAGCCTTTAAATTTAATATGTTTTTCTGCATGATAGGAAGAACGTACCAGAGGGGCGCTTTCTACTTCTTTAAATCCTTTCTTTAACCCGATTTCACGGTATATCTTGAATTGTTCGGGGGTGATATATTCTGCCACCGGATAGTGCTTGTGGGTGGGTTGCAGGTATTGGCCGATGGTCATTATTTTACAACCGTGAGCCAATAGGTCATCCATGACTTGTTCTACTTCTTCTTGTGTCTCGCCCAATCCCACCATGATGCCGGATTTTGCCGTGATGCCATTGTCGGCTATCTGCTTGATGACTTTCAGGCTGGTGTCATAATGGGCGGCACTGCGCACCAGCGGGCTTATGCGCCGAACTGTCTCCATATTGTGCGAAATGATGTCGGGCTTGGCGTCGATGACTTGCTGTATCAGTTCGCTCTGGAAGTCGGGAATCAGCACTTCGGAGGTGGTTTCGGGGTTTAATCTTTTTATTTCGAGAATGGTTTTTGCCCAGTGGGAAGCACCTAAATCTTCCAAATCGTCACGGTCTACCGAAGTGATGACGGCATGTGAGAGTTTCATTAACCGGATGGATTCTGCCACGTGGGTGGGCTCTTCGGGGTCGAGGGGAAGGGGCCGGCCGGTCTGGGTGTTACAGAATTTGCATGAACGGGTGCAGATGTTTCCGCCTATCATAAATGTGGCTGTCCCTTTTCCCCAACATTCACCCATATTGGGGCAACGGCCACTGCTGCAGATGGTGTGTAGTTTGTGGGAATCTACAATATGTTTTGTTTCGGCATATCGTGCATTCGCACCTATGTTTATTTTCAGCCAGTCCGGTTTCTTGACGTGATTCATGGTTATTTGTTTTTTTCAGGCACGGTAACCCGTGCCTGATGAGTATGTATTATTTCAAGTTCTCAATAAAGAAGTTACTTACACGTGTGAGTAAGTGGTGGCGTGTATTGCCGCCGAAAATGCCATGGTTGCGGTTTGTGTAAACCTGCATGTCAAATTGCTTGTCGGCTTGTACCAACGCTTCGCTATATTCGGCTGCATTACGCAGATGTACATTGTCATCGGCCGAACCGTGAATCAATAACAATTCACCATGTAATTTGTTGGCGCGGTTGATAGCTGATGAGGCTTCGTAGCCTTCCATGTTTTCTTTCGGAGTGCGCATGAAACGTTCTGTATAAACAGAGTCGTAGAAACGCCAGTCGGTAGGTGCGGCAATGGCAACGCCTGCCTTGAAGATAGGGGTGCCTTCGCTCATTGACATCAATGTGTTGTAGCCACCGAAACTCCATCCCCAGATGCCGATGCGGTTTCCGTCTATGTAAGGCAGGGTGCTGAGGTATTTAGCGGTTTCTACCTGGTCTTTGGCTTCTTTTACTCCTAGGTTGAGGTAGGTGCACTTTTCAAATTCAGCACCGCGGCCACCGGTTCCACGTCCGTCTACACATACCATGATAAAGCCTTTGTCGGCCATATAAGCTTCGAAAAGTCCTCCGTTGCCCATGGCTCCTATTCCCCAACGGTCTAAAACTTGCTGAGAGCCGGGACCGCTGTATTGGTGCAGGATGACAGGGTATTTCTTGCCGGCATCGAAATGGGCGGGTTTCATTATCCAACCGTTCAATTCTACTCCGTCTGTGGTCTTGAAGGTGAAGAATTCTTTGCTCGGCATATTCAAGCCCGACATTTGTTGTTTCAACTTTTGATTGTCAACCAAAGTGGTCAGCACTTTTCCGTTGTTATCGTTCAGAGTGATGACAGGAGGTATATTGGCACTGGAGTATGTGTTGACAAAATATTTCATGTTTTTACTGAAGATGGCGCTATTGCTGCCTTCTTGAGTAGAAAGTTTGGTCTTTCTCCCTTTTGCGTCTATTTTATAGACAGCTGTGCGGAGAGGGCTACCTTCGTTGCTGGTGAAATAGAAGGTGTTGTTTGCCTGATCCCAACCCAAAAAGTCTTTTACTTCAAAGTTGCCTTTGGTGATTTGTTTGACAAGGTTGCCGCCGCTGGTGTACAGATACAGATGATTGTATCCGTCTTTTTCACTCATGATAACGAAATGGTCGGGATAAAAAGTGATATTTGAATAGGCGTCTTCTTTGATGTATTGCGGGGCTTCATCACGAACCATCAGCTTACAGAGCGTGCTGCGCGGATTGGCATAATAAAGGTCAAAACGGTTCTGGTGACGGTTGAGTGTCATAATAGCCAATGCGTTTTCATCATTGGTGAATTTGATGCGCGGGATGTAACCGTCTTCGTCTAAAGGTAAATCCATTTTGCGGGTTACTTTACTCTTGATATCGAAGGTATGTACCGATACTTTGGAGTTGTCGATACCGGGCATGGGGTATTTATATTCGTATTCTCCCGGATAGGTGGCATATTGGTCCAATGATGGGGATTTGCCTTTATAGAGCGGGAAAGAGTACATGGGAACTTTGCTTTCGTCGAAACGGATATAGGCAATCATTTTGCTGTCTGCACTGAAATCGAATGCACGGTTGAAGCCGAATTCTTCTTCATATACCCAGTCGGGGATACCGTTTAATACTTCATTGTATTTGCCGTCGGTGGTAATTTGTGACTCGCTGTTGTTGAACAGGAGTTTGACCAGATAGATGTTGTTGTTGCGCACAAAGGCAATCTGGGTACCGTCCGGCGAGAATAAAGGAACTTGTTGCGGTCCTCCTGTAGAGAGCGGTTCCATCTTATTGTTCTTTACATTGAAAATATAATAATTGGCGGTAAAGGAACGGCGGTAGATGGGCTTGGTATCTGTTTGAATCAGAATCAGGCTTTCATTGGGCGACATAATGTAGTCGTCAAAATGCTTGATGGTGCAGTCGCGGGCTGTTTCCACATCAAAAATAGTTGCGACTTCTTTTCCTGTTTTAAACGAATATTTGACAAGACGTTTGCCGTCGCTGCTGATTTGGGTGTAGTGTTCACCGTCCAGCATCGGTCTGATGCCTCTGATTCCTTCAGCACGATAGGTAGCATTTGCTACGTCTTTGATGGTTACTTGTTGCGCATTGACCGGCAACAGGCACATAAGCAGAATAATAAATATGCTTAATTTTTTCATAATAAATAAATTCTTTAAATGATAACTGAGGACAAAGTTAAGACTTTTGTTTGAAAATGCGTATCTTTGTCGCGCTAAAATCAGTTCATGTACAAAGAGATGCTATACAATGATTTATCAACCTTCCTAAGTCTGCACTTTCCGTTCAAGGTGCAGAAGATTTCCATTAATGCAGGCTTTACTTGTCCTAATCGGGATGGTTCGGTAGGTTATGGGGGCTGTACTTATTGCAATAACCAGACGTTTAACCCTGCTTATTGCCATACGGATAAGTCGGTGGGACAGCAATTGGAGGAAGGAAAGCGGTTCTTTTCCGGAAAATACCCTGAAATGAAATATTTGGCTTATTTTCAGGCTTATACTAATACTTACGGTGAACTGGAGGAGTTGAAACGCAAGTATGAAGAGGCATTGGCTGTGGCTGATGTGGTGGGGCTGGTCATAGGAACACGACCGGACTGTATGCCCGATGATTTGCTGGACTATCTGGAAGAACTGAATAAACGGACTTTCGTATGGATAGAATATGGCATTGAAAGTACGGATGATGAGACATTGAGACGAATCAACCGGGGACATACGTTTGCAGAGGCTGAGGATGCTATTGTGAGAACAGCACGCAGGGGGATGCCGGTCGGAGGACATGTGATATTGGGATTGCCGGGAGAAGAAAGGGAGGCTTTGATAAAACAGGCGGAACAGCTTTCGCGCCTGCCGCTCACCACGCTGAAGTTGCACCAATTGCAATTGATAAGGGGGACGCGGATGGCGAGTGAATATGAAAAGACACCGGAACTTTTTCATTTGTATTCTGCCGACGAATATATTGATTTGGTGATTGATTATATAGAGCATCTCCGTCCCGATTTGGTGTTGGAACGTTTTGTCTCGCAATCGCCGAAAGAGTTGCTGATAGCTCCCGATTGGGGGTTGAAGAACTATGAATTCACGGAAAAGGTGAAGAAAAGAATGAATGAAAGAAATGCCTGGCAAGGCAAATACTATAAACCATAAAGAAGAAAATACAGGTATGGAAATTAAAGGAAAAGTACATTATGTAGGAGTGAATGACCGTAATAAGCCTCTGTTCGAAAACTTGTGGCCGTTGCCTTATGGCGTGTCCTATAACTCTTATCTGATTGATGATGAGATGGTGGCGCTGGTGGATACTGTTGATGTTTGCTATTTTGAAGTGTATTTAAAGAAGATTCGTAGTATAATCGGTGACAGACCTATCAATTATCTGATTATTAACCACATGGAACCTGATCATTCCGGTTCTATCAGCTTGATTAAACAGTATTATCCTAATATCGTAATTGTAGGCAACAAGAAAACTTTCGATATGGTGGAAGGTTTCTATGGTGTGGGAGGAGAACGTTATGTGGTAGGCGAAGGAGATTTCCTGGCATTGGGACATCATAAGTTACGTTTCTCTCTGATTCCGATGGTGCATTGGCCTGAAACAATGGTCACGTATGATGAGACGGAGGGTATTCTGTTCTCGGGAGATGCTTTCGGCTGCTTCGGCGCTTTGAACGGAGGGGTGATTGACGCAAATATCAATACGGATATTTATTGGGATGAGATGGTGAGATATTACTCTAACATTGTGGGTAAGTATGGAGTTCCGGTTCAAAAAGCATTGCAGAAACTGCAAGGTTTGAAGATTAACGCTATTTGTGCAACGCACGGACCGGTGTGGACGGAAGAGATTCCCCGCGTAGTGCGTATCTATGATCGCTTGAGCCGTTATGAAGCGGAAGAAGGGGTGGTGATTGCCTATGGTACAATGTATGGCAATACTGCTGAGGTGGCAGAAACAATAGCGGAGGAATTAAGTAAACAGGGTATCCGCAATATTGTGATGCATAATGTGTCACATACCAACCATTCTTATATTATAGCGGATGTGTTTAAGTATAGAGGTCTGATAGTGGGCTGTCCTACTTATAATACGCAGATGTATCCTGAAATGGAAGCGTTGCTGAACAAATTGTCTGCACGTGAGATAAAGGGACGCTATATGGGATGGTTCGGCTCTTTCACTTGGGCGAGTGCTGCCGTAAAGAAGATTACGGAATTCAATGATAAGCTGAAGTTTGAACCGGTTGGAAATCCGATAGAAATGAAGCATAGCATGAAAGCGGAAACTTATGCACAATGCAAGGAATTGGCGAAGGCTATGGCGGATCGTTTGAAAGCGGATAGGAAATAAAAGACGTATGGTTGCGCTGGCGCAGCTTTAGGTTTGATAAAAGAAGAACCAATCAGAGCACATCGGGAGTCTGATTGGTTCTTTCGTTTTTTTTCTGTCTAAAGACAAACATGCATGATTTATGCTTGATGTACAGTAAGTTGCGGGAAGGGGAAATTGATTCCTTCTTTGTTGAAGGTAGCATATACCGTTTGGTTCATGTAGAAGAATACATCCCAATAATCGGAGCTCTTCACCCATACTCTGACTTTGATGTTTACGCTGCTGGCTGCCAGTTCTCCCAACTCAATGAAGGGGGCCGGAGCAGTCTGTATGCGTTGGTCTGCTTTAATGATATTGCGCAATACTGTTTCCACTTTCTCAAAGTCTTCTCCATAGTCTACTCCGAAGTTCCATTCAATGCGGCGGGTATCTAAGTTGCTATAATTGGTGATGACACCGCTGCTCATTGCACCATTGGGCACATACACCATTTTGTTGTCCGGGGTAATGAGGATGGTATGGAAAATCTGGATTTCTTTTACTGTACCTGACGCACCGGTTGAGGCGTCAATATAGTCTCCCACTTTGTAAGGTCTGAACAACAGGATAATCAAGCCGCCTGCAAAGTTTTGCAAATTGCCTGACAGGGCCATACCGATAGCGACACCGGCAGATGCTAACAGGGCTGCGAATCCGGTTAATTCAATGCCCAGCTTGCCGATGACGGCCAAGATAAGCATGATGAGCAACAGGATATTGACCATGCTCTTTAAAAATGACTGGATGCTGGGGTCTACCTTACGTCTTTCCAGTATCCGGGCAAATAAGCGGTTTAACCAATTAACCAGGAACTTACCTATTATAAATATAACAAGTGCACCCAGTACTCGTCCACCCAGGGAGATTCCCGCGTCAATAAGTTTCTCAAGCGCGTTGGTTATTTGAACGCTGGTTTCTGATGATGATAACATTAACATGATAATTTTACTTTGATAGTTTTTATATTAAACAATTAAATGGATTATTCGTTCAAAATTCCTTTTCCTTGCCGTACAATTTCTGCTTCTTCGTTGGTGCAGTCTACGATAGTAGAGGGTTCTATGCCTCCAATGCCGCCGTCGATGACAAGGTCGACCTGATTGCCGAACTTTTCTTCTATCAATTCGGGGGTGGTGATGTACTCCACCTCTTCTCCCTCTTCCAGAGGTAAGGTAGTGGTCAGTATGGGGGCATCGAGTAACCGGCAGATTTCACGGATGATGTGATTGTCCGGGATACGAATACCTACCTCCTTGCGGTTCCTGAATATTTTGGGCAAACGATTGCCGGTATTTAATATAAAGGTAAACGGACCGGGAAGATTTCGTTTCATTAATTTGAAAGTTGTATTGTCTACCTTGGCATATTCGCTAATATTACTCAGGTCGTAGCAGATAATGGATAGGTTGTTCTTTCGAGGGTCAATGTTTTTGAACTTGCAGATACTTTCAATGGCACGTTCTTTCAACCCATGACAACCGATGGCGTACATGGTGTCGGTGGGATAAATAATAAGACCTCCCTCTTGTAGGATTTCGACAATTCGGTCTAAATCCTTTGGATTATTATTCTTTTCGTACAGTTTTAACAGCATGGTATTTTAATCTTTAGCATTTTTTTCGCGCAATCGTTCTGCAATGGCCCATTGCAGAGCTGCTTCTTCTTCTTTTCCTGTTCTCATCAGTGCATCTCCAAACAGTTCGTGCGCCTTGGCATGCTCGGGCTTGATGGATACGGCACGGTCGAAATCGGCAAGAGCTCCTTCTATATTATTGAGTGCCATTCGGTTTTTCCCACGGTTGTATATGGCTTTGAATAGCATGGGACTGAGACGTACGGCCTCATTCAGGCATACTTCTGCTTCGTAGTATTCTTTATTATTGTATAAAGTGATTCCTTTTCGAACCCATGCATCTGTATAAGACGGATTGAGTTCGATGGCTTTATCATAATTGGCAATGGCCGCCCGCGAGTCATGTGCCTGCGTGATACATTCATTTCCCATGAAGTAGTATTCGCGGGCATATTTCTCCAGATTCTTGCGCTGTACATATAATTGTTCCCGCAACCGTTGGTTTTCCTTTTTCTGCCGATTGATAATCTCGAGCTTCTTGCGGATAAATCGTTTGATGACGGGCTTTTCTATATCATATCTGGAATGGATGGCAAGGAAAAATTGCTCTAGGAATCCTTCAAAGTTTCCTTGGTCGAACTGTTTGACCGCTTCTACATATTGCACATCCGCTTGTGCCTGTTTCAATGCTTTTTCTATGGCTGGACGGTTGTTGAACCTTTGAGCGAAGTTCACGATTTCCGGACGGACGAATATATCGCCCCGGGTGATTTGCTTTGTCAATCGGATGCCGTCCAAAGAGGTGCAACGGCTTAAGGCTACGTATGCCTGTCCTCCGGCAAATACTCCTCCGGTAAAGTCGACAACTACACGACTGAACGTAAGACCTTGGCTTTTGTGTATGGTTATTGCCCATGCCAGACGAATGGGATATTGGATAAATACACCTAATTCCTCTTCTTCTATCTTTTTCTCCTTGTCGTTATAGCGGTAGCGTATGTTGCGCCAACTGTCTTTTTTAACATCGACTTCCTTTCCGTCTTCTGTGATGACATAGAGAGTTTCATCTTCGTCTATGCCTGCGATGGTTCCGATAGTTCCGTTTACCCAACGACGCTCATAGTCATTCTTTATAAAGATAATCTGTGCGCCGGGTTTTACTTCCAATTCCATTTGGGTGGGCAAGCTGTTTTCCGGGAATTCTCCTTTTATCTCACCGGTGAATATGGTTGAGTCTCCGGGAAGTTCGGCTAGCTTCTTCTCGTTGATAAAATCAACGGTATCCCGTCGTGTGGCTAGTGTGATATACATATCACTTTCGTTCTCTTCTATTTTGGCATTATACCGTGTGTTGAGCAGTTGTAAATCAGCAGCTCCGGCTGTATTTGTACGAATATGGTCTAAGACATTTACAAATACTTTGTCTGTCTGGCGATAAACTTTGGTCAGCTCGATGGAAATCAACTCTATTTCATTGAATACGCGTGCCGAAAAGAAGTAAGGGGTGGGATAGAAACGGTTGATGATTTCTCGTTCGTCATTTTTGAGAACAGGCTCAAGTTGGTATACATCTCCCACTAAAAGAATTTGCTTTCCACCGAAGGGTTCACGCATATTCTGCGAATATACGCGCAATATCTTATCGATGAAATCAATAATGTCTGCTCTCACCATGGATATCTCATCAATAATGACCAGTTCCACTTCTTTTATTAATTTGCGGTGGGCAGAAGTATATTTTAGGAAGCTATGAAGTTTTCCACCTTTCAAACTGAAATTGGGGTCATCCGGCAATAAGGGATAAAAGGGAAGCTTAAAGAAACTGTGCAAGGTGCTTCCGCCTGCATTGATAGCTGCTATGCCGGTGGGAGCCAATACAATATGTTTCTTCTTGGTTATTTCGCATACATATTTTAAGAAGGTAGACTTGCCTGTACCCGCTTTTCCGGTTAGAAAAACGGACTGGCGCGTATATTGAATGAGATTCAAGGCGTCTTGAAACTCTTTGTTTTGGGTATCTACCTGCATGTATGCTCTATTTTAAGATGAATGGCAAAGATAGCGGAAATCCTGCAAAAAGACATAAAAAAGGCGGTTAAAAAACGCTCTCTGCCGATTACAATATGAAGAGACCGGCTTGTCTTGCTACTCATTTTGTCTTAAAATATGCATTTGCTGTTGTTTAACATGTTATTTCATTTGCTTTTTCGGTGTTTTATTGCTTGCTTTGTGATATCAAAATAATATCAAATTAATGTACTATGGAATCAAAAGAAAAGACTTACAATGGCATGGTAATCAATGGATTTGTTGCTATCTTGTTTAATTTGGTGATGTTGCCGGCACTGGCTTTCCTGAGTTTCTATCTGCTGGAAGAAATTGTTTGGTTGGCTGTCCCGGTATTGCTTGTGCTTATTCTGGCATTTGTATTGATGCTGCCGGGATATTTTTCTCAAGAGCCTAATGAAGCTCGTGTTATGGTTTTCTTTGGAAAGTATGAAGGAACTTTCAAGAAAACAGGATTTTATTGGGTGAATCCTTTTATGAATAAGAAGAAACTTTCGTTACGTGCGCGTAATTTGGATGTTGAACCGATTAAGGTAAATGATAAGATAGGTAATCCTATTCTTATCGGTCTTGTATTGGTGTGGAAACTGAAGGATACGTATAAAGCTATGTTTGAGATTGATGCACAAACAATGGCTGAAAAGGGGAATGGCCAGGTGTCTGTAACGGTGGCCGGACGGATGAATGCTTTCGAAGCTTTTGTGCGTGTGCAGAGTGATGCGGCATTGCGCCAAGTGGCGGGAGAATATGCTTATGACGATAATGAACATGATAAAAATGAATTGACTTTGCGTGGCGGAGGGGAAGAAATAAACAATCAGTTAGAACATCAATTGAACGAGCGTTTGGCAATGGCGGGTATGGAAGTGGTTGAGGCGCGCATCAATTATTTGGCTTATGCACCCGAAATTGCAGCAGTGATGCTTCGCCGACAGCAGGCAAGTGCTATTATTACTGCTCGTGAAAAGATTGTGGAAGGGGCGGTGTCAATGGTCAAGATGGCATTGGACAAGCTCTCGGAAGAAGAAATCGTGGAGCTGGACGAAGAGAAGAAGGCGGCAATGGTCAGCAATTTATTAGTTGTATTGTGTGCTGACGAGCCTGCACAGCCTGTTATCAATTCGGGAACATTGAATCATTAAGCTTTTGGAAGAACGGAATGGCAAAAAAGGAAACTATAAAAAGTTTTGTGCTTCGTGTAGATGCCGAAACAATGGAGGCGATCGAAAAGTGGGCGGCAGATGAGTTCCGTTCCACTAACGGTCAGCTTCAATGGATTATAGCGGAGGCATTGCGGAAAAACGGAAGGATGAAAAAGAAGAAATCGGTTGCAAAAGAAAAGGAGATAACAGAAGAATAATAAAAAAAATATTCTTATCTTCATAGGGTATTTGCGTGCTGAGCCATCTTAAAGATAGAAAGCAAGATTAGTATTTACCTTTTAATACCTTATGAAGATGAAAAAGCAGAATAAACATTTGGTGGAACTGATACTAGCGGTGCTCCTGGGGTTGGTTGTTATCCCAATGTGGGGACAAGAAGGGGGCTCTGCAGGATATATCACTGTTAGTGGTGTCGTAAAAGATAAACAGAGCAGGAAAGACTTGGAGTATGTCAATGTATCAGTGCCCGGCAGTAATATCGGAACAGTAACTAATTCTGATGGTGCCTTTACTTTGAAGTTGGATAGTGCGGAGCATATTCCGTATTTGGAAATTTCGCATATCGGCTATCGGAATGTGCGGGTGAATCTTAAGCCGGGAAATCTTGACGGTTTGAAAATTCTATTGACTCCTTATACCAATATATTGGGAGAAGTGATTGTGTATGCTAATAATCCCCGATACATTGTAGAGGAAGCTATTCGTAAAATACCTCTCAATTATAGCGGTAGGAGTAATATGCTGACAGGGTTCTATCGGGAGACTGTTCAGAAAGGGCGTCGTTATATCAATATTTCCGAGGCTGTGATTCATACTTATAAAACTTCTTATGAAAGCAGGGAGACGACTCGTGACGGGGTGCAGGTTTTAAGAGGGAGGCGTTTGCTCAGTCAAAAGCGGAGTGATACGTTGGCGGTAAAGTTGGCGGGTGGTCCCACATTGTCTGTCTATGTGGATGTTGTGAAGAATCAGGACGCATTATTGGATATGGAGAGTTTGGACTTCTATCAGTTTAATATGGAGGAGCCTGTTCAATTAGATAACCGCTTGCAATATGTGATAAGTTTTCGTCCCAAAGTGGTATTGCCTTATGCTTTGTATTATGGCAAGCTGTATGTGGATTATGAGAAGTTGTCATTTACCCGTGCCGAATTCAGTCTCAGTATGGATAATAAGGCGAAGGCTGTTCAGGCTATATTAGAGAAGAAGCCTTATGGATTGCGCTTTAAGCCTCAGGAAGTTTCTTATCTGGTCACCTATAAAGAGCAAAATGGGAAAACCTACTTGAATTATATTCGTAATAGTATTCGGTTTAAATGTGACTGGAAACGTAAACTGTTCTCTACAGGCTATACGGTGCTTTCTGAAATGGTAGTTACCGACCGTGAAGAGAATAAGGTGGCTCCTATCCCCAATAAACTTTCGTTTGGTCAGAAAGAACCGTTTTATGATAAGGTTTATGAATATTGGAACGAGGACTTCTGGGGAGCTTACAATATTATTGAACCGACTGAATCGTTGGAACATGCGGTGCATAAACTGAAGAAACAATCACGATAATCTTTACTCATAAGTTGCGGTATGCTGAATGAACTGTTCATCCTGTCTAAGATAAAGGAAGGCGATATAAAAGCGTTTGAAGAAGTCTTTCGCCGCTATTATTCCCCTCTTTGCTGGTATGCCGCCGGTATTATCGGACAGATGGAAGTGGCGGAAGAGATAGTAGAAGAGTTGTTTTATGTCTTTTGGCGGGAGAGAGAAAACTTGCAGATCTTTTGCTCTGTTAAAAGTTATCTGTATGGTGCGGTTCACAATGAGGCTCTTCAATATTGTGAGCATCAGGAGGTGAGGAACAGGTATCGTGAAGCTATGCAGGCGTCGGGAGAATCGGATATTTCTTCCGACCCTGAGGTGCAGATGGAATATAAAGAACTGGAAGAGTTGATTAATAGGGCGTTGGAAAAACTACCCGAACGCAGACGCTGTATCTTTAAAATGCATCGCGTGGAAGGAAAGAAGTATGCCGAAATAGCATCTTTACTTACTGTTTCTGTTAAAACGGTGGAAGCGGAAATGACTAAAGCTCTAAAAGCATTGCGAAAAGAAGTTGAAAAATATATCGGATGAATATGAATCGTACAGAAAGAAATAGAACTAAAACAGATGGGGCATGGAACAGGCTTTATCAGCGTTTGGAAGAAGACCGGTTGGTGCCTGCAAAAGAAGATGGGAGACTTCGGATGTCTCCTTTGTGGAAATGGGGGGCGGTGGCGGCTGTTTTGCTGGTGGTGTTGGCCTATGCCGGAATACATTATTTTTCTGAAGTGGAATCTCCTGTCCAATACTCTTTGATGGTGCAACAAAATAAGGAGGCTTCTACGCTGGTGACTACCCTGGAGGATGGCTCTATTGTCTATTTGGGAGGGGAGACTTCGTTGCAATATCCGGAACATTTCTTACCGGAAAAACGTGAAGTGATATTGCAGGGGAATGCACTTTTTGATGTGGTGGGGAACCGTAGCCGTCCTTTCCTGATTGAGACGGGGCTGGTACGTATTGAAGTGCTGGGAACTGCTTTTAATGTAAAAAGTGATGAGTTGAGGACTTTTGAATTGTCGGTGCAAAGAGGGAGGGTGAAGGTAACGTTTAAAAAGAATAGTCAGGAGGTGTATGTTCAGGCGGGCGAAACGGTTACGCTCAGAAAAGAAGGGTTTCATTTGAGTATGAACAGGGATGATGCGCAGTTTGCCCATTATCTGAAACATATTCGTTTTAAAGATGAGACACTGGCAAATATTCTTCGAGTTATCAATCTGCATTCGCCGGAGGTACAATTAAAGACAATTCCGTCTCTTGAACGTAGAAAGCTGACTGTTGCCTTTTCCGGAGAGTCACCGGATGCCATGGCTGAACTGATTGGTATGGCTATGAATCTAAAGTGTACTCGCGAAGGAAATACATTTATTTTATCGGAATAACAGGATGGCGAAACATATCTTTCCATATGGGTTATGTATTCTTCTTTTCTGTTGGTTGAGCTGTATGGCAACAACGGTGAAGGCGCAAGAAGAGGTGTTGAATCGTGTTGTGTACTTGCCGAAGAGTAAAGGTACGGTATACGTTTTGCTTGGGATGGTGTCCGAACGCACTGACTTTCTGTTTATTTATGACAGTAAGGTGGTGGATAATGAACGTCTTGTGAAAATCGGGAAAGGCTCGCGCACTCTTCGTCAGGCTATTACAGAAATAGTCGGAACACACGACTTGGAACTTCGTGTGGTTGGCAATCATATCTTAATCAATGCTCCGGTGGAGAGGGAGCATCCGACGGAACAGGTCGCTGATACTCTTACTCATTTTGTTTTTGAAGGAACATTGCTCGATAAAAAGAATGGGACACCTATTGCCTATGCTACGGTAGGGATAGAGGGGACTTCCATAGGCAGTGTTACCAATCGGGAAGGTGAATTTCGTTTGTGCTTGGCCGACTCTTTGGCGCGGAAGAGTATTGTTTTTTCTCATGTCGGCTATGTGGCTCAGAAGATTGACATTCCATTGTTGACTGTCGGGCAGCATTTTACATTGACACTGGAGCCAAGAATAATTCCTTTACAGGAAGTGGTAATTCGTGTGGTAAATCCTGTTCGGCTTATGCGGGAGATGCTGGAGAAACGTATGATAAATTATTCTCAGAAACCGGTATATCTTACTACTTTTTATCGGGAAGGTATTCAGTACAAGCAAAAGTTTCGCAGCCTGACAGAAGCTGTTTTTAAGATATACAAAGCTCCTGTACAGTCTCTGTATGCGAGAGAACAAGTGAAATTACTGAAAATGAGTCGTATCACGAATGGGATTGAACAAGATACTTTGATAGCCAAAATGAGTGGAGGGATTGATGCTTGTCTGCAATTGGATATCATTAATCATTTGCCTGATTTTCTTTTGGCTGATGCGCATAAAGATGTATATGCTTATACATCTGCTGATGTGACGATTGTCGGTGATCGTTTGGTGAATGTAATCTCGTTTGAGCAAAAAAAAGAAGTCAAAGAACCTTTGTATTGCGGTGAGCTGTATATAGATTCGGACAATGGTGCTTTATTGCAGGCGCAAATAAGGATTCATCCTCATTATATGAAGCAAGCGACAGCTATGGTGGTGCAGCGTCAGGCGCGGAGGATGAAGGTTGTTTTGCAAGAATTGATTTATACCATATCTTATAAGCCGTGGAATGGCGTTTATTATATCAATCATATTCGTGGTGACCTTCATTTTAAGGTCAAACAAAAACGTCGGTGGTTGGGCAGTTCGTCCCTTCATACTTGGTTCGAGATGGTGACTTGTAAAATAGATACAGTGGGGGTGACTCGGTTTCAGCGAAACGAGCGGATTCCCACACGGACGGTTTTTGCCGATACGCATTTCAAATACGACTCTGATTTTTGGGAGGACTTTAATGTTATTCCATGGGAAGAACAATTAATTAAAGTCATAGAACAGTTGACTTCTAAGATAGAAAAAATAGAGTATGAATAGCTAAGTGCTTTCTTCTTTTGGATTAAGTCGTTTTATTCGGTCGATTATTCTGTCCCATTGCAGCAGGATATACGTCCCACTGTAGCAGGACGTATAAATATTGCTGACAAGTTCTCTTAATCTGCCGTTTAAGAGAGCGCGGTTATAGCCGGGAGTAGATTAACCCTTCCTTTTGCTTGCGGCAAACGATTTCTGAAGAACCATTTGTGTAGTATCTATATAATAATGTATATACTTTGTTTTCCTATAGTTTATGTTCTTGTTTTTATGTTCTACAACAGGTTTATAAATCAGGCAGTTAGCTAAAAGTGCTTCAAAAATTAATAAAAAAGTGTTTGATATATTTGGATGTAATACTAAAATGTCCTACTTTTGCACCCGCTAAGCAAGAGAGCTGGTTTGTAATTGACAGATTGAATTTATCGCTTACTGATGAAGAAACAAAAAAGTTTCAAAAAAGTTCGATAGAAATTTGGTAGATTAAAATAAACGCTCTATCTTTGCAAAACCTTTCCGGATAAAAAAATAACGGAAGCACGGAAGAAGAGTTCTTTGAAACGATTATACATAAACAAACAAGTAGTACAAGTCTACGCATTATATATAATGTATAGTGTGTTTAGAAAAACAAAAACCGTCAATTGAATGATTGATAGATTTGGTTCTTGAGCAGATATCAACTTAGACGTTGAAAAAAATATTATTACAATGAAGAGTTTGATCCTGGCTCAGGATGAACGCTAGCTACAGGCTTAACA
>ENA-ORRE01000989-ORRE01000989.1-human-gut-metagenome-genome-assembly--contig:-NODE-989-length-20437-cov-5.377932_pt1 | contig 20437 bp, 16 predicted proteins | sample MGYA00242171_ERZ509126 | MGnify/ENA primary metagenome ERZ509126 (study PRJEB26280, sample SAMEA2338648) | human gut metagenome | biome: human gut; feature: human-associated habitat; material: faeces... | reverse complement strand
TTGAAAAAGGATAAGAAGAAACCAGCCGTTGTATTTTTATCGTTAGCAACCGGTCTTTCGGTATTTTTAGTGCTGATCACATTGATCGAAAGTCAGGGAGCAAGGACCATTGTATCGAATTACATGGATGCAGATATGGAGATTGTCAATGATACACTGATGAAAGAGGATACAAAGGACTGGAAGTCGATTTTAGATAGCGATTTTACGAAAAAGATCGAAAATATTTCCGGCGTGAAAGAAGTGCACCAGATGACCAGTACCAAAATCTTAGTTCCATGGGAGGCTGATTTTGCCAACACATGGATGCGGGCGGTATATGAAATGTGGATGTCTGAACCGTATGAGCAGTCGGTAGAGGACTACAAGGCACATCCGGAAAAATATTATTCTTATTTGAAAGGAATCGATGAAGCGGAATTTGAAAATCTGAACAGTATGTTTCAGAAAAAGGTGAACAAAAAGGATTTTATGGAAGGCAGGGTGTGTATTCTCTATCGAAACGGTGTGCAGTTAAAGGAAAAGGAGATTTTAGGAAAAGAGCTTACCTGCCTCCTGCCGGAAAATTCGGTTTCGCAGGGAAAATGTACATTTCAGATAGCAGGCGTTACAGATGATAACCGTTATGCAGGGATCGGACTGGGACCGAATCTGATCGTCAGTGAAAAGTGGCTAGAGCAAGTGGTAAAAAATCCGTTTGTTCAGGATATGACGGTTCTCTATGATGAAGAGTATGACACTCAGACGGAACAGGCAGTAATAAAAGCTATTCAGTCACTTTCCGACAGCAGAGATGTTTCTTATGAATCTAAAATAGAAGAAATGGAAAATGTGAAAAAGGCACAGGGAAATATGAAGGGTGTCGGAATCGGAATTACTTTGATCTTGGCATTTATCGGTCTGATGAATTATATCAATACGGTTTCCGGCAGTATCCAGAACCGACAGGTCGAACTGTCGGTCATGGAGAGTGTGGGCATGACCGACCGGCAGGTTTACCGGATGTTAGTCTATGAGGGACTTTTTTATGCGGGCGGCTCCATACTCCTGACAGGGACCGTAGGACTTCTGATCACTTATCTGTGTTACCAGTCGATGAATTACCGTGGCATTGCATTTTCAGTTCCGGTACTTCCGGTGTCGGCAGCAGTCCTTCTGGTTCTGGCGGTCTGTGTGGTGGTTCCGGTACTGGCTTACCGATTGCTGGCAGGGCGGCATTCGGTTGTGGAACGAATCCGGGGATTTGAGTAGAGGGGAAGAGAAGAGGTAGAGTGAGAGTATAAGGAATATGGTACAGAACAAATGTTTGAGTTTGTTCTGTACTTTTTTTCTTTTGAATGATATACTTGGTGAGTAACAATACTAGGAACAGAAACAAAAATCAATCAGGAGAAGACAATGGATCACTTCAAATTAGTATCTGAATATCAACCTACCGGAGACCAGCCACAGGCCATTGATCAGCTGGTGAAGGGATTTGAGGAGGGCAATCAGTTTGAGACACTGCTTGGCGTGACGGGATCAGGAAAGACATTTACCATGGCAAATGTGATCCAGAAGCTGAACAAGCCGACGCTGCTGATCGCCCATAATAAAACACTGGCCGCACAGTTATATGGAGAGATGAAGGAGTTCTTTCCGGAAAATGCGGTGGAATATTTTGTTTCGTATTACGATTATTATCAGCCGGAGGCGTATGTGCCTTCCAGCGATACTTATATAGCAAAGGATTCGTCTATCAATGATGAGATCGATAAGCTGCTCAGCGGTGAGATCACGCTGGAGGAACTGGCAGATGAAGCCGCCGCGTCCGGCAGCGGGGAACAGGAGGCATCCGCCAGCGCTCCGCAGCAGGAGACAGGTGCGGTTTCCTCCCCGGCAGGTTCTTCTGCTTCTTCGGGGAGCGCTGCCTCCCAGACGGAGAGCAGCAGTACAGCGTCCTCCAGCAAGCAGGAGACTGCCGGTACAGCCAATTCCGGTACAGAAAAACCGGCGTCCTCCTCCGGCAAACAGGAGGCCGGCTACGAGGCCGAGGTCAAGGCACTGCTGCGGCAGCTGTACAGCGTCAAGGCACGCGCCGAGGCAGAGCTGAACAGCTGCATTGCCGGAGCAAAGGCAGAGTTCAAATCGCTGCCGGAGTCTCAGCAGACACAGGCGCGCAAGATATCCATCGTGCTGGCCAGAAGCGGCAGACTGTACGCGATGCAGGCCTCCTATGATAAGGAAGTGGAGAGCATCGTCAGCCAGATGCGCGCCGTGCTGACCGCCAACGGCCAGAGCACCGCATTGGCGGATCAGGCCATGGCCTCCTATAAGGCACAGAAGAGCGCCATGTACTCCCGGCTGACCGCAAAACTGTACTCCTGACCCGCAAAACGACCACGGACCATCCGCAGCACATCTCCCGGGCACTGACTGTGCCGGAAAGGGGCTGCGGATGGTTTTGTTTTGCCTTTTTGCTGTAATATGGAGAAAAATGCCAAGGACATGGAGGGATGACTCTGCGGCAGAGACGCTGCCTTTTATGCCGACAGGGGAGGGCGGATTGTACGCGCCAACGGAACAATCCCCCAAAAGGCCGGAAAAGTAGCACTTTTACCTACTAATATACAGGAAATTTGTATAAAGTATAAGATTTCACTCATGCTTTGCTATAATAAAGTGAATTCTTTTCATGTAAATTGACAAAAATCGTGGTTATCCTTATAATAAATAGAGTGTTTCTCGGGTATGGACGATGGTGTTTGTGCAACCGCAAGATGCCATCGTTTTATTATTCGCTTTTCTGTCCGCGTGCCAAGGACAGACGTCCGCTATGTGTGAGGCTGGCGGACTGCGGGAAAGTGTGGCTCGGCCTGAGAGCAAAAACAGTAATTCATTGATAGGATTGGAGTGGCATCAAACGATGGCAAAGTACATCATCAAGCGTGTCGCAATGGGTATCTTCAGTATCTTCATTGTGGCCACGGTTACCTTTTTTGTCATGAACCTGGTCCCCGGTGGCCCGTTCGTGGCAGAAAAGTCCATCAGTGCCGCTGCTCAGCAGGCTCTGGCCGAAAAGTATGGCCTTGATAAGCCGCTGAGTGTGCAGTACGTCAACTACATGAAGAGCCTTCTGCACGGCGATCTGGGTCTGAGCCTGCGTCAGCGCGGCCGTACCGTGAACCAGATCATTGCCAGCAAGCTGCCGGTGTCCTGCCGCCTGGCAGGCATTGCAGTGGTTGTGGCTCTGTGCGTGGGCATCCCGCTGGGCTGCATTTCCGCTTACAACCGCGGTAAGTGGCTGGATAACGTTATTATCGTGTTTGCAACCTGCGGCATCGCGATCCCCAGCTTTATTTCCAGCGTGCTGCTATTGTACCAGTTTGGTATGAAAATGAAGGTGCTGCCCACCGTTGGTCTGAACAGCGCAGCTGCCTATATCATGCCGGTCACTGCACTGGCCATCTATCCCTCGGCTTATATCACCCGTTTGATGCGCTCCAGCCTGCTGGACGTTATGGGTCAGGATTATATGCGCACTGCCCGCGCAAAGGGCGTGTCCCAGTTCATGATCCTGTTCAAGCACGCACTGCGCAACGCCATTCTGCCTGTCATCACCTACGTCGGCCCCATGCTGGCCAGCCTGATGACCGGTTCTTTCGTGGTGGAAAAAATCTTCTCCGTGCCCGGTCTGGGCCGCGACTTCGTGTCTGCCATCACCAACCGTGACTACACCATGATTATGGGCACCACCATCCTGCTGTCCAGCATGGTCATCATTGCAAACGTGGTCGTGGATATCCTTTATAAGATCATCGACCCGCGCATCAAGCTGCAGTAAGAGAAAGGAGCGATTTTCATGGAAAACATTAAAAAGAATCCGCTCAGCCTGCAGCTCAACGCGGAGGATTTTCTGCCCGCCAGCAATGAGGAAAAGCAGAGCCTGGTGGTCATGCGCGAAAGCGTCAACTTCTGGAAGGACGGTATCCGCCGCCTGAAGAAGAACAAAATCGCCATGGTCAGCTTTGTGTTCATCATTGCCATTGCCATCTTTGCCTACCTGCTGCCCGCCGTCTGGCCTTACAGCTACTCCGAGCAGATGAAGGGCAGCAACAACCTGAAGCCTTTCGAGTACTCTGCTTCCGAGCAGGCACGTATCGATGCAGGCGAAAAGGTGTTCCCGCATATTCTGGGCACCGACCGTATGGGTCGTGACTTTGCTGTGCGTATCATGATGGGCACCCGCGTCAGCCTGTCCGTCGGTCTGATCGCCTCTGTGCTGGTGCTGATCATCGGCGCCACCTATGGTGCGGTTGCGGCTTTTGCCGGCGGCTGGGTGGACAATATCATGATGCGTATTACAGATATCCTGTACACCATCCCTGATATTCTGCTGATCATCCTGCTGGGCATGGCTCTGAAAGATCCGCTGGATGCACTGGCTACCAAGCCTGGCTTCAAGTGGATGCAGACCCTTGGCCCCAACATGATCTCCATCTTCATCATCTTTGCTCTGCTGTACTGGGTCGGCATGGCGCGTATCGTCCGCAGCCAGATCCTGATCCTGAAGGAGAGCGAGTACGTTACCGCTGCCCGCGCACTGGGCGCTTCCAGCGGCCGTATCATCAAAAAGCATCTGCTCACCAACTGCATCGGCACCCTGATCGTTACCACCACCCTGCAGATCCCGGCCTCCATCTTTACCGAGAGCTACCTGAGCTTCATCGGTCTGGGTGTTGCAGCCCCGCTGCCTTCTCTGGGTTCTCTGGCTACCGATGCCGTCAAGGGCATGAACACCTACCCCCATCTGCTGATCGCCCCCGCACTGATGATCAGCGTGATGATCCTTGTGTTCAACCTGTTCGGCGATGGCCTGCGCGATGCCTTTGACCCGAAGCTGAAGAATTGATGAGGTGAACAGAAATGAGCGAGAAAATTCTTGATATCAAAGATGAACGCCTTTCTTTCTTCACCCCTGCGGGCGAAGTAAAGGCACTGAACGGCGTTTCCTTTACCATGAATCAGGGCGATGTTCTGGGCGTTGTGGGCGAGTCCGGCTCCGGTAAGTCGGTCACCGCTTACTCCGTTATGGGTCTGACCGCTTACCCCGGCAAGCTGGTGGGCGGCAAGGTGTGGTTCAACGGCCACGAGATCGAGAACATGAAGGAGAAGGACTTCCGCAAGATCCGCGGTAACGAGGTCTCCATCATCTTCCAGGATCCCATGACCAGCCTGAACCCGGTGTACACCATCGGCAACCAGATCGTGGAGGTCATCCGCCTGCACACCGATAAGAACAAGGCCGATGCATGGGCACGCGCCAAGGAGCTGCTGGAGCTGGTTGGCATCAATGAGCCCGAGAAGCGTCTGAAGCAATACCCCCACGAGCTGTCCGGCGGTATGCGCCAGCGTGTGATGATCGCCATTGCACTGGCCTGTGAGCCCAAGCTGCTGATCGCTGACGAGCCCACCACCGCACTGGACGTGACCATTCAGGCACAGATCCTTGAGCTGATGCAGGATCTGCGCAAGAAGCTGGGTATGAGCATCATCATGATCACCCACGATCTGGGTGTCGTGGCTTCCATGTGCGAGAAGATCGCCGTCATGTACGCCGGCCACATCGTGGAGTACGGCACCACCGACGAGATCTTCTACCAGCCGGGTCACGAGTACACCAAGGGTCTGATCAACTCCATCCCTAAGCTGAACACTGCAGAGCACGAGCGCCTTGTGCCCATCGAGGGTACCCCTGTGGACCTGCTGAATCCGCCGGCAGGCTGCCCCTTTGCGCCCCGCTGCAAGAACTGCATGAAGATCTGTCTGAGCAAGATGCCCCCGCGCACCGAGCTCAGCGATACCCACTATACCTACTGCTGGCTGCAGCAGAAGGCTGAATTTGAGAAAGGGGAAAAGGCAGAATGAGTGAACACAAGACGCTGGTCGAAGTCCAGCACCTGCAGCAGTATTTCCCCGCCGGCGGTGTGGGCAAGAACCGCAAGTACGTTCAGGCTGTGGATGACGTAAGCTTTGCCATCCGCAAGGGTGAGACCCTTGGTCTGGTAGGCGAGTCCGGTTGTGGCAAGACCACAACCGGACGCACCCTGCTGCGCCTGTACGAGCCCACCGGCGGCAAGATCTACTATGACGGCAACCTGCTGTTTGATAAGGACAACAAGATCGCAGTGGATATGCTGCCCTACCGCCGCCGGATGCAGATCGTTTTTCAGGATCCCTACGCAAGTCTGGATCCCCGCATGACCATTGGCGACATCGTGGGCGAGGGCATTGATATCCATCATCTGGCTGAGAACGAAAAGGACCGCCACGATAAGATCATCGCCCTGCTGGAGCGCGTTGGCCTGAACAGCGAGCACGCAAACCGCTACTGCCACGAGTTCTCTGGCGGTCAGCGTCAGCGCGTGGGCATTGCCCGTGCACTGGCTGTGAACCCCGAGTTCATCGTTTGTGACGAGCCTGTTTCCGCACTGGACGTTTCCATTCAGGCACAGGTCGTCAATATGTTCGAGGATCTGCAGCAGGAGATGGGTCTGACCTACCTGTTTATCGCCCATGACCTGAGCGTTGTCAAGCACATCTCCAACCGCATCGGCGTGATGTATCTGGGCAAGATGGTGGAGCTGGCCGACAGCTACGAGCTGATCACTCACAGCATCCACCCCTACACCCGCAGCCTGATCTCTGCAATTCCGGTGGCAGATCCCATTACGGCCCGCCAGTCCAAGCGTATCGTGCTGCAGGGCGATGTGCCCAGCCCCCTGAACCCGCCGTCCGGCTGCCGTTTCCGCACCCGCTGCCCCTATGCAGACGAGCAGTGCGCCAACGAGGTGCCCGAGTTCAAGGAAGTCTCCACCGGCCACTGGGCAGCCTGCCATCACCTTGACCGCGTGAAGTGAGAACACTTCACACCAGTAAAAGGTGAAAGCAATTCAACTTAGCGCTGAAATGTTGTCACAAAATGGTTACAGTCCAAGTTTTGGACTTGTAACCGCCGTGAGAACGCATTATAATCATTCGTGTTCCTCCGGTGTACAAATTATTTGCACCGGATCGAATATAGAGGCGGCTGGGGGAACCTGGCACACTCAAATTTGATATAAGGGAAGGATATTATTATGAAACGCATTTCTCGTCGTAATTTCCTCAAGGTTGCAGGCGTGGGTGCCGCTGCTCTGGGTCTGGCAGCCTGTGGCGGCAGCAAGTCCGGTTCTACCGCAACCTCCGGCACTGCTTCTTCCGCTGCTGGTTCTTCTACCGGCAGTGTCAACACCGCTGGCTTCACCGTCCAGTACGGCCCCAACCCCGAGACTCTGGATCCCTCTTTGAACAGCGCTGTTGATGGCGCCAACACCATCATCACCATCTTCGAGCCCCTGCTGATCATCAACGAGAACAACGAAGTTATTGGTGGCCAGGCTGAGAGCTGGGAAGAAAGCGAGGACGGCCTGACCTGGACCTTCACCATGCGTGACGGTCTGAAGTGGAGCGATGGCACCGACCTGACTGCTAAGGACTTCGAGTACAGCTTCAAGCGTATGGCTGATCCTGCTACCGCTGCTCCCTATGCAGCGACCTGCCTGGGCATGATCGACGGCTACGACGCAGCTGCCGGCTTCCCCGATGCAGACGGCAACCCCACTGCAGAGCCCAACCCCGATGCTCTGAACGTTAAGGCAAGCGATGACGGCAAGACCCTGACCATCGTGCTGTCCTACCCCTGCTCCTACTTCGACAAGATGGCCGCATTCGCATCCATGAGCCCTGTGCAGCAGGCTACCGTTGAGGCCAACGGCGATGCATGGTGCACCTCCGCTGAGACCTTCGTCTCCAATGGCCCCTACATGATCACCGAGTGGACTCCCTCCGAGCGTATCGTCCTGACCAAGAACCCCAACTACGTTGGCGGCTGGGATAACTCCAAGATCGTTTCCGACAGCATCACCCTGCTGCTGCTGGAGGACTCCTCTGCTTCCTTCGCTGCTTATAACAGCGGCGAGGCTGTCCTGATCAAGGACGTGCCCACCGACGAGATCCCCAGCCTGACCAAGGCAGAGGACGGCGGCGACTTCTATGTTGACACCATTCTGGGCACCTATTACGTCAGCATGAACCTGCAGCGCGATGCCTTCCAGGATGCCAAGGTCCGCAAGGCTCTGGCTCTGGCTATCGACCGCGACTACGTTGCCAACACCATCATGCAGGGCACCTACTCTGCTGCTTCCAACATTGTCGGCCCTGGCATCGTGGACGAGCAGGGCTACTTCTACGACAACGCGAACGGCGGTTCTCCCTACATTGCTGATGACTACGAGGCAAATATGGCCGAGGCTAAAAAGCTGCTGGAGGAGGCTGGCTACCCCAATGGCGAGGGCTTCCCCACCATCGAGTACAGCACCAACGATGCCGGCTACCATGTGCCTCTGGCAGAGTACCTGCAGCAGACTTGGGGCGATCTGGGCATCACTTTGAGCATCAGCAAGATGGAGTGGTCTGCCTTCACCGCTGCTCGCCGTGCCGGCGAGTACGATGTTGCCCGTAACGGCTGGGTCATGGACTACAACGATCCTTCCAACATGATCGAGCTGTTCTGCTCCGGCAACGGCAACAACGATGGTAAGTACTCCAACCCTGACTTCGATGCTGCTATCGAGGCTTCCAAGGTTGCTGATGTCGCCGAGCACTTTGCACAGCTGCATAAGGCTGAGGATATCCTGATGGAGGATATGGGCTGCATCCCCGTTGCTTACTACAACGACTTCTGGCTGCAGAGCTCTTCTCTGAAGGGCATTTGGCACAGCCCCTACGGCTACTGGTACTTCCAGTACGGCTACATCGAGGAGTGATTTCCTCCCTGTGCTGTGCAGCGTAAGCTGAACCGTAAACCCTAAGCACCAAGCACCCCGCTGACCGGAAACGGTTGGCGGGGTGCTTTTTTACTGTTATCCTGCAAAAAAGACGAGTGCTCGGTTTTGCCGAGCACTCGTCTTTTATATGTAAACCAGATTGAAAAGGTACCAGCTTACACTGCAGCCATGGCGGCCAGAACGCTCTGCCAGCTCTTGCTGCGTGCGGCAGGCACCGGCGCGGGGCGGGTGCGCCGTGTAGCAGGAGCACTATGACCGGTCGCAGAGGATACCGTCAGGGCAGGGGAGGGGCAGAAGAACACAGCACTGTCCTTTGCCAGCCACTGCGCAGCCAGTGCAGCGGCCTGCGGGTCAGACTGCAACGCGCGACGCTCGTTCCCGGCCAGAAAATCAGCCAGCCAGTACAAAATTGCGGCCAGCGGCAGGCAGGGGGAAGCGTCCTGACTCCAATAACTCCAGCGTGCGCCGCGGCCGAGGTGGCTTTCGACTGTGATCTGTGCGCCGGTGCGGGCATTCTGCGGGATGACGCCAACATAGTTCGTGCCGGCGCGCTGCCCCAGTTCCTCCACAAGGCGCTGGGTGCGGGCGGCATCCAGCCGATCCTCCCGGCAGTAGGCGCGGAAGTCGGTCTGGCTGAGCAGGCTGTCGGCACTGGACGGAAAACGTCCGGTCAGCTGCCCATCGGCATTGTGGCACAGCTGCCAGCCCTTGCGGAACAGCTGAAAATTCAGGCAGCGCCGCCCCATGGTGGAGTAGCACACAAGGGCGCTCTGCTCCCCGGGCAGCTGTTTTACTTCAAGATAGGCATCGTTGCCGCAGGTGTCCTGCAAACGGATGGTGAGCAGCAGCTGTGCACCGGCGTGCAGGGTGGACATGGCGTTGTGCATGGCGTCAAAATAACGGGAAGCGTCCATGATTGATCTCCTTCCTAAAAAGCAAACAGCGAAACGTTGTAAAAGTGCCAGCCGGGTGATCGGGCCGACAGGCTGTATAAAACTTCTCTGAACGTAGTATAGCATACTTTTGAAGAAAAAACAACTGCAAGTTTCTTCAAAACGACAAAATTTTGCAAAAGCTTATGGCATGGAGCAAACAGAAGTTCAAAGCATGGTTGTGCTTTATGATAATCGGTTGTGAAAAATGACCCCTGCGGGAGATGCCGGCTAAGGCAGGAGTTGCTCCCACAGGGGTCATTTTATATTTCTTCAATCGCCAAGCTCCCGGATCTCGTTCTGGATCAATCGGCCGGCAGCGCGGGCAAGCTGATCCATGCCGCGGATACGCGCCATATTTTTGCCGTAGATCTGCGCGGCGGCACCGGCGCTGCTGTCCTCGCCCATAAAAACGGCAGACACCCGCACGCCCTGCCGCTGCAAGGTGCGCACTTGCGCGGCGGTATCGGCCACACCGGCGGCGTCCTCGTAGGCGCAGCCCAGCGGGTTCTCTGCTGTGGGCGGGATGCGGCGGCTGTCGTTGGGGCTGGCATCGGTCAGCAGAATCATCAGGTGGCGCGGGGCGGGGCCGGGGGCGTACTGAATCAGATCGCCCGCAGCTCGCAGCGCCAGACCGTCCCGGTTCCAGCCTGAGGCGAAGTACCGGAAGATGTTCTGCCGGTTCTTGTCCGCAAAGCCTTTCAGCACCCGCAGTACCGTGTAGCCCCGCAGGCTGCTAAAGGCACTTACTCGCACCGGAATACCGCAGTTGGCCAAGCTTTCGGCCAGAATGACACCCTGCGCCGCAATCACCTCCTGACAGTGCAGGCGGGAGGCGGAGGCGTCCAGCAGCAGATCCACCGTAAAGGCGGGGCAGTTTTCCTCCTCCGGGCACAAAAACACCCTGTTATCGTTCAGGTAAGGGGCGCGCCACACCCGCCCGGCGCACAGGTTGCCGCTGCGTGCCACCCGCTGGTCGGGCTGCTGATGCACCAGAATACAGTTGCGGATCTGCTCGGTAAGGCGCAGCACCACACTGCGGTGCAGCTCCTGATTTTTGGCGTAGTAGGCGCGGTTGCGTTCGGCCTGCAATTCGGCCTGCTGTGCCAGCTGCCGCGCTTCCGGGGTGGGTGCCTGCGCCGGGCTGGGTACACCGGCGCTGAACCACAAATGACAGCCCAGATGCACTCCGGTGCACAGCTCCTGCTCAGCCTTGCGCAGCTGCTCCGGCGGGTAGAAGCAGCGCCCGAAGCAGCTTTCAATGTAGGCACGATCCTGTGCGGCGCGTTGCTTCAGGGTGATGTTTGCCCGGCGCTTGTTCACCGCCAGCCCGCTGCCTGTGGCATCCACCGCACCGGAATGCTCCACCGTCACCCGGTCGGTCTTGATCATCTGGGTGGGCATGGTTTTGGTGGCGAGCTTTGCCCAAAAGCCTTGCAGCCGCAGATGCAGCGCGGGCTTCTGGCGCACCTTGCCGTCAAACAGGGCAAATTTTGCAAACAGCGCCAGCAGGTCGTTTTTGAGCTGTGCTGGTTCCGGTACGGTCTCCGGTTCCAGCGCGGCGGCAAGGCTGCTCTCGTAAGGGGTCATGACCGGGGCGGTGCGTCCCAGCACCTTGCGCCAGCGCGCAGCCTGCATGGTGTACACCAGCTGGTTTTTCGCCATCCACTCCTGCCGCGAAAGCTTATACTGGATGGCAAAAAAGTAGTCCGCGTGGGCAAACCGCAGCGCCTCCAGCACCGGGCGGCGGGGCAGCTCCAGCCGGTATGCGGCGTTTTCCAGATATAGCCACGCCATATCGTCCAGCATGGGCTGGCGTGTGTCACCCTCCCAAGCGGAAAAAATGTCCCGGATCAGCGCATCACCGTAGTATTTATGCACCAGCCCTACGATGCAGTTCATGTAAAAATCAATGGTGCCGTCCGTGTTGCGGGCCAGAAACAGCGGCTCAAAGCCGTAGGCTCCGGCAGCGGCCCAGACCTGATTGGCCGCACGCCGCTCCTGCGCGGTGTAGCTTTGGGCGTCCATCAGGCAAACAGCTTTCCGGCATCCAGCTTGGCCGGGATGCGTGCGGCAATCACGTCCCGGATCAGCCCCTGCTCGTAGGAGTCAAAGGCTTTATTGGTGATGCCCATATCCAGCGCCGCCCCGGCCGGGATGCCCCGCCGAATCAGCCGCAGCGCGTCCAGCATACCGCGCAGATCCAGCGCTTTGGTGGAAATCTCGGCACTGTCGCACTTTTTCTGCAGGTCCAGAAACAGCAGTGCAAACTGGTGCACATATTTTGCCGAAAGATCCGGGAACTGCGCCCGCAGCAGCTTTTCCAGATTATCCTGCGTGATGGTAGGCATCTGCACCACTGCAAAGCGGGAGGTAAGCGCCTCGTTCAGCTCCCGGGTGCCCGCGTAGCCGTAGTTCATGGTGGCAATAAAGCGGGTCTCCTCGGCCAGCGGGATGCGGTCGTAACCGGGTACGTCGATGGCGCGGCGGAAGTCCAGCACCGCGTGCAGCACCGCCAGCGCCTCGTTTTTGGCCATGTTGATCTCGTCCAGCACGCCAAAGCCGCCGCACTGTGCGCAGCGGTACACCGGCCCGGGACGGAACACCACCTGCCCGCCCGCAAAGGTATCCATGCCGATCAGGGAGGCGGCATCCATGTTTACATGAAAAGAGATGTCCCATGCGGGGCGGCCAAAGGCGGCGGCAAGGTTTTCTGCCAGCACGTTTTTGCCGGTGGCCTTGCCGCCGGCCAGCAGCAGGTTTTCGCCGCAGAGCAGGGCCGCCAGTGCCTGCTCCCAGACCTCCCGGCCATAATAGGTAAAGCCGGAAACGGGGATACGGGGGCGCAGGGCCTCGGGCAGAGCGTGGGCGGCGCGGTATTCTTCCACAGCGCGCAGCAGGTCGGGGCTGATGCCCTCCTGCCGTAATGTTTCCATCAGATCAGACATCCAAGACATCTCCTTGCGGTTGGCTTTGCCAAACCGATTTTTCAGCCTTATCATAGCACAACCGCTCCGGTTTGTGTAGGGGGCGCGGGGGCATTTTTTGCCAGATTTTTGCCCGGGAAATGCCGCAGGGTGGAACGGATCTGTGTGCTGCCGTGCGGATGAAGGAGCTTTTCGTGCCCGGGGATCGTGCGGTAAGCGGATATTTTGTGGAAAGCTGTCGAAATGGCAGGTGTTCCGCGTTGTGGGTATCCACTTTTGGCTCAGAATGGTAAAAATTCCGGAAATTCGATTGACAAATCCGAATATTTATCGTATAACCTATATATGGGAACAATTCCGGAGGGAATGCGGAACTCGTGGCCCTGCCCGTTCCTGTCGGAGGAACCACGGTCTGGTTCTGGTGCCGGTGCACTTGGCTTGGTGCAGATGGTAAGTATAGATTGATTTGAAAGAGAGGAATCCCCGATATGATGAACAATGAGATCAAAATGCCCGCTAACTTTGCTGCGATCGATGAGAACGAAATGGTGTACCTGCAGGGTGGCGCAACCACCGAGGCTACCGCTTGGGACGTGTTCCTGAACGTTGGCAAGCTGTTCAACTACATCGCCCGCGTGTTCTCCGCAGGCAGCTCCATCGTCAACAACATCAATGTTATCGTGACCACCTTCCAGACCCTGAGCACCTTCAGCCTGACCGCTAAGAACTAAGGTTTGGGCCAAAACCGAATCAGCATTCACAGGGCATCCGCTCCGGCAGGCGCGGGTGCTCTTTTTTGCTGTACAGGGCGGGAAGGTATTCGCCCCCAAATGCAGGAAAGCAGCCGTTTTTCTGCAAAGCGGTCGGATTGTCCATTGACAAGGCTCAAGAGGGTGTCGTATACTAACGGTGCCTTGCAAGAAACCCCGCATCCGCGGAATAAAAGAGGAGAGAGAATATGAAAAATAACAACAGCAGCATCAAGCCCGTTGTCGCTGTCGGTATCGGCGCGGCATTGTTCTTTGTTCTGGGACGTTTTGTGGCCATTCCCAGCCCGGTGCCCAACACCAACATCAGCCTGCAGTACGCCGTTCTGGCCCTGCTGGCTGCCATGTACGGCCCCGTGGCCGGCGGCCTGATCGGCTTCATCGGCCACACCCTCATCGACCTGTCCTGGGGCGGCAGCCCCTGGTGGAGCTGGGTCATCGCCTCCGCCTTTGTGGGCGTTGTGGTGGGCCTGTTCTCCAAGAAGCTGAACCTGCAGGAAGGCGAGTTCAGCAAGAAGCAGGTGGCTTTCTTTGCGCTGGCCAATATCGTGGCCCATCTGCTGGCCTGGATCCTGGTGGCCCCCGTGCTGGATATTGCCATCTACGCCGAGCCCGTCAAGAAGGTGTTTGCACAGGGTGCATTTGCCGCCGTGTCCAACAGTATCACCGCTGTGGTGGTGGGCGGCCTGCTGGTGCTGGCTTACACCAGAACCATCGCCAAGAAGGGCTCTCTGGATCAGGAGTGATCCCTGCATGAAACCCGGCCTTTCCATCTGCGCCGTCCGGCCCGTTGGAAAGGCTTTTTTGATGAACAGCTGAGGTACCATACCCATGGCAGAACGTAAACCCATCATCTCATTCCGCAACTTTTCCTTCCAGTACCGCGCCCAGAAGCGCCCCACCCTGACCGATATCAATCTGGAGATCTACCCGGGTGAGCGGGTGCTCATTGCGGGCCCCTCCGGCAGCGGCAAGAGCACGCTGGCGGGGTGCATCAACGGGCTGAACCCGTTTTCCAACCCCGGCGTGTGCACCGGCACCCTGACCGTAGACGGTGTGGATGCGCCTCACAGCAGCCTCTTTGAGCTTTCGGCCCATGTGGGCACGGTGCTGCAGGACCCGGACGGCCAGTTCATCGGGCTGACCGTGGGCGAGGACATTGCCTTTGCACTGGAAAACAGCTGCACCCCGCAGGATGAGATGCACGCCATCACCCGCCATGCCGCTGAACTGGTGGGCATCGAGAACCACCTCGGCTATGCGCCGCACGAGCTTTCGGGCGGGCAGAAGCAGCGGGTGAGCCTGGCGGGCGTGATGGTGGATCAGGTCAAGATCCTGCTCTTCGATGAGCCGCTGGCCAACCTCGACCCCGCCACCGGCAAGCAGGCCATTGAGCTGATCGACGAGATCCAGAAAAAGACGGATACCACGGTGCTCATCATCGAGCACCGGCTGGAGGATGTGCTCTGGCGGAACGTGGACCGCATCGTGCTGGTGAACGGCGGCACCATTCTGGCAGACCTGCGCCCGGACGAGCTGCTCTCGGGCAGCCTGCTGGCGGAAAACGGCATCCGGGAGCCGCTGTATGTCACGGCTCTGCGCTATGCCGGGGTGGATATCACTCCGGACAAGCACCCCGCCCATGTGGACAGTCTTGTGCTGGACGATACCGACACCCAAAAGCTCCGGGACTGGTTCACGGCCCGGCCCCGGTCCGCCGCGCAGCCGGAACGGGAGCCGCTGCTGGAGGGAAAGGGCCTGAGCTTTGGGTATCAGAAGGGCCAGCAGACCCTGCGGGATGTCAGCTTCTCGATCGGCAAGGGGGAGATGGTGAGCATCGTGGGCCGGAACGGCGCGGGCAAATCCACCCTCTCCAAGCTCATCTGCGGCTTCGAGACCCCGGATGCGGGCGAGATCTTCCTGAACGGCAAGCCGCTGGCTGAGGAGAACATCCGCCGCCGCGCCCAGCACATCGGCTATGTGATGCAGAACCCCAACCAGATGATCTCCAAGACCATGATCTACGATGAGGTGGCTCTGGGTCTGCAGCGCTCCGGCCTGACCGAGGAGCAGATCCGGGAAAAGGTGGAGGCGACCCTCAGGGTCTGCGGTCTGTATCCCTTCCGCAACTGGCCCATTTCTGCACTGAGCTTCGGCCAGAAAAAGCGGGTGACCATTGCCAGCGTGCTGGTGCTCGACCCGGAACTTATCCTTCTGGATGAGCCCACCGCCGGGCAGGATTTCCGGCACTATACCGACATCATGGAGTTCCTGCGGGGCCTGAACGCCCGGGGTGTGACGGTGGTGATGATCACCCATGACATGCACCTGATGCTGGAATACACCCGCCGCGCGCTGGTGTTCTGCGACGGACGGCTCATTGCCGACCGCACCGCGGCCGCCGTTCTGTGTGACCCTGCGCTGGTGGAGCAGGCGGCCCTGAAGGAGACCAGCCTGTACACGCTGGCCAACCGCTGCGGCATTGCGCCCGCACAGGAATTTGTAGAACGCTTTATTGAGCAGGACCGGGAGGTGAGAGAGGGTGGCCGCTAAGACTGTTTTGAATTATCTCCCCCGGGAGAGCGTCATCCATAAGATGACCGGAACCACCAAGCTGGCGTTCTTCCTGCTGTTCACCTTTGCCAGCATGATCACCTACAACACCTGGGTGCTGCTGGGCCTGTTGGTGGTCAGCCTGCTGGCCTTCAGGCTGAGCCGGATCAAATTCCGGGAAGTCCGGTTTATGATGACCTTCATGCTGGTGTTCCTGCTGCTGAACAACCTGTTCATCTTCCTGTTCGATCCCAATCAGGGTACCACCCTGTACGGCACCCGCACGGTGCTCTGCCACCTGTTCTGGCGGTATGACCTGACAGCGGAACAGCTGTTCTATATGATCAACATCAGCCTGAAATATTTTGTGGCCCTGCCGGTGGCCATCCTCTTCATCTCTGCCACCGACCCCAGCGAGTTTGCTGCCAGCCTGAACAGCATCGGCATCTCGTATAAGGTTGGATATTCGGTGGCCATTGCCCTGCGCTACATCCCCGATATCCAGCGCGACTACCACAGCATCAGCCAGGCTCAGCAGGCCCGCGGCGTGGAGCTGGGCAAAAAGGAGCCTTTCTTCAAGCGGATGAAGAACTCTGTCAACATCCTGCTGCCGCTCATCCTGACCAGCCTGAACCGCATCGACACCATCTCCAACGCGATGGAGCTGCGCGGCTTCGGCAAGAACAGCAAGCGCACCTGGTATACCCAGCGCCCCTTTGCCCGGCGGGACTTCATTGCCCTGGGCGTGGGTGCGGCCCTGCTGCTCATCAGCCTGACCGTGACCATCCGCTTTGGAAGGTTCTATAACCCATTCCTCTGAACAAAAAGGCATCCCCGCACTTCCTGTTTCGGCAGGCCGTGCGGGGATGTTTTGCTTTTACAGACCGTTGGTTCAATGATGCCGCAAGAAAAAGAGGGGGCTGTGTTACGCCGCGTCCACGAACTCCTCCGGGTCTTCCACAGCATCGGTGATGGTCTCCTCCGTGTCATCGGAGGAGTCGGCAGGCTGCTCCGGGTGGAGCAGGGCGTTGAGCAGGTCACGGAAGTCGATCAGGCTGTCGTCCACCTGCTGATTCCGGGCCAGCAGGTCCTGCACCATGTCGGGCTTGTCGGTGATGAGGTCGTCCACACCCAGCTCCAGCATGTGGGTGGCGACCTTTTCGCGGTCGATGGTCCAGGCAGACACAGTCTTGCCCCGCAGATGGACGGCGTTGACCATGCCGGAGGTGATAAAGGTGGTCTCCACGCTGAAAAAGTCGGCATCGGGCAGGTCGTAGTAGTTGCCTACGCCCAGAGCCAGAATGTAGCCGGTGGGGTACTCAGGGGCCAGCGCTTTGACCTTGTGCAGGGTCTCGTAGCTCTGGGAGGTGATGACGCAGTTGGAGCTGTCGAAGCCGTATTCCCGCAGCAGGCGTACGGTCTCAGCCTCCAGAGCAGGGGTGGCGGCGCTGGGCTTGATCTCCACGTTCAGGCCGATGCGGCCCCGGCAGAGCTGCAGCACCTGTTCCAGGGTGGGGATCCGGGTGTCGGCAAAGCGGCTGCTGAACCAGCGGCCTGCGTCCAGCTGTGCCACCTCGGCGTAGGTCAGATCATAGACTTTTGCGTTTTTGCCGGTGCAGCGTTTCAGGTTTGAATCGTGGGTCACCACGACCACGCCGTCGCTGGTCATCTGCACATCCAGCTCGATGCGGTCGCCGCCCTTGAGGATGGCCGACCGGAAGGCGGGAAGGGTGTTTTCCGGGGCCACGGTGCAGTCGCCCCGGTGGAAGGTGACCAGCGGGGTCACGCCGCCCACGGCGGTGAGCAGGGTATCGTCCTGGGGCAGGGCATAGAGGTAGACTGCCATCAGCCCGGTGGCCAGCGTGACCCCGGCCACCGCAGCGGTGAGCAGGGGCCAGCCGCCAAAGCGGTGCGGCTTGCCTTCCGGCAGCGCATCCGGCGGGCAGTCACGGCAGCAATTGTAGAGGAATGCGATGATGGTGCACTGGGCCGTGGTGACCTTGCAATCCAGCAAAAAGCCGAAGAAGGGAATCTCCAACAGATACAGCGCACGGGCGAGCAGCAGCATGGCGCGGGTGCTCCGCAGCCCGATCAGCGCCGCCACGCTGTAAACCAGCAGGGAAGCTCCGAAAAAGACCAGAACAGACCGGATCAGCGCACTGAGGTTCCACCGCAGCAGCACACCGGCCAGCCGGGGTAGCTGTGTTTTGACATGGGCAGCGCTCTCCTGAACGGCTTCCCACAGGCTTTTGCGTTCCAGCGTAAAGAGGGGGAGCACCAGGACCCAGAACAGGGTAAACAGGAACGCCGCACCCAAAATGAGAAGAAAAAGCACCAGATAGAGCGGCTTTGCCCGGACAAGCCCAAGGATGTACTCCGGCACAGCCAGCTGAGAGATATAGTTGTAGGTCACGAATACATCTGTAAAGGGGATGAGCAGGGCGCAGTAAAGCAGGATGGGCCAGTTTTTGGGGAGCAGGATATGGCGGATATCCCCCAGTGACCGGACGAACAGGGAAACAGGACGCAGTGTTTCGCCCCGGCGGGCCAGCGCAAACCCGTGCAGGAGGATGGAAAAGCCGTACAGGTTCCAGAACGCCGCCAGAAGGACGATGAGCACGATCCCGCCTAAAATGGTCGGTGAAGTAAAGATCTGATGCGCGTTGTTGTTGGTCAGGTAGTTCACCGGCGAGCAGCGCAGTGTCAGCGACCAGATGCCATTCATGGCGGGCAGAAACAAAAGATAGGTCAGGGCTTTGTACACCAGCACGGCTGTCAGAACGGCAGCGGAGGCCCGGTGCAGCAGGGTCAGGGCATGGTTCCGGGTGTCCCTGTAGGCCCGGTGTGCCCGCGTGATGGAGCGGAAGAGATGCTTCAATTTGGATTCCACCTCGGTACTGGGATATGGTTCTGTCATTTTACAGTAGTATATCACAAAGCCGGGAAAAATGGAAACGACACGGATCGACAGTTTGTTCCAGAGGGCACAGGCGCTTTTCAGCGGAGCAAAAGCGTGTTACAATAGGGGCAGAGTAAAACAGACAGGGGAGGAACACCCAATGCAGATCATGGATCAATTCGGTGCAGCACCGGGGGCAGAGAGCGTCCGGATGCCCGATGGCACCGAGCGGACACTGGCGGCAGAGCACGCCGCGGCCATTCTGGTCAACGAACAGCCAGCCTTCCGGGTGGTCTGCACGCCGGAGCTGCTGCCGCAGCTGGCGCTGGGCCGCCTGCTGACCGAGGGCTGGATCACCTCTGCTGACGAGGTGGAGCGGGTGGCCGTCTGCGCACAGGGCCTCAAGATAAGCGTTCAGCTGTGCCACCCGCTGGCGGCAGCGGAACAGGCCGGGCAGGAGGTGCCCAGCTGCTGCACCGATAATCTGACGCTGGCCAGCCCGGTCCCGGTGCCCCAACGGGAGATCCCCGCCGCATGGGTGGATGCACTGGCCGATGCCATGGGGCAGGGCCTGCCGCTCTACCGTGCCACCCATGCCGTGCACAGCTGCCTGCTGCTGCGTGCGGGCAGGATCTTGTACCGGTGCGAGGATCTGGGCCGCCACAACGCGCTGGACAAGGCCGTGGGCTGCGCCCTGACAGAGGGTGTGCCGCTGGCGGAGTGTGTGCTTTTTACCAGCGGCCGGGTGCCGGTGGATATGGTGCGCAAGGCCATCCGGGCCGGTGTGCCCGCGCTGGTGAGCAAGAGTATGCCCACGGTACAGTCGCTGGAGCTGGCAGAGGAATATGGATTGAAACTGCTTATCCGGCAAAAGAAATGATTTCACCAAGAGGCAAGAGCTTTTGAGAGAAATTGTAGGGCTTTATTTGTGCGTATACGTTGACTAACCGGTGGAAAAGATGTTATTCTTATAACGAAGAAACCGTTCCGCACTGTTGCAGCAGGTGGAACGGCTGTTTTCGTGCCCGGGAGTTCCGGGCACAGCTGAATCAAACAGGCAGGTGATACAATTGAAGCAGGCAAATCATGCGCCGCAGTCCTTGTGGCGCAGGCGGCTGCCCGGCTATGCGGCCATGGGTGCGGCAACGCTTGCCATGGCGCTTGGCCTTGGCGGGCTGATGCACAGCCGCACCACGGTGGCCGGAACGGCCCTGCCGCTGGCAGATGCCGACGCTGCCACCTATGGTGTGAGCGCGGTGTACCAGCTGGATGACACCACGTATTATGTGGTGGGCAGCAAGCAGGGCTTCCAGAGCGAGGTGCAGGCCGGTGTGACGCTGGACCGCGACGGCAATGTGCTGGATGTGAAGATCCTGGCACAGGCCGAGACCGACAGCCTGGGTGCTCAGTGTGTGAACCCGGAGTTCACGGCCCAGTACCAGGGCGCAGCTCCCTTCACGCTGGCAGGCAAGCGCTACACTGTGACCGACCC
>ENA-ORRE01000985-ORRE01000985.1-human-gut-metagenome-genome-assembly--contig:-NODE-985-length-20471-cov-9.702292_pt1 | contig 20471 bp, 13 predicted proteins | sample MGYA00242171_ERZ509126 | MGnify/ENA primary metagenome ERZ509126 (study PRJEB26280, sample SAMEA2338648) | human gut metagenome | biome: human gut; feature: human-associated habitat; material: faeces... | reverse complement strand
GCCAAGGGGTCAATCAAGACTGGCGCACGGGGTCAGTCCGCTCTGGATTTTCCACCGGGTGGATATGTCGGGAAAAGCAGTCAACGAGCGCAACAATTTCAAGCGGAGCGACCGTATTGTCAAGGCTCTGAAAGACAAATACGGACTTACATATTCGCCTCTCAAAGAAAAATATGAACAGAAAAAGCCCGTATTCAAGACCAAGATTTCCGCCGCCATATATGGCTGCAAGTCTTGGGATGAGTTTTCGCGCCGCCTCGCATGTGCCGGAATAGATGTGAAATTTCACGATGACCACAACACCGGTGAGCATATAGGAGTGAAGTTTACTGATGGAGACATAACGATGAACGGCTCTAAAATTGACCGGGCTTTCACATACCGCCGACTCAACAATCTCTTTGAACTGAACAGAAAACAGGGTCAGAACCGAGTAGCAACTCAGGCACAGCAACCAAAAGTCAAGGTTGAATACACTCCACAGAAAACATCTTCTGTCATCGAGGATGTCGCTGAGGCAACCATCGGAGCTGTGGGCAATCTCTTCACTCTTGGGCCCGGCTTCGACCCGGAGGAAGAGGCGTTCAGACACGCCATGAACAGAGAGGAAGCCAAACGTAAACGCAAATCAAGAAAAATCTGAACATGTCGAAACTCTATGATGACGTCAAAAAACAAGGCACGCAGATTGACGACCTGCAAAAGAAAGTTACCGACCACGGCACACGCATCGAGACTCTGGAAACTCAGGCTATGGCGACACCGGCACATTCGGGTGCGCCGATTCCAAACGTAACCGTGTCTATTCCGGACAACATAGCCACGACCGATAACATATCGGATTTGGTTGACGATGCAATTGAAAGACATACGGATGTCATGGCCAATGCTATAACCAGACTCTATACTGATGTCCTGCCCAAGCCAGCGGTATCGAAAGTTGCAACCTCGACCATCAGCGAAGAGCAGATGGCAAAAATCGCACAACAAGCGGCGGACAAAGCGGTCGTCAAGCGTTATGAGAAACTGGATGCACTTGCCGATACAATAAAGAGTCGTATTTACAGCTTGGTCAACGGCGCAATCTGGGCGGCAATACCCGAATGGATCTACGCCGTGGTCGGCTTCATCTTACTTGCCGCCATCGGTCTTGGCATCGGCTGCTACCATCTCTATCAGGACAACGCCCACCTCCACAAAGTCGAGTGGCTCTACCGATACGAAAGAATGTGGTGGAACGGAGAACAGCGGGACGACCTAATGCGCCGAGAGAAAATCTTTCGCATCGGCACCACACATCAGCAGGACTCCATGAAAAACTACATTCGGCAGAATGAGGCACACCGCAACATCGACGAGACCTTCCTCTACTTCAATCCGACCGAGAAATAACCTTCTCGCATCAACCTACGCCCCGGCAAAAAATCCCTCTTGTCGGGGCGTATTCGCTATGTTTCTCAGCATATTTGATTGCCATGTCAAAAATTCTTTGTAATTTTGTATGTGGGAAAAGTAACGCCAATCTGAGATGACCAAATAACTAATATAAAGACATACGGCGAGAGCCGAAAGAATTTTGAGAACTCCATTGTAGTCGTTACGGGCTTTGGTCAGCCTTCAGATACTACTTGGAGTTTTCCTTTTTTAGTATGAGCCAAAACTCATTCATAACAAATAGAGACAGACTGATGTCCGAGATTATCCAAGGCATTCTTCCAAAAACGGATGCCGTGGATATACTTGTGGGTTATTTCTTCTTTTCCGGCTATTATCTTCTATCGCAAGGGCTTGTAAACAAGAAATTACGCATTCTTGTAGGACTTGACGTAGATACAAATATCTCAAAAAGCATTCAGGTAATAAACACGCTCTCTGAAAATAAACTTTCACTCGGCCAACTTAGAGAGAAATACTATCAGGAGTTCGTGCATCTGTTCAATAATTCGGATTTTCTCGACAGTGAAGAAAAACAGAAATCGTTTACGCTGTTTTATAATAAGATAAAAGACGGTTCTCTTGAAATTCGCAAGACGGAGGAACCTTGTCATGCCAAAATGTATATTTTCGATTATGACGACCTCCACAATGAGCAAGGCGAGGATCCCGGCAATGTCATAACCGGTTCAAGCAACCTGTCATATCAGGGACTTGAAGGACGCACAGAAATTAACGTCCGTCTAAAAGATAAACAAAATCATATTGATGCCAAGAAAATATTCAATGAGCTTTGGGATACATCTGTTCCGGTAGTAGATCAAAACACGTTGCCCGAGTGGGAAGACAAGGTAATCAAGCATATCTGGTATGAGAAATTATATGCACCATACTTGATGTATGTCCGAGTGCTTCATGAATATTTCAATATTCCTTCCAAAGATAACATTCTTACCCCTTACGACATAACCGAAGGCAGATATACCAATCTTAAATATCAGACGGACGCAGTGCAACTTGCTCTTAATGCGATTGACAACCATAACGGCGTCATTATCGCAGACGTTGTGGGCCTTGGTAAATCTATAATTGCATCCACGATAGCAAGGAATTTAAGATTGCGGACAATAATTGTAGCACCCCCACATCTTGTCAGACAATGGGAAGTTTATAAAGATGAATTCGGTTTCAACGCCTCTGTGTTCAGTGCTGGAAAGATAGAAACCGCGCTGAACCATTTTAAGGAGATTGCCAGAAGCGGCGAACAATTCTTGATTATTATTGATGAGGCACATCGTTTCAGAAATGAGTACATCAAGGATTATTCATTACTCCATGACTTATGCAGCAACAATAAGGTTGTTCTTCTGACTGCCACTCCATTCAATAATCGTCCGAACGATATTTATTCGCTTCTGAAACTATTCCAGATTCCTAATAAATCCACTCTCAAAACTGTGGAAAATCTTGGAGAATCTTTCCGTGAGCTGATAGCCACATATAAGGATATGGAAAAGGCTAAGAGAGAAAAGCGAATGACAGATGAAGAGGTTAAGAAAGAAGCTGAGCGCATCGCTTCAAGCATCCGCTCCATAATCAATCCCCTTGTTGTACGACGGTCCCGAATTGATCTAATGGAGATTCCTGCATATAAGGAAGATTTGCATATACAAGGCATTAAGCCTGTTATTCCGGATGATCCACAGGAACTTAATTATGAATTATCTGAGAGTCAGCTTAAATTATACCTGCGTACTCTTGATTTAATCGCTGAGACGGAACATAAGGACGATGGTATTGTACGGTTTAAATCGGCGCGATACCAACCTGTGGCCTATGCAATAAAGGATAAGATTGAGGAACTGACAAAATATCTTGAAAAACGAACAGGCGTTGAATATCGAATGCTTGTAGGACGACAACAGAACGTTTCATCTTTTATGCGTAAACTATTGGTGCAACGTTTTGAAAGTTCTGTGTTTGCATTCCGTCAGTCGCTCGGATTTATGATTAAGTCAGCAGAGAATCTTTTGACCTGGGTAGAGAAGTCCAACGAAATCCCTGTGTTCAAAAAAGGAGGGCTTCCTGATGTCGAAGACTTTTATGAGATAACGAATGATGGCGTTAAAGAAATATATGATGCCTTCGAACTTTACGAGCAGAAAGGTCTGTTTACCATACCTCGTCGTTTCATTTCCGATGAATTCATTGAGGATGTAAAATCTGATATAGCTCTTTTGAAAAAGATACGAGAGGAGTGGTTTGGCGCAGATGACAGCATTAAATTCGACCCCAAACTTGATGAATTTAAACGTATTCTTTCCGAGCACCGGAAGAAGGACCCCAAAAGGAAAATCGTGGTTTTTTCTGCGTTTGCCGACACCGTGGATTATCTTGGCGAAACATTACAAAAAGCTGGGAATCCACTACGGGTTATGAAATATACATCAGGTGACGCATCTTCCTCGAACAAGGAAAAAATTCGATCAAACTTCGATGCCGGCGTCAGGAAAGAACTTCAAAAGGATGATTATGATATTTTGATTGCAACGGATGCCATATCCGAAGGTTACAATCTGCATCGTGCCGGAGAAATCTTCAATTATGATATTCCTTACAATCCAACTCGCGTAATTCAGCGTATTGGACGAATCAATCGAATAAACAAGAAGGTATTCGAACATCTTCATATTTTCAATTTTTTCCCGACAGAAGTCGGAGAAGCCGAGACGCGCACAAAAGAAATATCCACCCTTAAGATGGCTATGATTCATGCCATTATGGGAGAGGATACCAAGGCTCTGACCAAAGATGAGGAAGTGCAAAGTTTCTTTGCTGAAAGATATCGAAAGGAATTGTCCAGAACAGAAACTGCATCGTGGGACACTCCTTATCGAAGGTTGCTCGATCAGCTTAAAGGATCAGAACTCTATAAAGAAGCATTGTTGATTCCTCATAGGGCAAGAATTGCAAGACATACAGAAAAGCTTCGTTATGGAGTTATGATGTTTGGAAAGAAAGGTAACGATTTCGTCTTCAAAATTTCCAGTGGAAATGAAATCACAATGTTAAGCGCGGAAGAGGCCCTTTCATTGTTTGAAGCGAAGCAAAACGAACCTCCGTTTGTAGTGAATGAATCATTCGATGCGTCCTACCAATTCCTTAAGTCCAAATTATTTTCTGGCGTTGACAAGCAACGTCGAGACCCGCGTCTATTGGAAGCACTCGCCAAAATAAAATTGATTCGAGATTCCAATATATTGGATAAGGCATACGTTGATGATCTGTTGACTGTGGCACAGGCGGATGGATTATCCGGATACGAAGTGCGACATTTGACAAACATTAAGAAAAATGAAATAGTTGAACTCCCGAAATTGATTTCTCATGCTTATCTATTGAGAAAACTTGAGACAATGGCTTCCGTGGAGTCCGGAGAAGAATCTTTAATACTGACAGAGCAAATATTACCCTTATAATGGAATTTGACCGCCCATATTCAAGACAAAAGTTTATTCCTTTCCTTAAAGGATTCCTGCCTGTTGATGCCCAATTAAATGAGCATCAAAGCATTCCTTTTTATACGAAGACAAACTTTGCGACAAGCGCAACTCGTTTAGGCTCATGTGATTCGCTTGATTTGAATGTTTATGAAGTCAAGCATAACTCTCGTAATGATGCGCGCGTCGGTCTTTCAAAAGATGCCTTCCGTCTTATCGCGGATGAAGGTGTGAGCCGCGCTCTCATTGTTTTTATCCCAGAAGATTCCAATGACAATTACCGTTTCTCGTTGGTGGAATTAACTTTGTCGTGGGATGACAATGACAAAATTCGAAAATCATACTCCAATCCTCGTCGTTATTCTTATTATTTGGGTAAGGATGTAGCTTATTATACACCAAACAAATATCTTAACGAACCGGGTAGAGTATTGTCTGTTGAAGATTTAAGAAACCGATTCTCTGTAGATGTTCTAACAAAGGCATTTTATACCGAACTCTCTGATTGGTATGCATGGGCGATAAAAGAAATACAGTTCCCCAACGATATAGAGGATCCTCATGATAATGAGAAATACAACCATGAGGCCGCAATAAGACTTATCACACGTTTGATATTCGTATGGTTCTTGAAACAGCGCAAACTCATTCCGTGGCAATTCTTTGATGAGCGGTATATCGCAGAATACCTTTTGGAAGGATTTACGCCTAACGCTCGTACAAACCTCTTCGGCAAGTCAACCGAAAGCCGTTACTACAAAGCAATTCTTCAGAATCTGTTCTTTGCCATGCTCAACAGTCCTATGACTGCGGAAGGCAGCAAGGAATTGACAGAACGCCGTTTCCGCAAACTGAATGAGAATGGTTCGGCAAGCCGTGCCGATTTCGACAACAACAAGCTCATGCGTTATGAAAAATTCTTCAAAAATCCGGATTTATTTGTAGAGCTTGCCAATTCTACCGTGCCGTTCCTGAATGGTGGCTTGTTTGACTGTCTTGACGACAAAGAAAACGGTATATATCTTGATGCCTTTACTGACCGCGAGAGCATTAACCATCAGCTTATCGTACCTGACTTTCTTTTCTTTGGAGAGGATGTCGGGAAGAAAATTGATTTGACGAGTTATTACGGATATAAGAAGATTGTAGATGCAAGCGGTGTCATTGATATCCTCAAACGCTATAACTTTACCGTTGAGGAAAATACACCTTTTGACCAAGATGTGTCACTTGACCCGGAGTTGTTAGGAAAGGTATTTGAAAATCTCCTTGCTGCATATAATCCTGAGACCCAAACAACCGCTCGAAAACAGACCGGTTCTTTCTATACTCCTCGCGATATTGTGCAATATATGGTGAACGAAGCCCTTGTTGCACACCTTAATCGCATGGTTGGCAATGAACTTGAAGAACAATACCGTAGCCTGCTTGATTACTCTGACTCAGATTTGAATTTAAGCGACACTCAAAGGAAATCAATTCTCGAGGCCATATTCAAATGTAAGGTTCTTGACCCGGCTTGCGGTTCGGGTGCATTTCCTGTTGGCATGCTCCAGCAAATGGTGCATATACTTCAGCGCATAGACCCTGACAACGAAATGTGGCGCAATATGATTCTTGAATCCTCCCTTCATTCTATGCAGGAGTCTATGACTTTAAGCGATGAAGAACGCAGAGAGATTCAAGAAGATGTTAACCGTAACTTCGATGAGAGCTGTAACCATCCTGACTATGCAAGAAAACTATACCTTATCGAAAATTGCATATACGGCGTAGATATTCAACCGATAGCCATACAAATAAGCAAGTTGCGCTTCTTTATATCATTGGTAATCGACCAAAAGACCAATTCTGATCCAACAGAAAACTTCGGCATACGACCGCTGCCGAATCTTGAAGCAAAATTTGTCGCCGCCAATTCATTGATTGGTCTGCAAAAAAGAGAAGGCAATCTATTTGATCTTGATGATATAAAGGCAGACGAAAAACTTCTCCGTTTAGCCAAGCATCACATCTTTGGTGCAAAAACACTACGTACTAAACGTAAATGGAAAAGTCGAGTTGCAGAACTGCGAGAGAAAATCGCAAATACTCTTATTGAAAATGACTTTATAGGGAATGAACAGGCAGCCGAACTTGTGGAGTGGGATATGTTCGACCAGCATAAATATGCCCCATTCTTCGACCCCGAATGGATGTTCGGTGTTACTGATGGTTTCGACATCCTTATCGCCAATCCACCTTACGTCTCAACAAAAGGTGTGGCCGCGGAGTCAAAAAAACAGTTAGAGAAAGAGTTCGGATTCTCGGATGACCTGTATAATATGTTTACATTCAAAGGAATGTCATTATGCTCTGAAGGCGGTTCGGTAACTTACATTACCCCAAAAACATTCTGGACAACTCAGACTAAGCGAAATATGAGAGATTTGATGCTTTCTCATAATCTGCGCTATGTTTTTGATACGGCAAATCCTTTTGAAGCCGTCATGGTTGACACGTGTATATGGCAAGTTGTAAATACGCCATATAATGCCTCAAAAGATAACGAGGTGTATTTTCAGGATGGAAGTGCCAACCTTACAGACCCAGTTATATTTTCACCAATCCTTCAATCCATTTATCTCAAGACTCAAAACGCGGTTATTTTCAAGCCAACAGAGCTGAATCTCCGAATTTGGCAATTATATGGTGAGAAAGTAAAAGAACTGTACGATAAGTGGTGGGATAAGATTAAGACTTCACGAGACATAGAAAAGAATAAAGCCGAGCTGGAAGCATATAGGGCGAGTCTAAAGCCCGGAGATATTGCTCTATTAGGCTGCCTAACTGAAGGCGGCCAAGGACTTGCCACAGCAAACAATGGCAAATATATCGCAGTGCGTCGTTCAACCAAATGGGCAAAGAACATAATAGAATCGAGGCCGAAGAAACTTGCTGAAGTTATCGCAAGATACAAGCCTCAAATACCCGGATACACATCCGCTATGTCTGTAAGTGATTTTCTTAAAGAAAAGACTGAAAGGGAGATTGCGGACTTATTTGATTGGTTAAAGGAGAAATTTGGCCGCGATATATTCGGTCAAGGCTATCTCTATAAGATTATCAATGATGATGAAGTTGCCGATGTTTCATTATTAACTGAGGATGAAAAGGAGAATGGAATTGATCCGTCAAAGAAAATCTACGTACCTTATGATAAAGGAGATAAGGACGGCAATAGATGGTATTTAGAAACTCCTTTTGCCATAGCATGGTCTAAAGAGAACGTCCGCTTTTTGAAGACAGATCCAAAAGCCCGTTTTCAGGGCTATAAGTTCTACTTTAGGGAGGGATTGTGCTGGAGCGACATTAACACCACATTCCTTAAATGTAGAAAAAAGCAATCCAGCATAAACGATGTAAAGAGTATGAGTTTATTTGGAATGTCTGATATCGTACCTGAAGATTATATCATAGCTCTAATAAACTCAACACTTTTCAGTTATTATGTTGATACATTTGTGAATAATACACAAACCTTTCAGATAAATGATGCTCGACAACTTCCAATAATTGTTCCATCAGCTATTCTCGTAGATATCGCGAACAGAATAGTTAATCATGCTATTGAAATAAAGAAGGATTGCAGTTGCGAGAAAGAAGCTCAATTAACTTCATTGCAAAATATGGTGGATTCTTGGGCTATGAGAATCTACAATCTTCAATCATAGAGGGATTTTGTTGGAATAATGTACTCAATCCAGAAGCTCGTCTTTTAAAGGTAAAATTAAAAGGCGCATCGGTAAATGATGTCGGTTCGATGTCGTTATTTCCTCTGTCGAATCTATGCTCTTCAAAATATATCATTGCACTTCTAAACTCTAATCTATTATTCGATTTCTATCGGGAGTTTATAAATTGCAGTGTTAATATTCAGATTAACGATATTCGCCAAGTCCCGATAATAATTCCTTCTACTTCCCAACTTAATAATATAGAAAGTGCTGTTATTAAAGCTATTACCTACCGCTTTGCTTTGGATGGCAAGGATAAATCCGCACTTAATTCAGACAACTTAGTAAATATAGAGAATGAAATAGATGGCTTTGTGAACTCAATCTATCTGATATAAGAATCTCATATATTCATCTACACTTCGTTGTATCGAATTAAGATTTTCAATCTCATCATAGCCTTGTCTGCGGCTTTTAACGGAACAAGCATCATTTACAAAGCCGACTAACTTAGTTAAAGTTTCCTCGGACGGAAAAATAATCGGCAACTGTCTGGCATCGTTTATTTGGAAATGAGATGTATTGTTTATAAAATTGTCAACATAGAGGCTGATGAGTTCGGAATTGATTATTGCAACAAAATAGCTATCAGGGATTTGTGTTTGAGTGAATAATGACATACTCAACACATCGAAAACTCCAACTCCTTTGATTCGAGCTTTAAGATATGTAGAATTCACATCTATCCAACAAAATCCCTCCCTAAAGTAGAACTTATAGCCCTGAAAACGGGCTTTTGGATCTGTCTTCAAAAAGCGGACAATATTAGTAGATGCCTCTTTGCCACCGTCCATTAGTTGAGTTTGTCGGTTCTCTGATACCTGTGTATGCCAAATAGCGATAAAGAGTGCCTCTGGCGACCTTGATTCTTTTTGCAATATTAGGAATAGAAGCTCCCTCTTGCAGTTTGCGAACGATATAGGAATGTTTTGACACGCATACCTGATTCAAATTATTGTTTCTTTTCCCCTTTCCTCGTCCTATGGTCTTACCCTCTGACTTAAGACGCGCCAAGGCCTCCTTTGTCCGTTGTGAGATTAGGTTACGCTCAATCTCAGCCGACAGCCCAAAAGCAAATGCCAATACTTTTGACTGAATGTCATCGCCAAGACGGTAGTTGTCCTTGATAGTCCACACCTTTGCCTCCTTTGTCATGCAGATATTGAGAATCTCCATAATCATGAAGAGGTTGCGACCGAGGCGTGACAGTTCAGCACAGATTATGAGGTCATCTTTCTTGATGCGTTTGAGCAGAGTGCCAAGCTGTCTTTTGTTGTAGGCTTTTGTGCCGGAGATGGTTTCTTCAATCCAACCGTCGATAGTCAGGCTTTCTCGTTCGCAGAACTTGTTTATCTCAAAACGCTGGTTCTCGACAGTCTGCTTGTCGGAACTCACACGTATATATCCATATACCATAGTTAAAACTGTTTTTCTTAGCCATAATATATGAGATTATAAATATGTCGAGGGTCTCTTTATCAGTTTCGGTCACTTTTAAGCATGACTCGCTTATCGCAGATTAACCATTATAATCCTTTGTAGCTTCGTGAAGCACATCACAGATGTCGTTAAATAGCGCGTCATCAAATGGTTTATGAACGAATTCCTGCGAGAAAAACTGATAAAATGGAAAGTATTTCTTATATACCTCCCTAAGTATCTTTTCCGGCCCGACTTTCCTTGGTCCCATTTCTTGGTAAATATAGTATTTATCAAGGGCATCCTTTAATTTATATTTTCCTTTTTCAAAATCATTGATAAAAGCAATCAACGTATCTAATTCTATAATTACAAGTGGGAAGACTTTTATACGAATGTTCATCGCTTTTAACTGTTGTTCAAAAGCCGTATTTAAGATGTAATTTAATCCTGGGACACATAAAGATTGATCATCCAAAATCAATACTGGATACACGCGAGGATTATTGGGGATAGCCTTATCCCATGGGAAACTACCTGAATCAATATTTTTAATGTTGTGAATTAACTGACAAATCCCAGCTTCGTCGATAAGTTTTCTATTAAGGACTTTCTCGATTTCCTCATATTTGCCGCTACGCTTTATTTTATCTGCAATCATAATATCCTTATTCTCAAATAAGAAAATATTATTGCCATCCCTAAAATAAAAATCAGGTTCATGTCCAGTATAAAAAATAGCTTTACAATCACTATCAGATAATTTAATTCCATGTCTCCGTTCAAGGACTCTTCTTACAAACGAATCAAACAAATATTGTTCTGAAAACTCAGTTGTGATAGTAGAAAGTAATCCGCGGCCTTTAAGGAAATACTTGGTTCCTTCAAGCTGCTCATTAATAGATCGGAATTCGAAATATATGCTTCGATACAAATGGTTTACACAAAATATTGTGCTTATTGGAATGAAAGTCTTGTCATCAATCTCAATTAATGGATGAGCTTTAAAATATGTATAATCGTCATTACGTTCTATGGGAACGACGGTATTAATTGAAAATGCATGTGAATGCAAGAACGGATATCCTTCTCCCTCATCGTTTAATACTATTGTGGTATAACCGTACTCATTTTTTAATGGGAATAACAATAGTTTTATTGCATTATATAGATATTGCTCCCATGAGGAGAACCTGTTCTGTTCAAGAAATATTCTTAAATGCTCTTTTAATTTAGATGTTTCACAATATTTGAAAAAGTAATACCCTTTAATTACTTGAAGCATTGCCAAATATTCTGGACCTAAGTTAACACTTTCATAATTATTCAAGAATGTGCAAAATAAGGATTTAGCGTAGAATAAGTCCGAATAGTCTCCGTTCTCTGTATATTCAGATTCAAGTTCAAACTGACTAATATTTGCATTAAGTAGCAAAATTGCCTTAAAAATGTGTTGTTCTTGTATAGCTTGTGTTTCAGGAACATCGAATGCTTCAATCGAAAATGCATATCTTAGCAATTCTAGACCAGTGGTTTCAGACACAATAAAATAAGAATGAGGAATAACCATTTCAGGATAAGCCTTACTGCTATTAATGTGTGTTTTAATATTCGATAAGGCACTCTCTATAAACGAGATATTTCGTTTACTAAAGAAAGCTGATATATAATTCCCAATCGACTTATACTTGCCTTTAGACTGAATAAGGAGTAACGCGAATTTAATTAATTGATTTCGATTTACGCTCTTTAAATAATGATAAATCCCCAAAGGTTCGTCATCGAAAGCCATATCATAAGTTATATAAATATTTGGTTCCATTATTAATAATTAATGCTAATAGATATTCAAATATACTTATGCAATCAACAACTAGACAATAGTTTTGACCGATTATACATTTACGAACAAATCATCAGCTGTGAGTTGCGAATGGATATTATTCATCGAATATGAGTTCTTCACAAGACCGGAACTTGTTATCATTGTCAGGGCGATTCCTTTGCGTGTCTTTGTTACCTGACGGAACAAGGCTACCTTATTACGCAGGTTCTCCATATACTTCTTATCAATGATGTAAGGATTGTCGGAGTATTTGATTTCGCAAAGATTAATCACTTTGTCGCTTCGGTCAATCAACAGGTCAATCTGCGCTCCGGGATGTTCATCAGTGGCAGCTGTGCGCCATGAGTATTCGTTAGTGATAACCCCATTTATTCCAAGAGCTTTCTTTATCTGCTCTGAGTGTAAGAGGCATACCCTCTCGAAAGCCAGTCCACTCCATGAGTTAAAGACGGAAGTCATCTGTATCTTCGACCAATAATTGGCATCCGTATTCTTGCGACCTTCCATAAATTTGAAGTAGAACAGCGTGAAGTTATCAATAAGCTGATAGAGGGCATTCTTTGTCTTAGAGCCAATAGCTTGGTAACGTCGGATAAATCCGCAGTTTTCCAAATCTTCAAGATGTTTTGTGAGTTGACCGTTTGTGGCGAGGTCGGAATTAACAATTATCTCTTCACGTGTCATTCCAATCTTCTTTTTGGCTAAGGCTGTTATTATATCCAGATACGGCTCCGGCTGCTTAAATAGAGATGAGTATAATTCCTTAAACTCATTTCCCAATTTTGGTGTTCTGCCGAACAGCAATGTGTCAATGTTCTGGGGAAGACTGAGCGACTTGTTTAGAAGAGACCAATAAAAGGGAATACCACCAAACACCATATATGCCTCCATTATCTCTTGCCGTTCCAGAGGCAAATTGATACTCTTTACATATAATTCACATTCATGCAGATTAAATGGCTGGAGGTGAATCTGATTATTTAGACGATTATGCAGACCGCCTCTGTTTTTGAGTATCTTCTTCACCATCCATGATGTTGCAGAACCGCATACTATAAGGAGAATATCTTTTCGCGCTGAAGCCCAAGCATTCCAAAAGTTCTCAAAAGCAGGCATAAAGCTTGATTTTGGACCATCCATCCACGGCAATTCATCCAAAAAGACTACCTTTTTCCCTTCTGGTAATCCTTCAAGATACTGCTCTAACATGTAGAATGCCTCAATCCAGTTATTCGGGTATGAGCCTCCCTTGAATCCTTGACTCTTTAGAGTTAAATAGAATCGTTGCAACTGCTCCTTTGTAGAAGCTTGCGCCATTCCGGAATAAGTAAATGCAAAGTTATCTTGAAAGACCTCCCTGACCAGATAGGTCTTACCAATTCTACGGCGTCCAAATACAGCGACAAACTTAGACTCGTCTGAATCGTAGGCCTGTCGCAGTTCTTGTATCTCTTTCTCTCTTCCTATCAGCATATAAGATATAATTTAGACTGCAAAGATACAAAAATATTCTTACATCGCACAGCCAAATCCGATAGTTCTACATCATATTTGGCTATGTGATGTAAGTGATTCGGATACCATCGTACTCGTTGTTCAAGTGCGCAGCAACGATATCCACTTACATCAGGCAGCCAAATCACATATTTTTTAGCCCCATTTGGCACCATGGTGGCTTCTACAAGTCATATTGGTTTGGTGCGGGCTTTATATATGCCCGATAAACCAAACCTAATATACGACTGAGCAAAAGAAAAATATCTTAATCCACTACATCGGGGAATGATTTATGCAAGACGCACAAGTCGGGCTACAAGTCAGGCATCAAGTCTTTTAGAACACTTCTTCTTTTGCACCGTTGACGATTGCGTCTATCTCATCGGCGATTTCATCGGATGAGAGTTTGATGTAATCCATGAAGGTCTTTTACTCCGAGATTATTTAATCTTTGACAGTTCATCGATCAGGGCAGGGCGACGCGGGGTGCGTCCTTTCTGTTGCTCGATTATCCTTTGGGCCTCTTCACGTCCTCCGAATCCTATAAGCTTTTTGAGCATCACTGCCCCGTCTCGGTACGAATTACGATCGGAGGCAGCTTTGAAATGTCTTTCAATGCATCTGACATACAATAGGATAAATTCCTCCTTATTGACATTTCTAACTTCCGCGGGAGCCTCTTCCAATAGATATTGTGTCGGATTGGACTTTAGGTAATTCAGATAGTCGGTCCATAATCTTTCCTGAGTGAAGATATATAAAAGCTGATGTTGAGATTTTTTCGCGTCTTTTATCAGCGCATCCCTCCAATGTGGCCATGCTGAGTCATCAACCGTTTCTTTCATCAGTGCATACATATTCTCCGTCGAAAAGTCGTTTGGTTGGCCAAAACCACCTCTAAACTTTCCTGAGAGGAAGAATTCACGAGCCAAGCGCAGGATTTCCGGCTTCTCATTTCTGCTCAAAAACACCTTCATCTCCCATTCTTTCCACTCGGATACCAGACCGGCGTACTGCGAATCATGATCAATTCCTTCTTTAGCCATGCGGAGAACTTCATCAAGATTACCTTCGTCCCATGCCGTCTGGAGGAGTTTTCTTCGGAATTCCGGGTTGTCAATGTTGTCATACATAAATTTACGTTGCTCTTCCGGAGTGCCGCACCGAGACATCATCGTCATTCTATATGAACGGGCTTGATTGTAAGCGTAATTTCCACTACAGTCATCATTAGTCGGCTTCTTGATTTCATCCAAAGCAGAAAGCACAAAATTCTGCCGCGTTGAGGTATTGGCGAGTTCAATGGCAATTTCAATCCAGCTCCACCACCAGTCCCATCCTTTCAGGTCTTTCTCCTTGAATTTGCCTAACGCAAGATTAAAAATATGATTTTCCACATCCTCCGGCAATTCCATCTTAATGAGGTCCATCCATTTTTCAAAGCATTCGTCAACAATAGCCCCGAGTTCTCCGGCACTGTCATCGCCGCAATTCAGAATGTCTTCAGCGACTTCCGAAACCCCTGTAAGGATAGAGACTGCGACGTCCCAACGATGATTATCAACTGCTTCGTCAAATTCCTCATAAATTCGGCACACGGCTCTGTTGAAATCAAAAGTATCTCGATACTCCACATAGCCGTGTCTGCCTCCGTAATCTTCAATAAGATTTTCTATGCGGGAGGAGTAAACCGAGGAATCGGGCTTGAATAATATTCCCATCCCCAAAGCAAGGAATCTGTCACGAAATCTGTTATCGTCGGCACATTCTTTTCGTATAAATGCATCTATCTGCTTTTTGTCGAGAGTTGACAATAATTTGTCTATATCAGATGTCTTGTCTTTTGTTTTCATGTTTATTTCGAAGTCTTGTCGGCAACTTCTTGGTTGAAAGTCTTTATTTCGTCGGTGATTAGTTGTTTCAGCTCTTTTTGAGGAACGATAAGTTTGTATTCGGCGACGCCGATGGGCTTGGTAAAGCCTTCGAGAGCCAGTTCAACCTCCACGTTGTCTTTTTCGGCGCATAGAATAATGCCGATTGAGGGATTTTCATCTTTGCCACGTTCAAGTCTGTCAAGCAATGAGAGATAAAGGTTCATCTTGCTGATATATTCGGGCATAAATTCGGAGATTTTCAAATCGACGGCAACGAGCGACCTAAGTCCACGATGAAAGAAAAGCATATCCACCTTGTAATCCTTGCCGTTATAGGACAGAACGTGCTGATTGCCTATGTATGTAAATCCCTGACCGAGTTCAAGAAGAAACTGCTTTACCTTCTCAACCAATCTCCGCTCAAGCTCCAGTTCAAGAAGCGGCTCAGTCACTCCAAGAAATCCCATGCAATAGGAATCCTTGAAAACCTCGTTGGCGTATGCTGCCTGAGCCTCCGGGAGTGCGACGGCGAAATTATTAGACACGTTGGCTTCCGGCTGATGCTTGTGCATCTCCATCTTTACAGCGTTGACCATCAAGTCTCTTCCCCATCTCTTTGCGACGGTCTGTTCCGCATAATAGAGAATAGCCTCATCGTCATCGCCGAGTTTTGAAATCAGCTTATTAATGTTCCACCATGGTAAAACTGCGACAGCCTGTCGCAGTTTTGGGCTGGATTGCCGGAACCGCACATAAAAGCGTTTCATATCCCATAGATTACGTTCCGACATCCCCATATCCGGATAACGGTGTTTCAAATCAACCGAAAGATGTTTCACAACTGATGCGCCATGCTCTTTTTCGAGTTTGCGCTCATATAGCAGCTGACCAATGCGCCAGTGCATTTCATTTGATGTACTGACAATGGCACGGGCGGCGTTGCCTCTCGCGTTTTCAATAACTGCGACGGCTTGTCGCAGTATTTCATTATATTCTGATTCGTTCTGAATACGAACAACTGTTTCCATACACAAAGTTAATACTTTTATTTTGATTTTCAGCTATGTGCATACACTTTCCCCCCTCAGAACACTTCTTCTTTTGCACCGTTGACGATTGCGTCTATCTCATCGGCGATTTCATCTGATGAGAGCTTGATGTAGTCCATGAAAGTCTTTTGTGTCTTGTGGCCGCTGACATGCATCATCTGTACGATGGTGAATTTGTGGGAGAGGTACATATTGGTAATGCCACTGCGTCGGGCGGTGTGAGTAGTCACGCAATCATAGCGGGGCATCATCACTTCTCCTTTGTCGTTGCGCTCTACCGTCAGTTCTCCGGCTTTCTTCTTTTCTTTCTGTTTCATCGTGAGCTTTGTCGGCACCTTGACCGCAAGTGTCGGCACTTTCTCGGAGAGGTCTTTCAGTATCTCCTTTATGTAACGGTTCAGAATCTGGTCAACCACCGAGGGGAGATTATACTCATATTTCTTGCAGATGGCTTCGAGGTTGGGATTCATTATCGGAATCTTCACCTCGTTGCGGGTCTTCTGCTGGACAAGACGGATAATCGGTGTGCCTTTTGCGGTTGTCGTGAAGTCCTCCGGCTGGATATTGTTGTAGTCGCTGACGCGCTGACAGGTATAGCAACCGACAAGGAAAATATCCCGTACTTGGTCTTTAAGTCCTGTCAGTTCCATCTCTGCCAATGCCTGCAACTCTGTTTCGGTAAGATAGATTTCGACAGCCTTGTCGCTTTCCTCAACCTTACGTTTGGAGAAACAGCTCAACGCACGGTCGTTGTTATGCAGTCCGTCCTCGTATGCGTAGCCCACCATAGCGCGGAACGATACGAGATATTTATTGACTGAACTGCCCATATAATCCAGCCTTTGAAGGTGTCCGAGAAATTTAGTTACCAACGCACGGTCAACATCCGCCCATGTCAGCTTGTGGCGTGGGTCAAATCCGTTATAAAGTTTTCGGAAACTGCTCCATGCCTTGCAGCTTCCGGCGGTATAGCGGTTGTTACCGTTCAGTCGTTTGCCGGATTTTATCTCCTCGACAAAATGGTCAAGAAAATTCCAGATATTCGCGCGTTCTGCTTCAGCGGCAATACGAGCCTTTTCCGCTTCTTCCCGTTGCTGCTGTTCCTCTCGTTCCCTTGCAATGGTTTCGGCCTCCTGCTGGCGGCGCACAATCTCGGATTTCTCAGGGTCTGCGATAGACATTATCTCATGCTTGACTTTTTCGCGGTCAAATTCCGGAGCCTCCATCTCACGTTTGAGCATAACCTCGATACGACCGAGCTTGTCGTGCAGTTTCGGGTACTCCTTACGATGTCGTGCCAATGCGTCCTCGCTTGACACCGCCACCTTCCACTCCGACACCGATACGCGGAGCCGAGTGGTAAACTGGACATCAATTTTGCGTATGGGGTCTTGCACCCTTACGAAAAGGGTTGCTTTATCCTTGTTCTCGTCTTTTTTGAGCAGATAGAATCTGGAGAGAGTCTTTGCCATAATACGTTTAACTTTATAGGTAATTCAATAGGTAACTTTTTTGTTAGTTGGTCGGAATCTTCATCAGTTCGATTCCTCGACTACAAAGATAGGTAACTTTTCAAAAGTTACCTATAAAGTTACCTATAATTCTTGAATATTAACACCTGAAAACAAATTCAGTTCAGTTTAATTCCGTTGATATATAACATAATAACATTTAACGCCATTCGCTACGATTCATTACAATTTATTGAAAATGGTGCTGGTGGCACCACAGAAGACCGCTAACTCTCAATGAGTTAGCGGTCTTTTATTCATCCATACCCCCTCCAAGTCACCACAAATTACATCCATTCAAAACCATTCAGCATCATTCAACCCCACATCACTGCTTTACAGCCCTAAACTTTAACAGACTTTAATTATGATTGGGCGGCAAAAATGTGGTGACCTCAGCCAAATTTTAGCCTGGTCACCACGCTCAACCGTTAAAATCTCATAATAATTTCGTAATTTTGCACTATGGAATCAGAATGCAAGATTGGAATCTATTTAAAGAGTTATGCCGTCGATAAACCATATAATTGGGAACGACGTGAATTGCGGTCAATTGATAGACTTTCAGCTTATCGCATAGAATATGTTCTGTCCTTATTCCTTACAGTTGATGAAAATAAGTATAAACTTGTCTATAATATTCAACCTTATGAATTTCGACTTATCGATATTGTGAAAAGTTATACTAGAGGTCTTTACTTATTGAGAGTCAATAAAGATAATAATGCAGTTAATAAATTCGCACCATTAGATAGACTAATTCTAGGTGGAAGCGATGAACTTGATTTTGATAACATAAAGTTGGTTAAAGTTAAGGCAGCTGATGATCACTTCAGTTTTAATCGGTCACTATATCAAAGGAACATCGAATTGTTTATCTTGAGCGGAGGAAATAAAACACGCTTTTCTTTAAAAGAACAATATTGGGTTGAGTATGTCTATGAAACGGCTATGTATGAAGTATTTGCTCAACATATCCGAGAAAAGTTTCATAATTATGTAAAAACGTATTTAGAGACATACTCAAACATAAAAGATTTAGATTTATCCCAAATCTTAGAGGGCCTTCAAGTAGAAGTAGATGAAATATTCAAAAATAAAGTAGGAGGTGACGATAGTTATTATGTTGATGAAACTCGAACAATATCTTATCCCATTGAAGATCTTGATGATTATCTTAAAGATTATATAAAAATTGGACGCAGAAATATTTACAAGGATTCCGGGTATACATCTGCTTATAGTATGGCAATTAAAGGTCTAAAAACTGGGATACTATCAAATGAAGAAGTTAAGGATATACGTGATAAGCTAATTTCTGAATACTCCCTTGAGAATCATATATTTGCTCTTATTGACAGAGCTTTAGTACAATATGAAGAACGCCTTGCTATACCGCGTTTGCATAAAAATGACTCTGGACTTGACTCTTATTTGATGTCCATATCTTTTATTACATCCTTAGAGAAAATTATAGGAGGTGGTGCATATGTCGTAGAATGGGATAATATTGAATCACTTATAGAACGAGCAAATTATCACATAAGAAAATTGACGTGGTGGGAAGACTAAGTCGTTATTCTTAGACGCATAATGACAGAGCTGAGGGCGTTAAATTGGCACGAGAGTTTTGGTCTAAGGGGCCTGAATAAAATACATAATTTGTTGTAAATTTGCAGTATGATGAACAACAGCTATAATATCGTTAAGTTGCCAATTATCAATAGTATTGGACATAGTCCAATTTTATTTGGGAAATGGACTTTGAATGGAGTAAACTTACGGTTTGAAGGAATAACGATAGAAAATGGCTTAGTAAATAATGATATACGAGATGTTATCAATCATACATTATCTCCTAACACTTTAACTATTGGGAATACCCTTGAAATAAATAAGCGAACCTATGATGTAGTAGTATATTGGTTTCAGCAATTATTACAGGATATAAATAGATGTATCAATGAAGTACCAGAGATTGACGATAGAGAGCAAGCGCTAGTAATACGTACAGATAAAAATATAATAATAACACCATTCGGAAAAGAATTATCGGATGATAACTTTGTAAGAAGTATTATTGATGACAATATTCCGGAAATTGAAATATTACAATCATCTACACATTCGGATTTTCCTAGTCTCAAAAGGTATTACGGTTGCAGAAACCTTGACCATTATTGGGATGCAATGAAAATAGGAACAACAAGGTATATTTCTAATACAATGTGCGATATGTTGATTTGCACAATAACTCAAAAACTAAATTCTATAATTCAACAAATCAAGTATATACATGCTAATAAGGCACTTTATAAATAGTTGGCAGAATAAGAGCCTTTACTCTCGGAAAATCCCTTGAGTGGAGAGAGTCTCTGGGTTTTAGATACGATAGGACACATGGACATTTCTTTACCACTTAACTCGGTGTAGCATATTTATTGTATATGTTATTTTGCCACCGAGGGAGGAGAAGTCTCTCTCGGTGGCTATATTGGTTAGTGTAGTTTCGGTCCTGTACGGCGTTGCTTGGCTTTCTGCTCCTCGCGATAACGGCTGCGGGCT
>ENA-ORRE01000976-ORRE01000976.1-human-gut-metagenome-genome-assembly--contig:-NODE-976-length-20606-cov-38.673009_pt1 | contig 20606 bp, 16 predicted proteins | sample MGYA00242171_ERZ509126 | MGnify/ENA primary metagenome ERZ509126 (study PRJEB26280, sample SAMEA2338648) | human gut metagenome | biome: human gut; feature: human-associated habitat; material: faeces... | reverse complement strand
GGGAGTTCACACAAATGCTTTTGCTATTGCGGTCCTACGATAAATAAAAATAGGAACGCTTCCCAAAAGCGTTTGTCTGAACTCCCGAACTCCTGTCTACTGTCTCCATCCGAAGCCTCCAGCATTCGGACTATGCATCCTTCTGCCTTGTACGCATACGTGCCTCGATGACGTTCACGACATAGTCGCCGAGCTTCTCGCACTCGTTGATGATGTCCATATATATCGTTCCGACAGCGTAAGAATAGACGTGGTTGTTCACATCGCTGATGTTCTGACTCTTGAGCTGGTTGCGATAGTTGTTTATCTCGTTCTCAATGTTGAACGAACGGTTCGCGTCGAAGTTGTCCTTGCGGCCTGCGAAGAGCACGTTCATCTCGGTGAGCGACTCGTCGGTGAGTTCGAACATTTGGTGCATGTGCTCATACTGCTTCTCGGTGAAGTGCTCCTGCTTGCCCTGAACCTTCAGCGCGATGGTGCGGGCCATGTTGTAGCAACTGTCGCCGATACTCTCTATCTCGCTTATCTCGCGCAACATAGAACGAATCTTGGCCTTCGTCTCATCGCTGAGGTGCGCGTCGCTCACGTTGTCGAGATACTTGGCAATCTCTATTTCCATATTGTCGCTTATGCCCTCATACTTCTCTATGCGCGAATAGAGCTTGTTGAAGGCCGTCTCGTCCTTCTCTCCGAGCAACTGACGCACCATCGAGAACATCCTCTGTATGCGCTCGGCAAAAGACTGTATCTCCTTCTGAGCCTCAAGAACCGAAAGCTCCGGCGTCTCCATGATGCCACTGCTGATAAAGCGCAGACGGAAGTCTTCCTCCTCGTCGGCCTTCTTCGGCTTGATGACATAGCACACGATGCGCTCTATCTGTGGTATGAACCATATCAGGATAAACGTGTTGGCAAGGTTGAAACAGGTGTGGAAGGCTGCCAGGACAAACGACAGCTTGGCTGCGTTTTTAAGGAACACGGCCTGTCCCACGGCCTCTTTCGTCATGCTGGAGTCATAGCCCACGAAGTCGCACACCATGTCGATAAACGGATGGAAGACGCATAATATCCACACAACGCCGAACATATTGAAGAACATATGGGCGAAGGCGGCTCGCCGGGCCTGCGTGTTGGCCGTCAGAGCGGCGAGGTTCGATGTCACCGTAGTACCGATATTCTCGCCCATCACAAGCGCGATGCCCTGATAAATGGGCAGTACGCCGCTCGAACAGAGTATCATCGTGATAGCCATCACGGCAGCCGATGACTGCACGCACATGGTGAGCACGCCGCCAATGAGCAGGAACACGATGGTCGTAACAAAGCTGGTGGGGTCGAAACTCGAGAAAAATTCGAGTACGGGCTGGCTTTCTCCGAGGTGCATATCAATGCCGGTCTGGCGCAAGGTGCCAAGTCCGAGGAACATAAAAGATATGCCGAAGAGGAAATCACCTATGTTCTTGCGTTTCTTATTGTATATAAGAATAATGGCAATAAAAAACGCCGGGAACACGAAGTCGGTAATATTAAAGGAAAATCCGGCGGACATTATCCACGCCGTGAGCGTCGTTCCGATGTTGGCTCCCATGATAACGGATATTGCCTGAGCCAGCGTGAGGAGTCCGGCGTTGACGAACGACACTGTCATTACGGTCGTTGCCGTTGAGGATTGTACTGCTGCGGTAACAAACACACCCGTAAGCATTCCCGTAAGGCGGTTTGTTGTCATGGCCTGTAACACGTGGCGAAGTTGCGAACCCGCCATTTTCTGCAGGCTTTCGCTCATTGATTTCATTCCGTACATCAACAAGGCGAGTGAGCCTATTAACTTAAAAATTATCCAAATTGACATATTTAATGTTATTGTAATGTCTTTGATTGCGGATGTTTGCGTTTATTTTCTTAAATTTACACTCGTGAATGACATCATGATTACAAAACCATAAATCTCTATCAGAATGAAACATACAATACAAATCCGATGCAAAAATAATAAAAAAACTCAAAAATTCGCTATCGGGAGTACACTTTCTGAAATTTATAATGAATTAAATCTAAAAATGGACTTCGGGCCGGTGAGCGCGAAAGTCAACAACAAAGTAGAGGGAATGCACTACCGCGTCTACAACGACAAGGACATAGAGTTCCTCGACCTGCACTCGCCAAGCGGTCTGAGAGCCTACACCCGGTCGCTGTTCTTCGTGCTCTGCAAGGCCGTCCACGACCTGTATCCGGAGGGGTCGGTGGTAATAGACATCCCCGTATCTAACGGATATTACTGCGACCTGCACATAGGCCGGGCCGTAACCGAGGAGGATGTGGCTGCACTGCACAGGCGGATGCAGGAGATTATCGATGCCGCAATGCCCATACACCGCTTCAGGTGTCCGGCAGAAGATGCGATAGAGATGTTCCGAAAGGCCGGCGCGAAATCGAAAGTGCAACTGCTCGAGACGCTCGGCAACCTATATACGACCTATTATAAAATAGGCGATTACACCGATTATTACTACGGAACGCTACTCACCAACACCTCACAGCTCCACATCTTTGGCTTGGAGAAATACTATGACGGTATGCTTCTGCGCGCGCCGACACGTGAAGACCCGGCGCGCTTAGGCGAGGTGATAAGTCAGGACAAGATGTTCGAGATTTTTCAGGAGCACCACCGGTGGCAGAGCATCCTCGGAATAGACACCGTGGGAGCGTTCAATGCTGCCGTGAGCAACGGCAACGCAAACGATATAATCAATGTGTCGGAGGCGTTGCAGGAGAAGAAAATCTCAGCAATAGCCGACGAGATAGCGCGCCGCAAGAGCGTGAAGGTGGTGCTGCTGGCCGGCCCTTCGTCATCGGGAAAGACCACCACGTGCAAGCGGTTGTCCATCCAGTTGCTCACAAACGGCATCAAACCGCTCCAGGTTTCGCTCGACGACTACTTCGTAGACCGTGAGAAGACACCGAAGGACGAATCGGGCGAGTATGACTACGAGAGCATCCACGCCCTCAACATCCCGTTGCTCAACGAGCAGTTCCGCGCGCTTTTCCGCGGCGAGGAGGTGGAGTTGCCGCGCTACAACTTCCAGACGGGACGCAGCGAACGCAGCGGCCGCCGGCTGAAGATGAACGATGACAACGTGCTGATAGTGGAAGGCATCCACGCCCTGAACCCGGAACTGACGGCGCAGATACCCGAGGAGCAGAAATTCCGCGTTTATGCATCAGCCCTCACCACCATCCTGCTCGACCATCACAACTACATTCCGACAACCGACAACCGTCTGCTGCGCCGCATCATACGCGACTACAAGTACCGTGGATGCTCCGCCGCCGAGACCATCCGCCGCTGGCCGAGCGTCAGGGCAGGCGAAAACAAGTGGATATTCCCATATCAGGAGAATGCCGATGCTATGTTCAATACAGCCATGATATACGAGTTGGCGGTCATAAAGTCGCAAGCCGAGCCGCTACTTGAGCAGGTTCCCGAGAACTGCGACGAGCACAGCGAAGCCTATCGCCTGCTGAAATTCCTGAAATACTTCAAGCCGATACCCTACCGCAGCCTGCCTCCTACAAGTCTGCTGCGCGAGTTCCTCGGCGGCAGCTCGTTCAAGTATTGAAGCCCCCCTCTAATCCCCCCAAGGGGGGAAGAACTAACAAAAGGAGACAGGAGTACGGGAGGTCAGACAAATGCCGTATTTCGATTGTAGTATTGGAGTAATTCGGGGCAAGTACTCGAGTATCGGGGCTTTAGTACTCGAATAATCTGGCCTAAAATACTCAAGTAATTCGGGCTTAGTACTCGAGTATTTCGGGCAGAATTACTTTTCGTTCGCTATCTGACAGGAAAAGTTTGTAATGACATATAAATCTCTGTGTACTCTGTGTCTCTGTGGTGAACGTATCCTACGATTTATCGGGTGAGCCATAATCGGTGGGCGACCTCTTTACGCGCGTGATACTTATATTAATAAAAAAAGAGGACGACATGAATCACTCACGCCGGCCTCTAACGTTTTTCAACAGATGTCTGTATTCTGAGGGCTAATATGCAGCAAAGTGTCATTATAGCCACGAATCCAAACAACAGTGTTGTCTCTAAATTTAATAACATAATCTTTACCTTAATCTATCAAACTACTAACCTAATGAAAATAAAAGCATTCTCACGAATACGCTGCAAAGTTAGTGTTATTGGGCGTATAACAGCAGGGCTTGGGGATGAAAAAGTAAACATCCGAAGTTTTTTTGACGTAAATCAAAGTAGTGTTGTGAGGTTATGAGGTTTTAAGGTCGCTTCGCTTTCAGGTTTTAAGGTCATAAGGTGAGATTACCTGTAAAAGCATATTTCACCTCATAACCTCATCTCTTTTCCGCCTCTTAAAACTTCCCACACATGAGGTGAGGCGGGTTAAATGTTGCACAATAAGGGGTGGTTTGTGCAATACAAGTCGCTTTTTTGTTGAAAATATTTGCACATACGGATTTATTTTCGTTTCTTTGCAACCGATTTTGAATTAGAATATTATTTTTTTAACATTAAATTTTTACAATTATGTCAGAGATTGAAAGCAAAGTAAAAGAGATTATCGTAGATAAGTTGGGTGTTGACGAGGCAGAAGTTAAGGCTGAGGCAAGCTTCACAAACGACCTCGGTGCAGACTCTTTGGACACCGTAGAGCTCATCATGGAGTTCGAGAAGGAATTCGGTATCTCTATTCCAGATGATAAGGCAGAGAAGATCGCTACTGTTGGCGACGCTATTTCTTACATTGAGGAGAACGCAAAATAATAATTATTCATAATTGAGTTTTGGGAAATGAGAATCATGTACAGGCTCATACGCTTCACCGTGTAGGGCACTTCATGATTCTCATTTGTTGATTCTCAATTTTTTTTATGTATCTATATTAAGTATATGGAATTAAAGAGAGTAGTTGTAACAGGTCTCGGTGCGGTTACTCCGGTGGGAAACTCTCCGGAAGAAACCTGGAAGAACCTTGTTGCAGGAAAGAGTGGGGCTGCTCCTATCACTCATTTTGACGCTTCCCTCTTCAAGACCCAGTTTGCCTGCGAGGTGAAAGACCTCAATGTTAACGACTGGATTGACCGTAAGGAGGCCCGCAAGCTCGACCGTTACACGCAGTTGGCTATGATTAGTGCAATGCAGGGCGTGAAGGACTCGGGTCTCGACCTCGAGAAGGAAGACATGAATCGTATCGGCGTCGTTTATGGCGTGGGTATCGGCGGTATCAAGACATTCGAGGACGAAGTAACATATTATGGTAAGAACGAGGACAAAGGTCCGAAGTTCAGCCCGTTCTTCATCCCTAAGATGATTGCCGACATCGCTTCGGGACACATCTCAATACATTTTGGCTTCCACGGCCCTAACTACACCACGACAAGTGCGTGCGCTTCTTCAAGCAACGCCCTTGCCGATGCTTTCAATTTGATTCGTCTGGGCAAGGCCAACGTGATTGTGAGTGGTGGTGCCGAGGCTGCCGTATGCGCTTGTGGAGTTGGCGGCTTCAATGCTATGAAGGCCCTTTCTACACGCAACGACGACCCGGAGCACGCAAGCCGCCCGTTCAGCGCAAGCCGCGACGGATTTATCATGGCCGAGGGCGCTGGCTGCCTGATTCTTGAGGAACTTGAGCACGCTAAGGCTCGCGGAGCTAAGATTTATGCCGAGATGGTGGGCGAGGGCGCAAGTGCCGACGCTTATCATATCACGGCTTCACACCCGGAAGGACTCGGAGCGAAGCTCGTGATGCAGAATGCGCTCGACGATGCAGGCATGAAGGCTGAGGATATCGACTACATCAATGTTCACGGAACATCCACACACGTGGGCGACATCTCTGAGGCTAAGGCCATCAAGGAAGTGTTTGGTGATGCGGCTTACAAGCTGAACATATCTTCTACAAAGTCAATGACAGGCCATATGCTCGGTGCTGCCGGTGCTGTCGAGGCTATGGTAGCCGTTCTTTCAGTGAAAAACGACATCGTGCCGCCTACAATCAACCATGAGGCCGGCGACGAAGACCCGGAAATCGACTATAATCTGAACTTTACGTTCAACGAGGCTCAGAAGAGAGAGGTGCGCGCTGCTATGAGCAACACCTTCGGTTTCGGCGGACACAACGCGTGTGTTATATTCAAAAAGTATGCTGAATAACTTTGTAGACAAAATAAAGCTCCCTTTCCGGAAGGACAAGGAGCTTTATTTGTCTTTATATGACATTATCGGCTGCTATCCGCACAACATCAGTTATTATAAGCTCGCTCTTATGCACAAGAGCGTAGCGCGCCGTACAGAAAAGGGAAAACCTGCGAACAACGAGCGTCTGGAGTTCTTGGGAGATGCCATACTCGACGCCATCGTGGGAGATATAGTGTACCAGCACTTTCCGGGGAAGCGTGAGGGATTTCTCACCAACACACGCTCGAAGATTGTACAGCGCGATACGCTCAACCGGCTGGCTAAAGAGATGGGCATCAACAGGCTGATATTGTCGAGCGGACGCAGCTCTTCGCACAACAGTTATCTTGGTGGAAACGCTTTCGAGGCGCTTGTCGGCGCACTCTATCTGGACCGTGGCTACGAGGCGTGCCGCAGGTTCATGGAGCAACGGATATTGGGGGAGCTTATCAATATAGATAAGGTGGCCTACAAGGAGGTGAACTTCAAGTCGAAGCTGATAGAGTGGTCGCAGAAAAACCGTGCGGAGATTGATTTCGATATGCTTGATGAGAAGTCTGACGAGAACGGCAGTCCGATGTTCCATTTCCGTGTTCTCGTAGAGGGGATAGAGGGTGGAGACGGTAAGGGCTACTCTAAAAAAGAGAGCCAGCAGATTGCCGCGAAAGCCACTTTGCAGCGGTTGCGCAAAGAAAAAAAATTCCTGGATAAAGTATTGGAGGCCAAGCGCGTGCGCATGGAGGCTGAGGAAAAAGCCGGGTTCGGGGCTTCGGAAGATGCCGGTGCGCAGGAGGCGGAAGCCACAGGTGCTGCCGCTATAGTGGTGGGTATGGATACAAAAAAGCCTGCTCAGGCCTCAGGCAACGTAGAAACGATGCCGAAAACTGACGTGGAAGTAGCGTTGAAAGAGCCGGAACTGGCAGAAATTAAGGTGGAAAATAAAAGTGAAGTAGACTTGAAAGCCTTGATTTTGGAAGATTCCAAGCGCGCCGCGGAGAACCGCAAACGCCGCCAGCAGGCCGCTACCGTAGGCATTGGTACGGACTTCGACCTGTCAGACATCAGTCTGAGCAGCGCTTCCGTACTCAAGGAAAATATCATTGCGGCGGCCGAGGCAAAGGCTTTTGGCGGCGAATGATAAAAAACGTGAAAACTCCTACTATTACGAAAGTTTGCGTTACCTTTGCATAAAGGTATTCATCCATTGGTAGCACAGCCTCCCGTGGTGAACCGTTTGGCACTCGATGTTGCGGTGGAGATATAACATATATAATAATGAGTCTGACTAACATAGCAGAAAAGCTGTTCTTCCGTGCCCGTCAGCATGAACTGGAGAGGCATTTCAACGATGCTGAGGCAATGCAGGCCGAGGTACTCGACTATCTCGTGGCACGCGGAAAAAACACGGAGTATGGACGAAACCATCTCTTCGGTACGATAAAAGGGTATGAGGATTTTGCCCAAAACATTCCCGTGAACACTTACGAGGAACTGAAAGAGGACATAGACCGTATGCGTCATGGTGAAAGCAATGTGCTTTGGCCGGGGCAGGTGAAATGGTATGCGAAGTCATCGGGTACGACAAACGACAAGAGTAAGTTCATTCCGGTGTCGGCCGACGGCCTCAAGCAGATTCATTATCAGGGTGGCAAGGACGTGGTGGCTTTCTATTTGGAGAACAATCCCGCCTCACGCGTGCTCGACGGTAAGGCTCTTATCCTCGGCGGAAGTCATTCGCCTAACTATAATCTCACTGATTCGCTCGTCGGCGACCTCAGTGCGATTCTCATCGAGAACATCAATCCGTTGGCAAACCTCGTGCGTGTGCCGAAGAAACAGACCGCCTTGTTGTCTGATTTCGAGGTGAAGCGCGACAGAATCGCCCATGAGACGCTGCGAAGCAACGTAACCAATCTTTCGGGAGTGCCCTCGTGGATGCTCTCCGTGCTTGTGCGGGTGATGGAACTGTCTGGCAAACAGCATCTCGAAGAGGTGTGGCCCAACATCGAAGTGTTCTTCCACGGCGGCATTGCCTTCACCCCTTATCGTGAGCAATACAAGAAACTGATTACCAAGTCGTCGATGCATTATATGGAAACGTATAATGCCAGCGAGGGTTTCTTCGGCATTCAGAACGACCTCAGCGACCCCGCCATGCTGCTGATGCTCGACTATGGCGTGTACTACGAGTTCATTCCTATGGACGAATACGGCTCGGACAACCCAACGGTGGTGCCGCTCGCAGGCGTGGAAGTGGGCAAGAACTATGCTATGGTAATCTCTACGTCGTGCGGACTGTGGCGTTACGTCATCGGCGACACCGTGAGTTTCACGTCGAAGAACCCCTATAAGTTTGTCATAACTGGCAGAACGAAGTACTTTATCAATGCTTTCGGCGAGGAAGTGATAATGGACAACGCCGAAAAGAGCCTCGATGCCGCCTGCAAACAGACCGGAGCAGAGGTTTTGGAGTACACCGCAGCTCCCGTTTTCATGGATGATAAGGCGCGTTGCCGCCACCAATGGCTCATAGAATTTTCTAAAGAACCGGCCGACATGAATGAGTTTGCTTATCTGCTCGATGCCAAACTGCAAAGCATAAACAGTGATTACGAGGCCAAGCGCTTCCATGACATCACGCTGCAACAGCTCGAAGTGGTGAAGGCGAAGCCCGGACTGTTCAGCGAATGGCTGAAGAAGAAAGGCAAATTAGGCGGTCAGCACAAGATTCCGAGACTGTCGAACAGTCGCAAGAACATTGACGAACTGCTTGAGATGAACAATAAACAGTCAGTATGATGGCTTTCCTAAACATTAAGAAAATACCGTTTTGCGCGATGGCTGTCATGGCGTTGCTGTTCACGGCGTGCGCAAAGATGGGCAATCCGGATGGCGGATGGTTTGACGAGACGCCTCCGCGGATTCTCGGTTCCACACCTGCCGACAAGGCAACGGGCGTGAAAGGAAAGAAGATAGCGATATTTTTCGATGAATATATAAAGCTCGACAACCCGTCGGAAAAGGTTGTCGTGTCGCCACCGCAGTTTGAACAGCCCGAAATCACGGGTCAGGGGCGCAGCGTTAAGGTGGAGTTGCAGGACAGTTTGAAGCAAAACACCACTTATACCATCGACTTTTCCGATGCCATCTCCGACAACAATGAGGGCAATCCGCTCGGAAACTACACCTTTACATTCTCTACCGGCGACCATATCGACACGCTCGAGGTGTCGGGATGCGTCATCGATGCGTCTAATCATGAGCCTATAAAAGGCATATTGGTGGGACTTTACGACGACACCTCCGACTCGGCATTCTGCAAAAAGCCTATGGTGAGGGTGTCGCGGACCGACGGTAACGGCCGTTTCGTAATAAAAGGCATTGCAGAAGGCAACTACCGCGTCTACGCATTGCAGGACGTTGACGGCAATTATATGTTCTCCCAGAAAAGCGAAATGCTCGCTTTCAATCACGACATCATCACTCCGACATCGAAACCGGATATCAGGCAGGACACCATCTGGGCCGACTCGCTTCACATCCGCGACATAAGCAGAACGCCATATACACACTTCCTGCCCGACAACATCGTGTTGCAGGCCTTCAACGAGGTGCAGACTGACCGCTATTTCCTGAAGAGCGAGCGCAAAGAACCAGAGTCTTTCAGCCTGTTTTTCAGTTATGGAGACAGCCGTTTGCCCGAGATTAAAGGCTTGGATTTCGACGAAAAAGACGCGTTTGTCATCGAACCATCATTAAAGCAGGACTCTATTACGTACTGGCTGCGCGACACTGCGCTCGTAAACCGCGACACTTTGTCGCTGGCCGTCACCTATATGGCGACCGACAGCACCGGAACGCTACAGCAACAGACCGACACTCTGGAGCTGTTGTCGCGCAATCCGTATGCCAAAAGGCTGAAGGCGCAGCAGGAGGAGTACGACAAGTGGAAGAAGAAGCAGGAAAAATTAGAGAAAAAAGGAAAACCTTTTGAGACTGAATTCCCTGCAAAACCGCTCGAGGCGAAGTATGATGTACCGTCTGTCCTCGACCCGGACCAGTCGCTCGGCATCTCTTTCCCCACACCGTTGCTGCGCTCCGACACCGCAGCGATACACCTTTACGAACAGATTGACACCGCATGGTATGTCAAACCCTTCATGTTCGGGCCGCGACCCGACAAGCATCGCGCTTATACCATCGTTGCCGACTGGACATCGGGGGCACAATATAGTCTCGAGATAGACACTCTCGCGTTCACAGACATCTACGGAAAGACCACCGTGCCATACAAACAGGGCTTCAAGGTGCGCTCTTCCGACGAGTATAGCAATATCGAACTGACGATTACGGGCATGAAAGACACCGCGATTGTGGTGCAGTTGCTCAGCGGTTCAGACAAGATAGTGAAGGAAGTAACGGCCCGCGACGGCGTGGCAAGGCTCAATTACGTGCGTCCCGGCGAGTATTATCTGCGTATGTTCATCGATTCCAACGGCAATGAGCAATGGGATACGGGCGAATACGCAGCCGACAGGCAGCCTGAACAGGTGTATTACTACCCCGAAAAGATTGAGTGCAGGGAGAAATGGGACTTGAAAGAGACGTGGAATCCCACTGCTACGGAGCTGTCGCGGCAGAAGCCCTCGGCAATAAAGAAGCAGAAAGACGACACCCGGCACACCATAAAGAACCGCAATATGGAGCGCGCCCGCAGTCTCGGACTGGAGTATATTCCCAAATAAACAACATTGTTGACACATTAAAAAAACGAAGACTAAGGATGATGAAAACAAGGACATACAATATCCTGCGGGGCGCATTGATAGCCCTCATGATGCTTTTCGCATCGCAGAAGGCCGACGCACAGTGCGGATTACGCAACACCGCGTTCAACGGCGGCGAGTATCTTACCTACAATCTCTATTTCAACTGGAAGTTTGTATGGGTGAAAGCCGGCACCGCTTCGATGTATTCCGTAACCAGCACCTACAACGGACACAAAGCCTACCGCACAAGTCTGACGACGAAAGGCAACTCGCGTGCCGACAAAATGTTCGTCATGCGCGACACGCTGCTCAGTTACAGCACGATGGATTTGGCCCCCTTGTATTTCCGCAAAGGCTCTTTCGAGGGCAAACGCTACACCGTAGACGAAGTCTTCTACACCTATCCGGGCGGCAAAGCTCACGTCAAGCAGCATTATCAGCGTAAGGACGGCACCCACTTATGGGCCGAGCATACCTATAACGACTGCGTTTTCGATATGCTGAACGTCTTCCTCCGCGCCCGCTCCTTCGATCCCTCTAACTGGAAGAAGGGCTACACCGTGAAGTTCCCGATGGTAGATGGCGACAGCCGCACCCCCGCAATGATAGCTTTCCGCGGCCGTTCCACCGTCAAAGCCGACAACGGCAAGAAGTACAAATGCCTTGAACTGTCCTATAAGGAGCTTGAGAAAGGCAAGTACAAGGAGATTGCCCGCTTCTACGTTACCGACGACAAGAACCATATTCCCGTGCGCATAGATATGTATCTGCGCTTCGGGGCTGCCAAAGCCTTCCTCGTAAGCATGAAAGGCAACCGCAATCCGATAACGGCGCTCACAAAATAGGCTTCCCCGGAGGGGGAGCCCAAGAGGTAAGAGGTAAGGAGTGAGAGGTAAGAGAATACCATCATAAAGGGTATAAGGTAATGTCTGAACTCCAGAACTCCTGTCTCCCGTCTACTTTCTTCAATGATATGCCCAGAATAAGAATAATATTGTGCCTGATATTGGCGGCCATACAAATAACAGAGGCTGCTGCCCACACCGGTGATGATGTGGGGGCAGCCTCTGTCGTTTGGCAAGCCGGAACCATTGTGCCCGAAGAGAAAGTAAGATGCACGGACACAGATAACTGGTTCCGGGCCGAAAAGATTAGCGATGCTGTCTTCTCACGGATGTGGAACAAGTCATGGAAGCCCGACTGTCCGCTCAAAAGAGACGACTTGCGCTATCTTAGAATGCTCCATCGCAATGCCGAAGGCCGTCCGCAGCGGGGCGAGATGATAGTCAACGCCGCCATAGCCGACAAGGTTCTCCGCATCTTCCGCCGCCTTTACGAGGCCGGCTACCGCATAGAGCGCATGGTTCTCATAGACGAATACGATGCCGACGAGGAGAAATCGATGAATGCCAACAACACCTCGGCGTTCAATTTCCGCTTCATGACCGGCTCGCGTACCCGCATTTCCTACCACGGACGTGGCCTCGCCATCGACCTGAACCCTCTCTACAACCCTTATGTCAAGCGCAGGAGCGACGGCAAATACCACGTCGAGCCATCCAAAGGCCGTCCTTATGCCTTCGACCGGGCCACGCGAAAGGACATCCCATACCGCATAGACCGTAACGACCTTGCCTACAAACTCTTTACTAATGCCGGCTTCCGCTGGGGCGGCAACTGGCGGACGCTAAAGGATTATCAGCATTTTGAGGCCCCATGGAAAATGAAGAATGAAGAATGAAGAATCTCCTCCACTTACTGGGAGACAGAGGCTATCTCACCATCGCGTCAGCGCCGAACGCGCCCAACACTGCCGCTATGATGGCGGCGATAACTTTCAATACAGTTGCTATTTTCTCTTGTTTTTCCTTTTTCATAGTTTCTTTTATTAAGTTAATAAGTATATGAGTTGACAAGTTGCTACCTTTTCATCTTTATCAAGGTATTGGATTCTTCATTCTTCATTCTTCACTCTTCACTCTTCACTCTTCATTCTTCATTCTTCCCTCTTCATTCTTCATTTTCCTTACGGCTTCACCTCCACCTCTTCGCTCTTGTCCACCGCATACGGGTCGGCCTCCTTCACCGTACATCCTGCGAGGAAAGTCTTGGTGCGCTTGTGCGCCGCGTCTATGTGCACCTCAGGCTGGAATATCACCCTCAGCCCCTTGATGTTCTTGCCCACGGAGAACTCCTTCGCGCTGTCCGCCGCCTTAGTCGACATACCAATCTTGAACGAGCCGAAGCCGTCGAGCTTCACGCGCATACCGTTCTGGAGACTTGTCTTCATCGCGCTTACAAGCTCTGTGAGCACCGCGCGCACATCCGACTTCTTCACCGTACAGTTCTCCTGCATGATTTCTGTCAGAGCCTCTGTTCCTACCACGCCCTGCACTGCTGCGCGGGCATACCATTTTCCCTCGGTTGTTGAACCCTTACGTGTGTTCTGATACAATTTGTAACGTACTGCCATAATTCTTTTGTGTTTTTAATGGTTGATAAATAAAAATTGATTGATTGTGAATTGTTATCCTTTCACATATTAATGTTCGCGAAACATTATTTTCTTGAGAGGTAAGGGGTTAGAGGTAAGAGGTAAGTGGGTAGAGGTAAGAGAATACCGTCATAAAGGGTGATGTATGGCCGTCAGCCTGTTGCGGCCACAATGGGGAAAGCATTTCTCTTACCTCCTACCTCTCACCTCTCACCTCTATTTAATTACCTCGTGCCTGTTTGCCCTGCGCCGGGTGAAGCTCACGTGCAGCCACCGCTTACCCTTTGCGCCGATAGGCTCACATATCAGTTGGTCGAAGTCAGTGTTCTGCCTGATAAACTCGGCATATCGGTTGCACATCTCCGTACACGTAACGTGGATGTCGGCCGCCTCGCCCCTCAGGTGTTGCGAGCCTTTCGCACCGCCCACCGCCTCGTTCAGCCTTTCACATCTGAATCCGCTCGTTACGATGATGCGTCCGTAGCGGCGTCTCAGCGGCTCCAGCACTTCGGAGCACAGATGGCGCAGGTTCTCCACGGCCTCCCCGTCAGGTTCGTTTCCTATTCCGAGTCTTATCGCCGTGCCCGACCGTACCATCTCGCCCAGCGTGAAGTGTTCCGACAGATGCTCGTCGGCAGCATGGTTCATTTTGTTTTCCATTGTGTTTTTCATTGTTAGATTTATTTCCTGTTTGCGATTGCAAAGGTACTACATTCTTCGCCCGATTTCAAGAAACAGCACTATACTTTGCGCTATACTCTTCACTATACCCGCCGTAACGCATTGATTTCCAGCCCTCTCCGAAACTCAGTTTGCCTGCCGTCTTACGCAGCCCATAATCGGGCGGCATTCCCGTCCAAGCTCTAAGAGCATTGCGAAGCGTTCCATCAGCGGCACTGTCTTCACATTCTTGCGCGTGTTCACGTTGTTCATCACCACCGCAGGCCGTTTCGGTTCGCGCGCATTTAATATATTAAATATGTGGTGAACGAGCATCTTGAATGCCATAGGCCGTCCGCTGTCGTCGATTATCGCACCCGTTTCCCACACCACGTGAGTTACCTCAACCAAGTCCGACGTCGTTCCCGCCCATCTCAGCCCATCGTCGGGCGACATACTCATCAGTTCCACAAACTCCCTTACGGCGATGCGTCTCACCTTCTCGATGCTTTCTTTCGAGCAAGACGCTCCGGTGCAGCATAACCCGATGCCGCTTCCGGTTGATTCCATTCTCATTTCTGCCATTGTTTTTCTGCCATTGTTTTTCTGTTGTTTTTCTGTTGTTTTTCTGTTGTCTTTCATTCTTGTCATCCCCCTTCTTCTTATCCTTTTCCTTATCCTTTTCTCATAGGATGACTCAATTCGGCTGCAAATATAATCACAATTTTGTGCAAAACAAGCGCATAGTCATAGAAATATATTACAATAAATGTTAATGCATAAAACTCTTACCAATGATTATTCGTATCTTTGCAACAATAGAATCCGCCACGCTTCCCATTAGAACAGCGAACCAGGGCGGGTCTTTTGCTTTATGGAGATAAAGACTATATAGAATATAGGTAATCAATGACTAATGAATATTAAACCTTTACAAAATAACGCTCTCAGAATCGCGTTTTTTCAAACAAACTCTCGCCTGCGCTCAAAAACGCGAAAATACGGCTTTTTACCCAATTCTAAGCTAAAACTCTGATTATCAAATATTTATCTCGTTTTTGCGCAAAAACGGCCGTTTTTGAAGCTCAAAAAAGCCCTGTTACATTGCAACGGAGGCTTCGTTAGACGCCAACGGAGCCACTTTTGGCCTCCAAAACCTATCCCGTTGCACTCCAAAACGGCCTGAAACGCATTCTAAAAGTGCCACTTTTGAAAGCCAACAAACGTTAAATCGGCCGAAAACGGCATTTTCCCACGTTTTTCAGGACGCTAAATTTCGACAAAAATCAACCCGATTTTTCTCTAACGGAGGCACTTTTGGAATTTTTAATTACTAATTTTGAGTTTTGAGTTGGGATTTTTAAGGTCGGAAAACGGTCGGAAATGAGTAACGGGACCATTATTTAACATTCGTTAGCGTGAGAGAATCGTTTTCTGATTGTAAAGATTTTTCTCATAAAATCTCTGCAAAACGGAACTAAAATTAGTCATATAACGGAACTGAAAATCAGATTTTATTTGTAACTTTGCAGTTAAACACTATCAATCCCATTGGCTATGACAGAAAAGAAACCGGAATTTATCAAACGAGATATTACAGCAATTGGCAAGGACTATGCCTCACTGTTAAAAACACTCAAAGAACGTTATCGCTCTTTGCAAATAAAGACGGCCGTTACGGTCAACACTGCCATGCTCGAATTTTATTGGGCTTTGGGTCGGGATTTAAGCAAAATGCACGGACAAGCCAAATGGGGCAGTTCTTTCTTCGATACGCTTAGCTTGGATTTGCGGAAGGAATTTCCTGATCAAAAAGGATTTTCCACGACAAATCTGAAATACGCTAAGCGCTGGTATGAGTTTTATAGTCAGGCAGATACAATTCGTCAACGACCCGTTGACGAATTTACGATGCCGTCGGATTTTGGATTTATACCGTGGGGGCAGCATATTGAAATATTTACGCATTGTAAGAATATTCCCGAAGCCCAGTTTTATGTTAACCAAACAATAGCGAATAAATGGAGTAGGCCGGAACTTGCTTCACAAATCAAGTCTGATTTGTATTTTGCTCAAGGTGCTGCCGTGACGAATTTCAAGTCTAAGCTGCCTGCACCGCAGAGCAAACTGGCGCAAGAAATTTTGAAAAGCCCTTATCACCTCGGCTTCACCGATTTGCCCGAACATCACTCGGAGCGACAACTCGAGAACGCTTTGGCTTCAAATATCACCCGTTTCCTTTTAGAACTGGGACAGGGCTTCGCATACGTTGGTCGGCAGATGGAGCTGCGTATGCCTTCCGGACAAGTGTTTATGCCCGATATGGTGTTCTATCATACAAGATTGAAATGTTATGTGGTTATTGAACTGAAAGTTACGAAGTTCATTCCCGACTATGTGGGACAACTGAATTTTTATGTCTCGGCTGTTGACGAACTGATGAAACAGGCCGATGACAATCCTACTATCGGTCTCTTGATTTGCAAATCAAAGGACAACACTGTTGTGGAATGGTCGTTCAGAGGACTCAGCCGGCCACTCGGCGTTGCCGAATATGAACTAAATAAGGTCGTTAACGAAGTCGCTGCAAAGACTCTCCCGACAGAAACAGAGCTTCAGAAACTGATTGACACGTATGAGGTATGAGGCTAATCTAAGGTTTCAGGTTATGAGGTCGCTCCGCTTTCAGGTTATAAGGTGAGATATGTCTTTTGGTAATTTCACCTCATAACCTCATAACCTTATAACCTCATAACCTCAAATCATGCAATCGTTTGCGCAAGAAAAACGCCATTTGATGTGTTAAAAAATGTCCAACCTATTACATATTTTATTAAGTTTGCCTCCGAAATTGCTTGCCGCGACTATTTGCGGACACAAAAATTACGATAACCTATTGCCCTATGGCTCCGATTTTGATACATATTACGCCTGTCTGGTCTTTGCAGCGTATGGCTGCGAAAGCTTCATTGCGTGTAACGTTTAGCACGGAAGCCAACTTAGGGGGGGTACAACCTGTAATTTAAGCAACCCAAACCGTAATTTTTTATTCCAAAACCGCAGACTGACGCCGTTTGGCGTCCGTCCGCTTCATCGTGTCCGTTTCCGAAACCCGGAAGCGGACTAACCTATCTATTACGTATTTTCAGCAGTAACTTAACATAACAACAATAATTATAATCAAAGGCAAAATGAAAAAAATTACAACAACATTCTTTTTACTCATGGCAATGGTGCTGCTGTTGCCAACGGAGATAAAGGCGTGGAATGATATCCAAATTCATTCCAATTTCAAAGGTTGGGGCCAGAGTGGTTCTGATTTTAATTTGAATAAGGTAGATAATGATGACAATACCCGTTCTGGTGAGTTTGATGCAACAGGCTTGACAAATGGAACAACATATTATTTTGTACTTCAAAATGTTTATAATGGAAGTGCAACAAATACATATAAAGGTGGATTTGAGTACAATTTTAATAATACAGGGGAACAATCTAACAATCTATCTGACAGCGGTGATGATTTAAAGTTAGTTCACAATTCAAAGTATAAGTCTTATAAGTTTTATGCCACTTGGAATAACGGATGGACATTGAAGATTACCGGAGTTGAAGGTGGAGGTAGTGAAACATCCGATTGGGGCAATCTCTCTCTTTGCTCAAACGCAGGGCAGAACAACTGGAATTCTGATTTGCATGACCTTTTAACGCAGTCAACTGATGGGAGTGGGAATCCTGTATATACAAAGACTATCACAGTGAACGATTATATGGGTTCTTCAACTCAGAATAATCAGTTCCGCTTTCGCTTCTGGAGCAATGGTAAGAATCAGTGGATTTCACCGACCGAATACACTCAGATAACATTGGGTGGAGACTTGAAAGGTAGTGTTACCGGTACTATAAGCAACAGCAAGGACTACTATTGGTATGTGCCTACGACAGCATCTGGAAAAACTTTGGAGACGATAACAATCAAGGCTACATATAATAAGAGTACAGAGCAGTGGACGATTGAAGCAACTGGTGTTGCTCCTGCTGATGAAGATTTGAAGGCTTTCTATCTTATCATACCTGAAAAGAATGTGGGTAATACCGCACGCGTTGCTCATCCTACAACATTTACAGTTCCAGCAGGACACGTTGCATTCAAGCTCCAAGCTAACCGTGAGCGTAACACAGACCCGACTTTGGGTTCAACGGTTGTTGATGCGTTGAACAAAGACCTTACTTCTTTCAATTTGAAGATTGATGGAGAGAAAGGCCGCCAATTGCGATGGTATGAGGATGAAATAAAGTTCAAGATATGCGATGAGCAAGGTAAGTATTATCGTTATAGCAATAACGAAACCGAGGAGTTCAATTTGGCAGACGATAACCACGGCGCCTGCAACTTGGTGGATGGTTACGGTTCTTGCAACACCACTTATACAAATGACATAGATGCTAACTCTGTGAAGTATTTCAGAATACATAAGCATAATTACGCAGCTACAGCCAAGTCGCTGACATTTATGTTCTCTTCAAAGAATGCACAACATACTTATCACCCCGATAAGAATAATTTAGATAATACCGTAACTCTTACCAATGGTAACGTTGTAAATGGAGACAAAACTTCAGAAGAAGATAATCGTGTTAATAAAGTAACGGGAAACCTCATTGTAGCGTTCTTGCAGTCTCGTGGTCCGGGTTCGGATTATTATAACAATGTTATTGGTGGTTCTTCTGGCTTAGTATACATTGTCGGTAAGACAAGTAATGAAGGCTACAAGTGTGAATTGCGCGAGGATCGTAAGATGACTAAACGTTATTGGTTGGATAATAAGAGTGCTTTGAACTTATCAGAGCTTGGCATTACCGACGAAACAGCTACCGACTCTGTTGTTTATGAGTGTACCGTAAAGAAGAGCGGCGACTGGAATAACTTCTTTATGTCTTTCAGTGCAGGAAATAAAATTGACGGTTCTAATGCTGTGTATAACAGTTTGCTCCGTCCGTCAGTACAGAATCAAATGGACGCTCAGGCATTGGAAGGTGGTATCTTCTATCATAACTTAGGAACTGACGGCTACAACGATGGTCAGGCTATCAATCCTGCCCTTACCGCAGATCAGAAGGATCGTTACGTATCATACAAGATATACTTCAATGCTACATACTCAACTTATCGCATTCAGTTCTTCGACGGCTTCTATATTGGTGGCCCGGCAGTGAACAACGGCGATGAAGGCTATGGAAGCACCCAGCGTATTCCTATGACACGCGAGATTCATCACGGTACACAGTGCTATACTCATACTGGAAAATTCAAACAAGGAGAGAGATTCGCCTTCTTCACTAATGAGGCAAGTTATAACAACAACTACTCAGAAGACGAACACAATATGGATAATTTCAAAAATAATAACGGTGTATGGACGGTTCAGGCACCGACAGACAACGATAGAGACTATCCATTCTACAATGCAGTGAAGTTCAACAACAATGTTCCAACTACAGCCACTGACCTCGGTGACGGAAACGAAGGAATCCTTTGGACATTGCCTGACGGTGAATATACTGTTCGCTTCTATTACGGTGGTGTGTTTGGTCCTAACGGTATGAGCCCGAAGGAAAATGGCAATGCACTTTATACCGTAGACAAGAAAATTAAGACAAAAAACATCACTATAGCATCTAACGGAAAGAACTATGGCGGATGGAACGCTTTCTCTGACGACTGCGCAATGTGGATTCCAGACGGAGTAAAGGCTTACTATGCTTATGGAGTTGAAACAAAAGACGGTAAGAATGTGGTTAAACTTCGTGAACTGAAAGACGGCTATATCCCGGCACACTGCGGTGTATTGCTCTACAATGATAAGGTAGTTGCACCGGGAGCTGTAAGATATTTGAACTACTCTCCACTGCCGGATGATTATACCAAGACTCTCACTACGGATGATAACCTTTTGCAAGATTGTAGCACTGCGAGTGTGCAGGTTCCTCAGACAGTAGAGAAAGAAGGCAAGACATATTACAACTATTATTTTACATATATCTATCAGAAAAACGGAATTAATAACAATGTGCCTCTGAACTTCTGGAAAGTGCTTGAGAACAGCTATTCTGGTAAGAACTCTACATATCTGACAGTAGACACAAAGATCACTCCGTTGGAGTACAATGTACAGGAAGGCAACTATTATATTGCAGAACCTGCAACTGTGGCAAACTCTAAGGGGGCATACTGTCTGCTTTTCTCTATTGATGATGTTGATAACAATGAGACAACTGGCATTACTGTTATACGCCCGGCTACAGACAAGGCGAATGACAATGTATGGTATAATATGCAGGGAATGCGTGTTTCTAAGCCTATAACAGCCGGTATTTATATCAACAACGGTAAAAAGGTTGTAATTAAGTAATTTAAACTTTTAAAAACCTGTTGGCGGAATTAATTTAGTGCATACTTAATTCTGCCAATGGGCTT